>Ga0315298_1006061_pt1 | contig 16738 bp, 15 predicted proteins | sample WHS_1_MG_FD_203077 | JGI IMG/M metagenome (GOLD analysis project Ga0315298, IMG submission 203077) | Extremophilic microbial mat communities from Washburn Hot Springs, YNP, Wyoming, USA - WHS_1_MG | ecosystem: Environmental > Aquatic > Thermal springs > Hot (42-90C) | place: USA: Wyoming...
GAGCCTTCCGGGACAGGTCGGGCATCCGCCCCAGCCGCCCCACCCCCCTGATAAGCATTGTTTTCGTCTTCATGGCAACACATTATAGTGTCACCAATCTATCTGGACGAGCTCAGAAACTCGCTATAGCTCGACCCATGTCATGAAAAACGGCAGCGGATTGCATAATCGGCACAAATTCAGGTATAATTCGGCGTTTGTTAAGCAGTGCTCATGCCATCCTAGGAGATGTGTCATGCCTGTCAATATGATTGTTTGCATGAAGCAGGTGCTCGACCCAGAAGCGCCGGTTTCTGCATTCAGAATAGACCCCGAAACCAGACGGGCGATCCCGGCCCAGGGCACACCGCCAGTACTCAGTCCCTTCGACGAGAACGCTCTGGAGGGTGCGCTCAGAATTAAGGCCTCTAATCCCGGAAGTAAGGTCACTGTAATCTCGATGGGTAAACAGATAGCCAAGGCTGTGGTCAGAAAGTCTCTGGCAGTCGGAGCTGATGAGCTCATTCTCCTTGAGGATCCGGCCTTTGACACCTTCGACCCATATTTCACAGCCTTCGTTCTGGCCACCGCCATTAAGAAAGTCGGTAAGTTTGATCTCGTCTTGTGCGGCCGCCAGGCTGCCGATACGGATGCCGGTCAAGTGGGGTCGGGGCTGGCTGAACTCCTTGGGATACCATCCATCACCGTTGCCAAGAAGCTGGAGGTGACCGACGGCAGGGTCAGGGTGGAGCGGGTGCTATCAGACGGCTACGAAACGGTCGAATCGCCTCTCCCAACCGTGGTCACCGCCACCAACGAGCTTGGAGAGCTGCGCTCAGCGAATGTAGCCGCAATTATGCAGGCACAGAAGAAGCCGGTCGTTACGTGGAAAGCCTCTGACCTGGGTATCGACACCACGAGACTCCAGCGCACCGTTTTCACCAAGTTGTTTCAACCGGTTCGTGAGGTCAGATGCCAAATGGTTGCTGGCTCAACTCCTCAGGAGGCCGGCCAGAACCTGGCCATCAAGCTGAAAGAGGCGAAGGTCATCTAGCAACTCCCTACTGATTACCCCCATCCCAGACGAATGCTCATCACAATCACATGGGTATTTCCGGTTGAATTACCAAGCGAGACACACCTCTAGCCTCAAGATCATCCGGAAGATTGTGATTCTCAAAGAATATGGTATTCCCCTTGCGTATCAGTAAGACCGGCATTATCTCACTGGTCAACCCGAAAGTGTACTTCCGGCATTCCCGCTGACACGGAAACACGCCGACACGCTCTTCCATCTCCGGAACATCACACGAAGCCGTAAGACACATGCGGGTGGTCGTAACATAAGCATATGGTACGTACACCGAGACCAGAAGCCCATCAAGCGGCAGGTCTGTCCCCTGAAGAACGTTGTCCAACTCAACCCGCCTTACTCCGTACCCCATCAAGAACTCACGCATCAAAGGGACCGTAAGGCTGGAGTTCCTGAAGTACTCCACAGTCGTCTCGGGAAGGCTGTCAATGACCATCATCAGCCTTGGACCGCGCTTCATTTTGTTCAGCAACCGCCCCATCACTGGCACCAGGTTCGAAAACCGTCGCCTCATCAGCCGCAAAACGCCGTAGTCGTTAAATACAACCTCTGACCCCCGTTTTTCGTTGGCCAGTATGTCGAATAGCGTCTCAACGCGGTTGAGACCGGTCTCGGTGACGTAGGGCGTTACCATAGTAAACTCGATACCTTTGTCAAAGGTAAACCTTATGGCAGCTGTCAGTTCCTCAGGAGTCAAGAGAAGCCGCTCGCAGAACTCATTACCAAAATACAGCCGGGAGAACCCTCCGTTCCAATAATGAAGATGGTCCAATCTGGTGATGAACAGGGCATGCTCCATCAGACGGTCATCACCTCAGGGTAATAACACATGTAAATGCGGCACGGACGTTTGTAAGTCTCCTGATACCTTCTCCGTGCCACAGCATAAAACTCCTGCTTTGTCGGCCGCTGCGACAGAAGGTCAAGAAGTGATCTCAGGAAACGCACGTCGGCCAACTTCCGGTCGGTCTGATTACCGCGACCGACAATTTTTACGCTTTCTATACCGAGCTCGCTGAAGTCGAAAAGGGCACAGGCGCCGCATGGAAAATCATCTACGTGAATCAGCTCCCATATCCGCTGTCGTCTAACCGAAATACGTTCCGCCATATCTCCGGCACCATTTTCAACCGCCACCGAAACGTCATAGGGCAACATGCAGGCGTTGCGATAAAGCAGGTCTATCGACCTGTCGGCAAGCCCGTGGTGAAAGGTACAAAACCCATCAACATTCGGACAGCGTGAGTTGAGAATAAATGTCTCCAGCTCGATTCCCTTAACAGCACTTGCAATATGCCGGATTTCACCGATTGTAAGATGCCTGGGCAGAATGATTCTCGAAGCCCCCAGGTCCTGATAGAACTTTACTGTCTCAGAATTGAAAGCAGTACCCCCGGTGCTGACCACAACTTTCATCCCTGTTCCCATCTGTCGAAGCAGCAAGAGTATGGCAACATCGGCGATGATAAGCGAATCCACACCGATGGTCTCAGATTTTCTAATCAAATCCCTGAGGTACGGGTATTGTCTCTCGATGTAGTAGTGCTCGTTAAGCGTCAAAAAGATAGGTACCGCGTATGAATGGGCGATGTTAACACATTCTTCAAGCTGGTCAAACGTGGTGAAATTGGCGCCACCACCCGGCCGGCGGTTGATCGAGCCGGCGATATACTGGTTGTGCCAGTCCTCGGTCAGTAAGCCGCAATAAAGTTCATCAGCACCAGCCCTGATAAGCGGCTCAACCTCTGAAACCTTGTCGACCGGAGAAAGTACTTTCACAATAACTCTTCACGATGACTACTTGAGGAGACCAACTATTTTACACTATGATCGTGGAGAAAACCGCCCAGGTGAGAGTTCACGAGACCATTCTTAACATCGTCACATGGTGGTTATCGTGGCTCGGCTACTTACCTTTCCACACGTCGCCGACGTCAAGCCCCAATCGGTCTACACCCTTCTCCTTGAGCTTATTATAGAGGTCCGGGCGGCCCTCTTTCACGAGTTCCAGGTTACGCGAGATTATCAACTGGGAAACACCAACCCGACCCTCGAAGAGCCTGTACAGGAAGTCCACATCCTCATCGGTACATAGAGTATTCATAAACATATATCTGGCTGTCGTTTTGAAGAATGTGGGGTCGTTGAATTCAAAGGCATTTTGCCACCAGTTCACATACTCTGCATAGCCATTCTGCCCGCTGACTTCCTTTTCGATTGCCTTAATCGCGAGATGTCCCGAGGCCATAGCACCCTGAATAAGGGTCTCGTAAGGGGCTCCGGCGTCACCGACGACAACTACGTTCCCAACCGCTGGCACCTTGATTGGCAGGCGCATGTGGATGGTACATGCCGTTTCCCGGCAGATTCTGGCATGTTTGAACCACCAGGCATAAGTTGGATGTTTCATGAAGTTTTCAATCATGGCCTTCGGCTGGAGGCTTCCCTCAGCAGGACCTGCTACTACCATCATCCGTCCCCCGGCAACCATGAACATAAGTATGTCCGTCCTCGGGCTTATCGAAGGGATACAGAACGATAACCAGCAGTTACGAGGATATCCCTCCACCCCTTCCATTATGTAACCGGCCACCTTCAATGGAGGCGCCAGAAGCGGCCGGTTCCTATTTAAACCCAGGCTTTCAACTGTTACCGAGTCGTTGCCATCAGCAGCGACAGCGTACTTGGCTTCGATTACCTCCTCAGCCGCTCCACTGCGGACAACAATCCTGACGTTTCTGCCTGTGTCCTCGGCCCTCAATCCGATGGTCCCCTGTCTAACTTCAGCTCCGGCCTTCTCCGCCTGGGCCATGAGACACGCCAATAGCGTCTCCTTGTCGTAGAAGAACCCATACGGGTCCTCGTTACCATCCGGGTATTTTCCAATCCTGTATCCCGAGGGAGAAAAATGGTAAGTGTTGTAATATGGGACTATCGGCCCTTTGTAATCAATGGCGAACCCCTGTGGATACACGAACCGGTTCGTATCCGGGGCTATCTCAACTTTAGCAGGGTCGCGATAGCAGTAGATACCGGACTCAGTAGCTCCTTTGTACTTCCCTGCCAGGAAAAACGTCTGACCGCAGGTGCGGTTAACCTCCGTAAGATTTTTCTTACGCTCAATCAGGAGTACTTTGAGCCCATCCTCTGCGGCCGTTTTGGCCGCTACAAGCCCACCAGGACCTCCCCCAACTACAACAACGTCGTATTTCATCCCGAAACAGACCTTCCTCAGTCAACTATTTTCGATCACCGATAAGACCATTATACTGAGGCGTACCAGTCGTCTGGCCGTAAGGAAGCCTACCCTTCCTTCGGCTCCTTATTGGGATGAAGCTTATGGAATTTCGCCAGAAGCTGTTCCTTGGTCTCCTTCCTCTTTGGATCCGGCTGAGGTGCATTCACTGGGCAAATCTCGGCGCACTTCGATGTCTTATAGAACCCGACGCATTCGGTACACTTATCCGGGTCAATTTTATAAATGGTGTCGCCTTCGCTGATTGCCTGGTTTGGGCATTCAAGCTCACACGAACCGCAAGCCGCACACTCTTCAGTAATTCTGTAGGCCATTTCTCTTACCTCCTAACTGAACGATTTCATTTCCACAAAGGACTTCTTTTCCACTTGCACTTCTAGTAGCAACCACATAATAGTATTCAATGAACAGATGCATCCGACACGCGCCGAGCTTGCTCAGCTCGGCGCGTAAACAAACCTATTGTGTGATTTCTCACCTAGTCGACAATCGGCTTGCTAATCCTGGTTACTTCGGCATACACCTCTTTAAGTGGAAGACGGAGCTTCCCCATCTTAGGTAACAAATCCGGACGTTCCTTGGCAATGGTTGGCCCAAGTGCAGCAAGAGTGCGACCCATCATCTTCGGGGCTGAATACGGGTTGAAGTTGGCTGGAAGCTCATCCTTGACAAGCCCGAAGACGTAGGACATGTCCTCTGCCTTGTTCAAAACGAAGCCAAGCACCCAGTTCTTCATATATGCCTCGTGCGAATATCCTTCGCAGTAGGTCTCCTTCCACCATCGTAGATAATTGCTTATGCCGGTCACAGGAAGGCCCAGCTGCTCTTCCCGAATCGCCTGAGCTACCGCCTGACCACCCTTCCAACCGCACATCAGTGCACCGGTGTTTTCGATCTCCTGGGTTGATCCGGCATCACCGATAGCCAGGACATTGTCCTTAAACGGCTCTTCGATCGGGTCATAGCAGGAACAGGTGCGGGAAAATGCCTTTAACTGCTTGGCATCCTTAAACCAAGATGCGGTGAAAGCTTTATTGAAGAAGAAGTCGGCCGCTTCCTGGTGGCTAACTTTCGGGTTGACTGTCAGAAACTGCACGTTCCACTCATCTTCAAACGGACGCGGTGCCATGAAGAAGAGGGCAGTACCATCCTTGAGGAAGCCGGTTGAGGTGACGATAGTATTCGGGTCCGGCCCCTTGAGCCCTTTGAAATAGTATGAAGTAGTGATAAGGTTGCACCAATAATAGCGGTTCTTGTTCCAGCCCATCTCCTCTGCAATTCTCGAATTGACACCGTCAGCCGCGATGACATAACGCCCCTCAAAGATCTCACCGCCGTCCCCGATCACACTGGCACTCTTTTCTGTCGTAGTTACTTTCTGAACATGGACTCCGGTGAATATCTCTACGCCGAGCGGCCTGACAACACTGACGAAGTCCTTGAACAAGGACTCCTTGTCTATGACGATGCCGGCCCTGGCGGCATCACCTATCTGGCGGCCTTTTTCAGGATTACCGAGACGCACCGGGTAACCCGCCGGTGAGTAGAAATACCACGCATACAGGTTTCGGTAAGGTCCTGTGTACTTGACAGAGAAGCCATCATACAGGAACGACACCAGTCCCGCTTTCTGGTTAAAGCAAATGAGGTTCTTCATGTAAGGCTCGGTGTAGGAGACGAGCGTCTGAGCACATGACCGATCGAATTTCGTGACGTCCTTCTTCCGATCGACCAGCGCCACGCTGAATCCTGCCTCGCCAATCGCTCTGGCGGCGTTAAAGCCGGCCGGCCCTGCTCCCACAATAACCACATCGAACTTCCTGTTTGACATGTGTCTGATATTCCTCCTTATTTGTTTTGAACTTTGACGGTCTAGTTACCCGGCGGCCTGCTGATAGCGGTTATTTCGGCCAGAAGGTCCTTGGGGTGGGACTCTTTGCCACGCCTCAGCCTCTGAACCAGTTCCGGGCGCGTCTTTTCAAGTATCGCTAGGGCTTTGGCCATAGCGCCAGCCATTGCTTTGGAACCGGTGTACGGGTTCCAGCACGGGACAAGTGTTTCGTCTATCAGCCCATAAACCGCTTCGATCTCATCTTCATTTCGCAGGATATACGGTAGAGTCATACCTCGCATATACGCCTCATGGCTGTAATAATTGATGTAAGTGTCCAGCCACCATTTCGTGTATTCAGACACGCCGTTGACCTCGATTCCGATCTTGTTCTCACGTACCGCAGTCGAGATGGCCTGCCCTGCCTTCCAGCCGCTGAGCATAGCTCCGGCTATTTCTAGTTCCTGAGTGGAACCGACGTCTCCGGCTATCAATACGCGGTCTTTGTAGGCATCTTTAATCGGAGAATAGCAGGCACAGTTGGCGGTGAACCTGCGGGTGACCTTTGCCTTCTTGAACCAGTCTTTTATTACCGAGCTTTCCCTTAACCATCGCGCCGCCCCGGCAAGGTCTACTCTCGGATCAACGGTTACTGTGAGTACGTTAAAATCACCGGGATTAAACAGAGGAATAAGATAGTAGTGGGGAGAACCATCCTTAAGGTATGCGTAAAGTTTGATAATCTGGTCCGGCTCGGGACCGTCAATCCCTGATACGTATTCGGATAGACCAATGAAATTGCAAAAGTAGTACCGTCCCACGTTCATCCCCATGACTTCCGCCACCTTGGAGTTACACCCATCGGCGGCAATACAGTAAGTCCCCTCGAAGCTTTTGCCGCTGCCCTCAACTACAATCCTATCAGTTTTCGGAGTGACCCTGTCCACCAGCACACCACTGAAGACATCAACGTGACAGTCTTTGCATTCCTTCAGTAGTGAGCGAAACAATGCCTCCTTATCAAACGAAAGACCAATACGCCCATTGTCCCCTTTCGCCTTTTGTGTGGCATAGTCTCCAAACTTTACCCAGTGACCCTTCGGAGTAATTAGGTTGAGGTTATAGTTATTCTGCACCGGACCGTCATACCTGAACGAAAAGCCGGTGGAAGAGAAGCAGATGCGCTTGTCCCGGGGATTGTAATAACACAGATTCCCAAAAAAATATTCATTCATCGAGACAAGCGTCTGACCGCATGCCCTGGTCAATTTGGTGGGGTCGGGCTTTCGCTCCAGCAATGCCACGTCCAGGCCATTCTCTCCGGCTGCTTTTGCGGCAAGTAGCCCCGCCGGACCAGCACCGACGATAATAACATCATACTTTTTTGACATCGCCTCCTCCTCGCTCGTTATTCCTCTGTCATAATCGGTTTGCTAATCTTCGTCACCTCAGCATACAGCTCGGCGGCCGGAAGGGCACGCCTCTTCAGCTTGTCCAGCAGATCAGGTCTTTGCTGCTGTATTATCGGCACCAACCTCTTCATCGCCGCGGCTGTTGGTGAGGAGTAGGGATTATAGCTCGGTGGATAAGTCCCGGACATGAGACCATAGAAATAGTTCACATTATCAGCATTCTCAAAAATGAAGGGGGCGGCAAAGCTTTTAATGTAGTCCTCGGGACTGACTCCCTTGATATAAGTCGCCTGCCACCATTTTATATAGTCAGCAATACCTTTTACTTCCTGGCCCACCTTTCCCTCAATAACCGCCGTTGCTACTGCCTGACCGGCCTTCCAACCGCTGAGCATTGCTCCGGAATTCTCCAGTTCCTGCGCAGCCGCGGCGTCACCGACTACAAGAATACGATCTTTGTACGGCTCTTCGATGGGGCTGTAACAATTGGCGACGGCGGTCCACCGTCGGCCCTTTTTCATATCTTTCAACCAAGAAGCGCCGCATGACTTCGAAGCAAAATATTCAAGACCTGCCTCAAGATTGGAACGCGGGTCTACCGTGACCAATACCAGCAGGCTGCATCCTTCCTCAAATCGTGGCATGATAAAAAGCGAACTGTATGTACCTTCTATCCAGTCGCCAACCCTGACAATGGCATCCCATACCGGAGGCTTAACCCCGGTCGCCTCATAGGCGAGTGCGTATAGATTACAGTAATAAGTCCGCCTTTCATTGAATCCTGCAACCCGGGCCACTACGGAGTTTACACCATCAGCGGCAATAACGTATGAACTTTCGAATATTTGGCCGCCGCCTTCCACAACTACTCTATCAGCCTGTGGTCTGACTTGCTCCACCGGTGTGCCACCAACAACTTCAACGTGGAGCTCTCTGACATGCTCCAGCCACTGGCGGAACAGTACTTCCTTGTCAAAAGACATGGCGACTCGCCCCGCATCACCTTTCTGCCTCTGAATGGAAGGGTCACCAAGGGTAACACGATTACCGTTCGGCGAGTGCGTCAGTACCGAATAAACATTCTGTATGGGACCGTCATACCTGGCTGAGAAACCGTCGCCAGAAAAAACGATCAGCTTGTCTCGGGAATTGTAATTACAAAAATTACCGAACAAACGCTCGTTCATGGCCACCAGAGTCTGGCCGCATGCCCTGCCCAGCCTGGCAGGGTCTTTCTTCTTCTCGATCAGCACTACGTCAAGACCGCTTTCAGCCGCCGCTCTGGCCGCCAGAAGCCCTGCCGGACCGGCTCCCACTACAATCAGATCGTACTTCTTGGTCATGAATAAGAACACCTCCTGGGCCAGCAGTAGCCACTCCCATATTTCCCAAGAATTATACTACTTCGTGGTACACACTCTGACAGAATGCACCGTCAACATACACACAATTATGCATATTCGTGCTTGCAAGAGCCGATTTATGCACGTCACTGTGGTCGTTGCCGCACGAACAGTGCGCAGTCTACGACAGAATGCACCAAAGTGTCAAGCAGGCCACCGCAATATCACACTCGAATGCGGAGGATTGGTCCAGTACAGAAAAGGACACCGACCGCCAACCGTGACTCTTCTAGCGGCTTAGTATCATTGTGGAGCCAGGCCGACATGACGGTCATATCAGCCCGACCTGCCTGCCAACGTCCTGGAATGTCCTGACCACGTAATCTAATTGCTCGTCGGTATGAGTAGCCATAAAGCTGGTACGCAGAAGTTCCCGGCCCTCGGGGACAGCCGGCGAAAGAGCGACATTGACAAAGACACCTTTTTCGAATAGCAGCTTCCATGCCATGAGAGTGCGATAAATGTCGCCAATAATTATCGGGACAATCGGAGTAGCCGAGTTACCGATGTCAAAACCAAGCCTCCGGAAATCACGGCGCATCCGGTCGGCGATGTTATTAACCCTGGCAACCCTGTCCGGCTCCTCACGCATGACACGCAAGGCAGCCAGCGCCGCCGCGGCACTGGCCGGTGGAATACTGGCACTGAATATGAGTGCCCGGGCATGATGCTTGATATAGTGGATAACAGTCTCGTCACCGGCTATGAATCCCCCGATGGAAGCCAGTGACTTGCTGAACGTGCCCATTATCAGGTCAACTTCGCTGGTGAGTCCGAACTGCGCCGCCGTACCCCGCCCACCACCCAGCACACCCAGCGCATGAGCATCATCAACCATCAGTCTTGCTCCATGCCTGCGGCACAATCTCACAACATCGGGCAAGACCGCGATGTCGCCCTCCATGCTGAATACTCCATCAACGACAACCAGCTTGCCTTTCCCGGCTGGTATTCCTGTCAGCACCTGCTCAAGGTCCGTCACATCATTGTGCCGGAACCGCCTGGTCTCTCCCCAACCAAGCCTGGCGCCGTCAACGATACTGGCATGGTCTTCCTTATCCAGAACGACGACGTCACCGCGCCCGACCAGCGCGCTGACAGTACCCAGGTTGGTCTGCATACCAGTCGAGAAGACGAGCGCCGCCGGCTTACCTACCCATTCGGCCAGCTCCCTTTCAAGTTGTTCGTGAAGCTCCAAAGTACCGTTGAGAAAACGGGAGCCGGTGCAACTGGTGCCAAACCGGTCGAGTGCCTCTCTGGCCGCCTGCCGTACCTTTGGATGCGTGGTGAGGCCAAGGTAGTTGTTTGAGCCGCACATTATCAGACGGTGTCCTTGATACTCCGCCACAGCACCATCATTCTCTGTCAGGGGAATGAAATACGGGTAAAAACCAGCCTCAATAGCTTCCCTGGCGGCGGTAAAGCGCGAGCATTTTTCAAATATATCCACGAATCTACCTCTTCTGCCTGTTTCGTACTTTCCCCAGCGCCCCTGCCACCATATGGTCCAACACCCCGTAAAACACAGGGCCGGTGAGACCAGTCATCCAGTAAAGGAGCTTGCCTTCCGCCCCTGGGATAATAATGTATTGCCTTCGAGCAATCCCCTTCAAAATCGCCTCAGCCACCTTCGCCGGAGCCATCACCTTCGTGCTGTCGAGACGCCTGACAACCTCTGGTTTCACCAAGTTCTCGCGCTCAAGTTGAGGGGTATCAGTATTCTGGGGGAAAACGATGGATACGCTGATACCCAGAGGTTTCAGCTCGGCTCTCAAACAGTCTGAGAAACCGCGGACGGCGAACTTGGATGCGCAGTAGGCAGTATAGGCATAGCCGCCAACAAAGCCGTAAACTGACGACACGTTGACGATGTGCCCTGACCGGTGTTCCAGCATCGATGGCAAACATGCTGAGACCATGTTTACGGTACCGAAGTAATTTATGTCCATCATACGGCGAAGTGATCCGGCACTCGTTTCCCGGAAAAGCCCGACTTCGACATCTCCCGCGCAGTTAACCAGGACATCCAGCGTTCCACAGGCTTTTATCACTTCGGCAACCGCATTCTCACACTGGTGCAGGTCGGTCACATCTGCAACAAGTACTCCACAATGCTGACCTGAACTTCGGCGCACCGCCTCAATCCGGGCCATTGCCCATTTCAGGCGCTCAGGATCGCGTGCCAGCAGATAGACATGGGCGCCATTCTGAAAGAACCTTCCGGCCGTCTCCAAACCAATACCGCTTGAGCCACCGGTAACGAGCGCAACTTTGCCTGAAAAGTCCATCGCTAGGATACCGTTAGGTCATAAATGCGCCAGGTCTTAGTGTGACGCATTCCGATCGTTTCAAGAGCCTTAATGGTCCGCCAGTTATCCTCGAGAAGCAGGGATGCTTCTATGAAACGGTAATTACGGCTGGCCGAATACTCAAGAACCTCCGCACCAAGAAGCACCTCCACCCCCCGATTGCGAAACGGCTCCCTTACGCCGAAGAAAAACCAGCGCACACGCTCTATCCGCCGCCGGCCAACCAGCAGTCTGATTACACGGACGACGTCCCCATCGCCATACCACCTCCAGCGCGGCCTGAGACACCAGTTCGGGTCTGGAATAATGCCAAGCATTGCCGCGGCCTCGCCCTTAACGAAGGCCAGCCGCACCAGGCCGGGATCGCCAACGACACGCAGGTAACTGGCCAGTATCTCCGCCTCGGCAGGCGAGACCGGTAAGAACCCCCAGTTCTGTGCCCATGCATCATTGTAGATTTCCATCATCAGCCGGACGTCGGAATCAAGGCTTTCCCTGGTGACGCAACGTGTTTCAAAATTAGAACGTCCCCTTACCTTCGCCGCGAACTGCTGTATCCCGGACAACATGCCCGGCGAAATGTTCATAGCATGAGCCAGATAGTCTCTGGCTTTAACGAAACCATAGCGCTCCAGAAACTCCCGGTAGTAGGGATGATTATAAACGGTGTCAAAGCAATTTGGATAGTCGAATCCCTCAACAAGTACACCCTGCCTTTCATGAGTGGCACATGAGTATTCCCCTGGTCCTCTCATCACCGTCATACCACGCTTACAGACCCATTCACGCGCGCGGTCAATGAGCACCCGCGCAACCTCATAGTCATTCACCACTTCGAAGAAACCAAAAAAACCGAACCGCCCTCTATGAAACTCATTGAAACGTTGGTTGACCGCGGCACTGATTCTGCCAACGGGCCGGTCATCACGCCACGCGAGGAAATGTGTGACCTCGGCATCACGGTGATAGGGATGAGCCGGTGTCAACAGCCCGGGCATCTTTAGCGACCGGTTCCCCAGCAATTCTGCCATAAGCGGCGGCGTCCAATATGGATTGCCACGGTAAAGTTGCCAGGGAAAGCTTACGAATAGCCGCAAGCGCGGATGTCCCAGAGGTATCTCCTCAACACGAATGCTGTTAGATAACACGCTAATCTCTTACCGCTCACTCACAGCAAGCCGTGAATGCGTTCTCCATGATACCACACTGAGGACTGCCCCTGTGCTATACTCTTTATGTGTATTATCGCCGGTTAGCGTTATGACATCTGCAGTCCCACCTTCACCGTCTCCTTTCATGACAGTGGTTATTCCGGCTCTTAATGAGGAGTCTGTGCTGGGACGTTGTCTTGAGTCGCTGGCCGCTCAACAGTGCGATTTCACCTACGAGGTGCTCGTTGTCGACAACGGCAGTAGCGATAGTACCGCCGAAGTGGCCCGCCGCTATGGTGCCAGGGTGATTCGTGAGGAGCGGCGTGGCATCGGCTACGCTAGGTCAGCCGGGTTCGCTCAAGCGCGAGGGGCCATCATCGCAAGCACCGACGCCGACACCGTCGTGCCCCGGGAATGGCTGGCCCGGTTTGCCCGGGTATTCCGGGAACACCCTGAAGTAGTGGGGGTTGGCGGGCGGTTTGTATATGTTGATGGGTCACCTGGAATACGTCTGTTGGGACGCATAGCTAACTACCTGACACCGGCGATTGTCCGTGTGGCCCCATTGCTATGGAGCTTCTCCGGTTTCAATTTTGCGGTGCGCAGGGATGCCTATCTGGCTTCCGGCGGCTTCCGCACTGATCTGACGTATGGAGAGGACTGGGACCTCGGCAAGAGACTGCGACGCCTGGGGCGCGTGGTCGTTGATAACGGCTCATGGGTAAGTACATCCGGGCGCACCAGCGAGCCAGACCCTTTATGCCTGCGCCGACTTGCCAACTATTTCAGCCTGGTCATTTTCGGGAGGATCTATCTGCGCCCGTTGACCAGAAGTCCCACTAACTCTAGCGCTGGATAAGGCAGAGCACTGCATGTTGTGCGCTATGTTTTCCCAATAGACTTGGTATCATGTCGGCAACATGGGTTTTCTGAATAGCCACCACCTTGCCAAAGCCGCCGACGTTCTGGCGTTCTCGCAACCGGTTCTGCTCATCCTGGTCTACTTATCAATTGTTTTAGGCAGCCCGCCTGCAGTGCTGACCTGGTCATTGTTAATAGTTTCAATTGCCCCAGCCTGCATGGCCAAAGGCGCTTTCCGCCGGCGGACGCCGTTTGATATACCCATTCTCATATTTATAGTCGGACTATCTATCAGCCTCAGTTTTTCCCCCTACAGAGAAATCAGCCTTGAGACATTCCAGACATACATGTTGTGTATCGTGGCCTATTACCTTATTGTTTTCAACGGCCTGCGAAGCGCCTGGTACTGGCGATTGGTAGTAGCCATAGTTGTAGTGTTGTCCTTCACGACTGTGGTGACAGCTACCTTCGCACAGCAGTCACCTGGCGCCAGAGTCTTACCGTATAATGAATGGCTATATCATGCCGCCTCAAAATTGCCTTTAACCCACAATTACCACCTAACAGTTAATACTCTTGGCGGTATTCTCGGCGTAATTGCACCAGGACTGGTTGGATACGCTATTCTCTCGTCGGACCGTCGGGATAAGGCTGTAATGTGGGTATTCGGAGTACTTGCCGCAGTACTGGTTGTGCTTGCCAGCAGCAGCAGTGGTCTGGTAGCCATGCTGGCCGGATTAGCGTTTATTCTGTGGCTACGGTGGCGCTGGACACTCGGTATTATTATCCCTGTTGGCCTTATCTGGTTGTGGCTGACCTTCAGCAACAATTTATATCTGCCTGAGTGGGCCACATGGCTGGCACCGCACAAAACGTTTATCCAACGCATTGATTTGTGGAGGGGCTCAGCCCAACTTATTGTCGACCATCTTTTCACAGGTCTGGGACCGGGTGCCTGGTTCCTCAGGTCTAATCTGCAAGTGGATGGTTGGCCCGTCATAAATCCGCATAACGATACTCTTACGTTAATGAGCGACGCCGGAGTTCTGGCTGGAGTCGCTTTCATTGCGGTAATCGTTACCGTGGGCATAATACTTCGCCGGATGATACGTTACCCCGCAGGGAATCCATGGCGTGCGCTTGGTCTAGCAATCGGCGCCTCCATGGTAGCCTTTGCCGCGAATGGTATATGGGAAACCAATGTAACGGGCACCTTACTTCCCATACCTGTCGGCGACATGGTTTACCGATACAAGTGCCTGGCTACGCCTACGTTGTGGATTCTTCTAGCATTATTTGTGGTCGCCTGGATACGCCTTTCAAATACCAAGCGGGAATAACGGGCGGGACCTCAGAACCATGGCAGAAAGGAGAAAAAGGTGAATGCTGGCTGGAAGCTTCTACATGCGGGGGTGGTCGTGAAAGACCTGGACGCGGCTGTCAGGACCTGCTCACTGCTGGGGCCGGTGGAGTGGGGAAAGCGGCAGGTTGCCCGGGATGAATCACGGGGGGAAGTAATCATGCAGTTCGTGAAGCTGGGAGACTTCGAGATCGAATTCTTCCAAGCGGTCTCCGGACAGAACATGGTCAGCGACTTCCTGGCAAGGCACGGAGAAGGCGTGCACCACCTTGCCTACCAGGTGGAGGACATGGAAGCGGAGATTGCCCGCCTCAGAAAGGCCGGCCTGCAACCGGTGGAGCAGTTCACCGGCCCCACCGGCAACCGAATTTGCTTCTATGAACCCGGGAACCTGGGGAACATGCTTATCGAGTTGCTTCAACCTGCCTGAAGCCGCCATCACGTGTGGCTCGGGCCAGCGTTGCCGGTGGCCGAAGACTCTTTGCTGCGGGGATGGCAATCTGGTAACCGATTACGTAGGCCATAGAACATATAATAATAGCGGCAGACTCTAATACAAGGAGGAAAGCCCATACCCGCATTTGACAGGCTCCTGCAGAAAGTCATCCGCACCGGCCTTTGCACCAACTGCGGCACCTGCGCCGCGGCTTGCCCGCGGCGGTCAATCGTAATGGACTACGAAACGGAAGAACCCCGCTTGGACGGGTACTGCGGTGACAGGTGTCAGCTCTGCTACGAGGTCTGCCCGGGCAAAGACATCGACCTCCCGGCACTGTGCCAGGCGGCCTTTGGCCGCAGACCACGGGCGGAAGAGCAGAAACTCGGCGTCAACCGGCGTGTCCTCAAGGGGCATGCTGCCCAACCCGAAATCCGGGCCGCCGGGACCGGTGGGGGAGTGGTCTCCGCCCTTCTCGTCTATGCCCTAAATGAGAAGCTTATCGACGCCGCCGTGGTCACGGGCATGAAGACGGACCAGCCCTGGCGCGTTACACCGCTGGTCGCCACCGATTGCCACACAATCCTCGCCAACGCCCGATCGAAGTACGCCACCTCACCCACCAACGCAGCCCTACCCGAGGCCGCGGAAGGAGGGCGGAGGGTGGGGCTGGTGGGTTTGCCATGCCAGATCCACGGCTGGCGGAAAATTCAGTCTTTGGACCGGCCCAGGAAACTGAAAACGGCGGTCCAGTTTGGCATCGGCCTTTTTTGCGGCGTGGGCTCGCCGCATATCGGCACCGAGCACATGATTGTCGAGGGCTGCGATGTTCCCCTTGACCAGGTAGCAAAGCTGGAATTCCGGGGCGGCCCCTACCCGGGGCGGTTTCAGGTGACCCTCAAAGATGGCCGCGTGGTGGCCCCATCCCCGATGACCTTGATGGTATATGGCACCACTTTCTTCCGTGACCGCTGTCTGATGTGCCTTGATTACTCGAACGAGCTGGCGGACGTGGCCGTAGGCGACTTCTACCACCCCGAGATGAAGCCCGGGGCGCTGGGCTGGTCGGTCATCATTGTCCGGAGCGAGAAGGGGGAAGCCCTAGTCGAGAAAGCGCGCCGGGCCGGTTACCTGCACACGGAGCCGGTGGAAGAAGGTTACCTGATGGGCACCGGCTACGAGATGAAGAGGCACGGCGCGGTCTGGCGGCTCATCCAGCGCCGGGCTCACGGCTGGCCGGTGCCTGACTATCACCAGTCCCTGACCGTTCCCTTACCTTCCACCCGCGCAGCGGAAGCCATCCCGCCCTATGGCAAGACCGGATAATTCCACTCCGCTTTCCGGACAGGTCGTTCTAAGCATGATGGTTCTGCCTTTTGCAAAGTCAGGGCAGGTTTGATCCGTTCCATCCGCAGGAAGAAACCTATCCCTGCCGCAGTACCGAAACCACCATGGCGTCCCGCCCAACGCGAACGTTTGGTACCTGGCTGACGCTGACGCGGATGATTTTCTCCGAATATTAGTTCGTATGAGCTCGTCCAGATAGATTGGTGACACTATAATGTGTTGCCATGAAGACGAAAACAATGCTTATCAGGGGGGTGGGGCGGCTGGGGCGGATGCCCGACCTGTCCCGGAAGGCTCTGG
>Ga0315298_1006065_pt1 | contig 16731 bp, 12 predicted proteins | sample WHS_1_MG_FD_203077 | JGI IMG/M metagenome (GOLD analysis project Ga0315298, IMG submission 203077) | Extremophilic microbial mat communities from Washburn Hot Springs, YNP, Wyoming, USA - WHS_1_MG | ecosystem: Environmental > Aquatic > Thermal springs > Hot (42-90C) | place: USA: Wyoming...
TATGGAAGGGGATGGTCTCCAATTCCAGCTCTCCACCCTGCCGCCTTCGCTCTCCCCGGTTGACAATCAAAGCATTGTAGCCACTGCCGCTCTGATAGGTAAAGGCTTTATCCACCTCGTGCCGGAAGAAGTTGGTTTTAACCCAGAAGTATTTAAAGGCGGCGGTTTCCACTCCTGCTTGATAAGACCAGATTTTTTCTTCTTCGAGGGAGGGGTTGGGGTCGAGGAAAAGCCCTCCCCCTGAGGTCCAGGAGAGCGGGGGGATGATAAACCCCCGGGCTACCGTTGCCCGGAGGAGGGAATCCTTATAAAACCGGTAAGTTATCCCAATACTGGGGCTGACAAAAGAGCCGGTGATAGTGTTCCGGTCATACCTTACTCCCGGAGTGATTGACCAGTTTCCGTAACCAATGGTATCATTGAGATAGATTCCCCACCGGTCAATATCCGGATGGCTGAGGGCTAAAGGAGGGGCACCAAAGAGCTGGAGCAAAGGCCCCGCTTTAATCGTCTGGTCCAGTTCCCCTTGCTCAAACTCGCCGCCCCAGACAATGGTCTGGTGTTTGGTGTTATAAGAAAACTTGATCTCTCCGCCCGTAGTCTCTTCCTCATAGATACCATCATAGAACCGGGAACCAGGAGGGTCTAACGGAAGCCCCCATAATCCGAGGGAATCATTCAGCAAGGCTGCTTTTTGCTTAAACTTATGGAAGGAGACCTGGAGGTCGAAATCCGGGCTAAGCATTGCACTTAAGCTTCCGGTAGCAAAAAAGGTCCGTTCCGCTGCGGTTTGATGCATATCTCCTCTCGGAAAAATCCCGAGATCGAGGTCAGGCTCGCTGTAGCCGAGGGTAAACTGAGTGCTGATTCGGGAGGAAAGGGGGATATGGAATTTGGAATAAAGGTTATAGGTCTCAAAATCTCGTCCCTTTCTTAATCCTCGCGTAGTTTCCTCTCCCGCATAGAGATAGTATCCCACCGGACCGGCTAAACCAGCAACCTGGGCTTTGTAGTCCTGGGTCTCCCGCTCTCCGCCGGAAGCGCTTAAAACTCCCATCGGTCGGGAAGTATTCCCCACTGGTTTAGTGATGATATTAACTACCCCACCCAGAGCTGAGCCCCAGGAAGAAGAAGCTGGCCCTTTGATGATTTCAATCCGATCAATAATCCCTACCGGAATAGAATTAGTCTCCGCCGCGCCGCTGGAAAGATAATTCCACCTTATCCCATCCAGCAGGACCAGGACATGCCGGGGTTCAGAGCCCTGAATCTGGAGTAAAGACGATGCTCCCATATCCTGGCTATAATTGATAAAAAGCCCGGGAATCCGGTTGAGGACATCCGCTACATTGTGGGCATTCATATTTTCGATTTCCTGGGCAGTAATTACGGTGATGTTTTCCGGCACCTGGGAGATAGGCTTGGGGTGGTGGGTAGGAGTAACCACCAAATCTTTATCCTTATAAAACATCTTAAGGATTTCCATCTCCTCCTCCAGCTGGGCAAAGGCAATCCCTCCGAAGCAAAAGAGGAAAAGAACCCAACTTACTAACCAGAAACTCAACTTACGGAGGTCTATGCCCTTAAATTCCATTCGGAATAATAAATTTAATCGGAAAGAAAAATTTTTATTTATTTTTTAATCCAATCTATGTTAGGTTAAGGATGAATTCAGCAAATTATTGCTAAATAACTTTAAAGTTTGACTTTAACCTAATAAATTGTAAAAATAATTTTTACCATCATTATTATCAAAATGCAAGCGTTTTTTTAATAAAGCAGAATTTTTTTAATCTCGAGGGCAGAAATCGTAAGAACAGGGAAGATAAAGGAAATTCCCGGCGGGAGTTAGCGAAAAACAATCCGGAATTAACCCGGATTTTAAAGCAATTTAACTTATTAGAGTAAGTTTATTGGGTGGATCTGATTAAAAAGACAGTTACTTCAGTGTTAATTTTAATCTGCTGGTGCGGATGGGCAGAAGCAGGACCGAAAATCCTGGTAGTGCAAAGCCTTAATGTTGCTCCGTATGAAGAAGCATTAGCCGGCTTCCAGACTGTTTGTCCGGGAGATATTACCAAGGTCATTCTTTCTAACCCCGGAGCACCAGAGGTAAGTTCATTTATCCGCTCTCCCCGACCTGAACTTATCCTCACCATCGGGATGGATGCCCTGATGAAAGCAAAGTCAATCAAGAATATCCCTATTATCTATGCGATGGTTTTAAACCCTCAGACAGTTTCTTTAGGTGAAGAAGAAAGGAATATCAGCGGAATAAGTATGAACTTATCCGCCGAAAATCAGGTTCAGACTATCCGGGAGGTTTTGCCCAAAGTAAAAAAGATAGGGGTATTGTATAATCCGGAGCGGAGCCGAAATTTTGTGGTCGAAGTAATAGCAGCCGCTAACCGGCAGGGAATTAATCTGGTGTGCGAAAAGGTGGAGAGTCCGAAAGAAGTCCCTGCTTTATTGAAAGGTATGCAGAATCAGATTGATGCTTTCTGGCTGGTTCCGGATATTACCGTATGTTCGGCGGAGACTGTGGAATATCTCTTACTTTTTTTTCTCGAAAACCAGAAACCAGTGATCTCCTTTTCGGAAAAGTATGTTGAGTTTGGAGCATTAATGGCAATCAGTATTGACCCATTTGACATTGGTAAGCAAGCGGGAGAGTTAGCAATAAAAATGCTTACTAATCCGGGAGGAGAACCTCAGCGGGTGGAAGCCCGTAAGCCAGTGATTGTTATTAATAAGAAGGTGGCAAAAAAATTAGGTCTTATTATTGATGCCCGGGTCTTAGCCCGGGCTAAGGTGATTGAGTAAATGAAATTGTTATCTCAGTTTCGGGAAAGTTTTCGGCTAAAGGCATTTATCAGCTTTACTCTTTTTCTTTTAATCATCTTTTCTTCTTTTACCATCTTTTTTTACTATCAGCAAAGCAAAGCTCTTACTAATACCTTGTTCAAGAACTCGGAATTATTGATCGGAGTTCTGGCTTACAGTGTCCGCTTAGGAGTTTTAACCGAAAATAAAGACCTGCTGAAAGAAAATGCGGAAGGTATTTTTCAACAAAAGAATATTTTGGAGGTTGCAATTTTCAATCGGGAAAAGAATCTCTTTCGCGAGATAAAGAAAGAAGCAGTTCCCTTGAAGTCAGCTTCTTTGGAACTGCAAGTTCCCCGGGAGGTGCAAGAAAGTGTGGAAAAGGGGCAGGCTCTTTTTTTCCGGGAAAATAAAGATTACTTTGAGCTATGGTGTCCGGTAGTTACGGGCGGATTATACGCTTCGGAAGAGGATTTATTTTTAGATCAGAACCTTTTTAAGAAAAAACGGGAAATCAGCGGATTTGCCAAAATAACAGTAGATAAAAGTGAGCTTAAACAAGCGCTTTATCTCTTGCTTTTAAAAAGCATCTTAATCGGAGTCTTTTTCTGGGGAGGGGGCTCTTTACTGATTTTTCTGGTAACTCAAAAGATAACTACCCCACTTAAACGACTTACGGAAGGGGTGGCAGCATTTGGCTCGGGAGAAGAGGTAGAAGCTGTTCCGGTGGAGACCGAGGATGAAATTGGAAAGCTGGCTCACTCATTTAACAATATGTTAGAATCACTCCGTCAGCGGGAAAAAGAAAAGCAATTCCTTGAACTTCAGCTCCGGCATGCCCAGAAAATGGAGGCAATCGGCACCCTGTCCGGCGGGATTGCCCATGATTTTAATAATCTGCTTACCGCCATTATTGGCTTTGGTAGCCTGATTAAAATGCAGGCGAAGAAAATGGAAGGAGAAGGTAAAAATCCTTTTATCGAATATGTTGACCAGATTCTTGCTTCTGCCCAACGAGCAGTAACACTCACTCAAAACCTTCTGGCATTTAGTCGGAAGCAATTAACCTCCATTAAGCGGTTAAACCTTAATGAAGTTCTCAGTGATTTTAAAAGCATTCTGGTCCGCCTGATTCGAGAAGATATTGAGTTTGATCTTCAGCTTACCGATAAAGAGTTAATCCTTATGGCTGACTCGGGTCAGATTGACCAGATTTTTATGAACTTAGTTACTAATGCCCGGGATGCGATGCCGCATGGGGGAAAATTAACCATCACTACTGAGTTAGCTCAACTCCCCCGAACTATTCTGGTTACTACTCCTTCCCACTACGAACGGAACTACGCCTGCATTACGGTTACGGATACTGGAATCGGGATGGATGAACAGACCAAGGAACGAATTTTTGAGCCCTTTTTTACCACGAAGGAAGTGGGAAAAGGGACTGGTCTGGGTCTATCTACGGTTTATGGCATTGTCCATCAGTACGAAGGCTATATTGAAGTGGAAAGTGAACTGGGGAAAGGAACTACTTTTAAAATTTACCTTCCCCTGATTGAAGGAAGGGCTGAAGAAGAAGAGAAAAAAGAAATTGCTCCGCTGCCTGCCTTTAGCGGTAAAGGGACGATCTTAGTAGCAGAAGATGAAGATGCAGTAAGAGCGGTGGTTAAGAAGGTTTTAGAAGAAGCAGGATATAAAGTGATTGAGGCAAGCAATGGGGAAGAGGCAATTGAGCAGTTTGCACAAAATGAGAATGAAATCGACTTTCTGCTCTTAGATGTAATAATGCCAAAAAAGAATGGAAAGGAGGTTTATCAGGAAATAAGAAAACGGAAACCAGATATTAAAGTCCTTTTTGTTACCGGCTATGCTGCGGAAGTAATTACCCAGCAGGCAATTATTCAAGAAGGACTGGCAGTTATCCCCAAGCCCGTCCTTCCTACCGAACTTTTGATGAAAATCAAAGATATTCTTACTTCCTGAAAATCGCCGGTTATCAGGTTTTCTGATGCTTTAACTGGAGAAAAAGTTCATAAGCTTCCTGAGGACTAAGGTTTTCGTGCACTACCGCTCGAACGGCCTGAATCATCGCTGCTGGTGATTCCGACTGAAAAATGTTCCTTCCCATATCCACTCCAGCTGCCCCTTCCTGAATCGCATTATAAGTCATCTTTAGTGCTTCTAACTCCGGAATCTTTTTCCCTCCCGCCATAACTAAAGGAACCGGGCAAGAAGCTGCTACGGTGGCAAAACCATCCGGGACATAATAGGTTTTGACATAATGTGCTCCCAGCTCAGCGCAGATTCGACAGGCCAGCCGGAAATAACGGGCATCCCGCGCCATATCTTTTCCCACCGCAGTTACTGCAAGAATGGGAATGCCATAGCGATTACCCATATCCACCAAGCGGGTTAAATTATGTACTGATTGAGTCTCATATTCTCCTCCGATGAATACCTGGACCGCCAACGCCGAGACATTGAGCCGGATTGCATCTTCAATATCCACGGCAATTTGTTCATTCGAGAGCTCCTTTAAAATACTGGGACCTCCACTAGCCCGGAGGACAATCCCCCCTTGATAAGTGGGAGGAATGGTGGTGCGTAAAATCCCCCGGGTAAGCATCAGGGTATCGGCATAGTGAGCAATGGGCACGATATTCAGGTCAATTCGCTCCAGTCCGGTAGTGGGACCCTGAAAATATCCGTGATCAATAGCTAACATTACCGTCCGGCCAGTTTTAGGGTTAAATATTCGGGAAAAACGGTTTTTCATCCCCCAATCGAGCGCACTGGCACCTTTTAAAAAGAAACCTTCGGTTTTTACCGGAATATTAATTCCATAATCTTTTCCTTCTTGATCTACTTCGGGCATAGTTTTCCTCCTTAAGAGTTAGTTTACTTTATTCCTGGGGTCGGATAATTACTTTGATTGATTCATCTCCTTTTTCCACTAATTTAAATCCGATTCCCGTATCTTTTAATCCAAAGCGATGGGTGATCATCTCCGCCACCGGCATCCGGCCGGATTGAATAAGTTCCAGGGCAGTTACGCAATCCGCCGGGCTTCCTGCATAAGAAGTAGTAAGAGTAACATCCCTCCGCCAGAAAATTTCATTGATGGAAAGGGGGATTTTTTCATTTTCGCGGCTGGGAGCAAAGAAAAGGATGGTGCCACCCCGCTCCACGGATTGGAGAGCTTGTTCGAACACCTTTAAAGAACCCGCGGTCACAATTACTCCATCTGCTCCCCTCCCCTGGTTTATTTCCCGGAACCGGTTGGGGATATCTTCCTCTCCAGACCACACATAATCTGCTCCGGCAGTCTGAGCCGCTTTTCGTCGATAAGCACTTAAGTCCGTAGCTCCGATAAGGGTTGCTCCCAGAGCTTTTGCCAGGCGGATAAAGAGCAAGCCCGAAATCCCACTGCCTAAAACCAAAAGACTTTTTCCTGGTTCGAATTTAATCGTCCTAATTCCCCGAAGGACACAGGCAACTGGTTCGACAAAAGTAGCTTCATCATAGCTTAGAGAATCCGGGATTTTCCAGGTCCCCCGTTCGACATTAATTGCCGGAAGACGGGTATATTCACAAAAACCACCGGGGTCAAAGTTGGTCTTGGAAAGGAGAGTGTCGCATACTGTTTCGTGCCCATTCCGGCAATAATGGCAGGAAAAACAGGGGACATGATGAGTAGCCACTACCCTATCGCCCAAGGAAAACCCATTAACTCCTTTTCCTACTTCTACTACTTCACCGGCAATTTCATGGCCTAACACCAGCGGAGCCTTATGGAGCCGGTACCATTCCATTACATCACTGCCACAAATACCACTGGAACAAATTTTTATCAGGAGCTCGCCGGGTTTAATCACTGGAACAGGCATCTCCTCTAACCGAACATCCTGATTACGGTAATATCGGGCCACCCGCATCCAAGGACCTAATAAATAATTAAATTTAAATTTTCCCTTACTGTTTTAGCCAAAATCAGTTTAGAGAAAACTGGGAAAAGTGTCAAGGAGAAAGCAAGGGGATTATTTGCTTGAGAGAAAGGGGGTTTTTTGCTAATAAGAAAAATGGGATTGCGGAGAAAGTCCATCTCGTATCATCCTAAACTTGTTTCTGGGTCTCGTTTTTTTACTTTCGTCCTTAACTCGGTTTAGGCCCTCCCTTCCCATTTTGTCATCCCGAACTTGTTTCGGGATCTCAGGGGATGCGGAAACAAGTTCAGCCCAGGCTTCGACATGACATTTTGCCTTATTTTGCTAATTTTTCCGCAATCGCAAAAATCTATTTTTGATAAATTAGAGGGAGAGAACTTAGATGGCCGGATTTATGGGAAAATATTTGATAATTGACTTAAGTTGCCAAAGTTACCAGGAATTTTTCCCGGGAGATGAGTTCTACCAAAAGTTTTTAGGTGGTTATGGATTGGGAGGAGCAGTAATTGCGGAACGTCAATCGCCTGGTCTTGAACCCCTTTCTCCTGAAAGTTATTTGGGGTTTTGTACCGGATTGCTTACGGGAACGGGCGCATTTTTTTCTGGCCGCTACCTGGCAGTGGGAAAATCTCCCCTTACTGGCACCTGGGGAGATGCCAATTCCGGAGGATTTTTTTCCCTCGAGTTAAAGAAAGCAGGGTATGATGCAGTATTTTTTACTGGCAAGGCAAACCATCCGGTCTGGGTTTACCTTAATGATAGCCGGGTAGAATTTAGGGATGCCTCTTCCCTCTGGGGTAAAGATGTGGTGGCTACTGAAGAAGCAATTAAAAAGGAATTAGCGGATAAAAGAGTTAAAATTGCGGCAATCGGGGTAGCAGGAGAAAAAAGGTCACTTATCTCGGGAATTGTTACTGATTCCGGACGGATTGCCGCCCGCTCGGGATTGGGAGCAGTAATGGGAAGTAAAAATTTAAAAGCCCTGGCGGTGAAAGGAACCAGAACAATTCCAGTAGCAAATCCAGAAGCAATAGCAGAGCTGAATCAAATTTTTCTTGCTGAATATAAAAAATCAAAACCTTTAGATCGAATCTTTGCCCGAAATATGAAATTTGGGGGGAAAATGGCGAATTTTTTAGCCCGGTTAGGTATCGAGAGTAGTCCCCCTCAGCCCACCTTGATCCGGGAGGCCTTTAATTTATACGGGACTTCGGCTTTAACTGTAATGGCAACGATAACCGGGGACTCTCCGATTAAGAACTGGCGGGGGGTGGGGGAAGTAGATTTCCCAATTTCCCGGGCCGAAAAAATATCAGGAGAAACTTTAAGCACTTACTGTAAGCGCCGTTATTATTGTCAGTCTTGTCCTTTGGGGTGTGGGGCGATTATCAAAATCAAGCAAGGAAGGTTTGCGGGAGAAGAAGGCCATCGACCGGAGTATGAAACCCTTTGTGCTTTGGGCGCGCTTCTTTTAAATGACGACCTGGATACTATCATTGAAATAAATGAGACTTGTAATCGAGCGGGGATAGATACAATTTCCTTAGGAGGAGTAATTGCTTTTGCGATTGAGTGCTTTGAAAACCAGATCATCGATGAAAAGATGACCGGAGGGTTAAAGTTAGGCTGGGGAAAAGCAAAAGAGATTTCAGTGTTAGCCAATATGATTATTGAGCGAGAGGGAATCGGCGACCTTCTGGCGGATGGAGTGAAGCGCGCGGCGGAAAAATTGGGTAAAAACTCGGCGGAATTTGCGGTCCACACCGGAGGACAAGAACTCCCTATGCATGATCCCAAGCTGGATGCCGGGTTTGGGATAGCCTATCAGTGTGAGCCGACGCCAGGAAGACATACGATTTCCTGTTTTTTGTATGGTCCGGTGATGGGGGTGGACCAACAATTTCCCCGAATTAAAAAGATGTTAAAAGAAGCTAAAAATAAAGAAGCTCGCAATATCGTCTGGTATTTTGCCGGGAGCCTTTTTATGCAATTAGTTAACTGTGCCGGAGTATGCCAGTTTGGCCCTTTTACCAGTGCCTATCCTCTAATAGAATACCTTAATTTCGCTACTGGCTGGGATCTGGATCCGGATGATTATTTGGAGGTTGCTGAAAGAATATTAACCTTACGAAAAGCATTCAACCTTCGGGAAGGGATTAAACCCAGTGATGCCCAGCTTCATCCCCGTGCTGCCGGTATTCCTCCTTTGGCAAGAGGGCCTACCCAGGGAGTAACCCTTGATCTTCCGAAGTTAGAAAAATCGCTTTATCTTTTGCTGGGTTGGGATTTGACTACCGGTGGCCCTACCTCCGCCAAACTAAAAGAGCTTGGTCTTGACCAGCTGGGGTTAAAATAAAAATTAGCTAAGGACTAACTTAATCTATTATTATTGCCTGGTTAATCAAATGATGTTATAATTTTTTAAAAAGGAGGATGGTAATGAAGGATAAGCAGAATATTTGCGAAATTTAAATTAATATGCTACAAACCGGAGGGATGGCCGAGTGGTTTAAGGCGGCGGTCTTGAAAACCGCTTCCCAGAAATGGGACGTGGGTTCGAATCCTACTCCCTCCGCTGCGGAGGAATTTGGTTTTATTTTTCGGAGAGATGGCCGAGTAGGTCGAAGGCGCTCGCCTGCTAAGCGAGTGCTCCGTGATAAACGGAGCCGAGGGTTCGAATCCCTCTCTCTCCGCTCTACGAGAAAAAGAAACGGCGGTGTTACGCTACCTGTTTTTCGCGATGATTATTCCCCCGAAAAGGTTTTCCTCCAAGAGCTGGTGTTAGCACCGAAGTTACCGATTAACTCTGTTGGTTTCGGATTGCGGTCTGGTGTAAGGTTTTAAAATCTTTAAAAGGAACCTGATCCCCTTTCTTTTTTAATTTTGCTGCGCCAGTAGGACAATGGAGAATACATACTCCACACCCGATACAAACACTTTCATCCACTACGGGGTGATCATTTTCCATAGTAATAATTTCGAGCGGGCAATCCTCAGCACATTGGCCACACCCAATACACTCATTTTCCTCGGTTGTTCTTAGATAATAAGTGGCCATTATATAGTCCCGAGGAACTAACCGCTTCTTAATCGGCATTACATTCCAGCAACAACAGGAGCAACAATTGCAGTTATGCTGAATTTCTTCCTGACAGTTGTCCACAAAATGGATTAGTCCTTCTTCTTCTGATTTTCGGATAATCTCTAAGGCTTCGGCGGCAGAAATTTCTCGGCCTAAACCGTTTTCTAATACGAAATCTGCCAGCTGATTAAATTTTATGCATACTTCCAAACTGTGGCGACATTGGTAGTCCTTAAGAAGACGGGCAGTTTGACGACAAGGGCAATAGGTTACGGCAATCCTTCTTGCTTTTTTCACTACTTCAGTCATCATATCAAACGGAAAAACCGCTTGCAACGCCTGGTTAACTACTTGATTAACTGGTACATAGCGATAAAGACGAGTAGTATCAGTTCCCCGAATGATTTTTGCCCCTTTACCGAGGTACTTTGCTAAGGGCAGGGCAATTTCCTTAACCTTTTCAGTAAGTTCTCCCTTCCAATAAAATACTTGGGGGATTCCAAAGCCAATCTGGATAAAGGCATATCCGATTTTATTATCCGGGGTTTTTTGTTTATAGAGAAAGCCTTTCTGGGATAATCTTTCTAAAACTTCTTCTACTTCTTGAACTGGCTTATTAATCCGGGAAGCGATTTTTTCTACTGCTTCCACCTCAAGCGGAGGTAACCGAGGAGGAAGCCCTAAGGCTATTTCTGCTTCTTCAGGGGTAATTGTTTTTTTTAATACTTCCAAAAAATCATCAATCTGAGGATACCCAATCCCTACCTTTCCCAAATGTTCCATAAGGGTACGATAAATATCTTCACTCATAAATTGCTCCTATCCACCAGCAGAAAATTTAATCATCGAAGTAAGCAAAACCCGGTCGCCATTTTGCAGAGGAATTTCGAGACTATGCTGCTCTTTAACCGGCCGGTTATTTAGCCAGACCATATAATCTTTTTTCACTGTCCCTTCCTCATCAATCAACACCGAATAAAGACTTTGACCATCTATGGTAGTGATTTCCCGAATAAGTTGAGCCAGGGTATTCCCCGAAAAATTTAACTTTTTCTGACTCCATCCCACCATCTCCCGCACTGCCATCATTGCGGTAACATTAAGCTCTTTTACTGAGGTGCTTTTCAGAATACTAACTTCCTCCTCTAACCAGCTAACCCACTGGTCAATACCTTCCCCAGTTTTGCTTGATACCTCAAAGATTTTTATTCCGGGTTTAAGTTTAAATACCCGTTCCTTTAAAAGGGAAAGATCAAAATCTGAACTTCCTAAGTAATCTACCTTGCTGATTATTAGCACATCCGAAACTGTAAACATAAGCGGGTACTTTAATGGCTTGTCATCGCCTTCGGGGACACTTAAAAGCATCACATTCCGGGTCGCGCCAGTATCAAATTCAGCGGGGCAAACCAAATTACCCACATTTTCAATAAAAATCAGGTCAAAGTTCGAGGAGCCAATAGCTTCCAACCCACTTTTAACCATCGTAGCATCCAAATGACAAAACCCACCAGTCCGTAACTGAATTACTCCCACTCCGGTTTCCCGAATCTTTTCCGCATCTACCATTGAATCAATATCAGCCTCAATCACTCCAATTTTGAATTTATCTTTAAGCCGCGGTATGGTCCGTAAAAGCAGAGAGGTTTTCCCCGCTCCGGGAGAAGACATAAGGTTAATGACAAAGGTGCAGTCATTTTTCAATTTTTCCCTTAACTGCTGGGCAATGGCGTCATTTTCTGATAGAATTCCTTCTTTTACTTCAATTAGTTTGATCTCTCCCATTATTACAGTACCTCCATTTCCTTGATGTAATACTCTCGTCCCGAAATAAGGGAAAAATCACTACTGGCACCACATCCCGGACACCCAAGCTTACCTAACTCATCTCTTCGCACTTCAAAAGTCCGACTACACTGATTACATTTTAGCACGATGGGGATCCGCTCAATTTTAAGGGTTGCGCCAGCGGCGAGAGTATCTTTGCTCAAAAAATCAAAATAGCGCTGTACCCACTCGTCTTCCAGATCGCTTAATTCACCAATATGCAAGGTTATAGTAACGATTTTACTAACCTGGTTTGCTACTGCATGCCGAAGAACAGTGCGTAAAATACTTTCGATTACTGGAAGTTCATGCATCAGATTATCCGGTAAGTCTTTTTTCTTTTAAGCAAAATTTTACTCTTACCCCTCTGGTTTGTCCACTAAAATTTTATTTTTATTAACATCAAATTAGCAACTTCTTCCCAATGTCCTAATTAATACCGGGCAAATGCTGGATCAGGACCTACCCCTCTCCACTATTTCTTTGGTTGCTTTTAACGAAAAATTTTCCTTTCAGAAAACCCAAAAATACTATATAAAATATATAAAAAAGAAAGGCATTAATGTTTAAAAAGAACTATTAACTGAATTATGGTTTATACCAATTTAATCTTTTTTGCCTTAGCGCTTTTGGTCTATTTTACTTATGTGCCTCAACCTAAAGCGAGTAGCCTGGCAAATTTTTTACTTTCTTTTTTCTCTCTTTCCTTAAGCTGGTATTTGCTCACCTGGTTCTACTTTTACTGGCTAAAGAGAAAAATTACGGGAAAACCAGTTGAAAATTTAAGAATTTTTTCTTTGCTAAATAACTTAGAGGTTAAATTTACTCTTTTTGCGCTTTTTTTCTATTTTTACTTAGTCTATGGAGCGGGGCTTAAAGAAAATATTGGAAGAGTCAGTTTTTTAAAAAATTCTCCCGTTCTCGATTTATTTTTTGGGATATTGCCATTTTTTCTTTTTTTAATAATTCTCTGGTTTAATTCCTTTATTATTTTTCGCCTACTTTTTCCCCAAAGCCTTTCTCGAAAAAAATATATTCTTTCCCATATTCGGCTTAATTTGCCCATCTTATTACCAGTCTTACTCATTTCCTTTTTCCAGGATTTATTAAGGCTTATTCCTTTTGGGAAAAACCTTGGAGCTTCGGGAAGCTCCTCTTTTTTTGATTTACTCTGGTTTGTTCCTTTTTTAATTATACTAATGATTTTTTATCCATTTTTCCTTCGATTAATTTGGGGGGCTTATCCTTTACCTCAGGGAGAGCAACGAAAACGACTGGAGGAATCCTGCCGGAAAGTTGGCTTAAAGGTTTCTGAAATATTAATCTGGGATTCTTTTCCAATTCGAATAATAACTGCAGGAATTACGGGATTAATTGGCAAGTTCCGGTATCTATTTCTTACTCCACCCCTTCTGGACTTACTTAATAATGAAGAAATGGAAGCAGTTATCGCTCATGAAGCGGGACATATCAAAAAATGGCATATGATTTATTATGGCTTGTTTTTTGCCGGATTTCCGCTTCTGTTTTCTTTTTTTTCCGATCTCCTCTCTTTTGGCCTTTATGGCTGGGGAGATTTTTTCGATCCATATCTTTCCAAATTGAGTAATGGCTCTTCGGTATTCTCTTTTTTCTTATTAGCTTTTTTTGCTGGCTTTACTTTGGGATATTTTCGGCTATTTTTTGGAACCCTTTCCCGGAATTTTGAGCGTCAAGCCGACCTTTTTGTGTTTGAGGTAATAGGGCATCCCTTTGGCCTTATTTCTTCGTTAGAAAAAATATCCCGGGCAAGTGGACACCTTAGAGAACAGTCCAACTGGCATCATTTTAGCATCGGGGAACGAATAAAGTTTTTACAAGATAGTATTGAGAATCCCTGGCTACTTCCATTCCATTATATCAAGGTGAAGCGGATTAAAAAAGCAATCCTTGCTTTGGTAGGTTTACTGATTCTTTTGATTACTTTAAGCAATATCCCCCCGCTGAGAACTTCGATTGAATTAAAGCTGCTTGAACATCAAGCTCACCGGCTGATGGCAAGACACCAGATTGATTTGGCTTTGGGGGTAAGCGATTTCTTTTTCCAAAAGAAGGATTATCGCCGGGCAGAAAAAATGTACCAATTGATCATTCAAAATGAACCGAATAACGCTATCGCGTTAAATAATCTGGCCTGGCTTTATGCTACTGCTGATGATGTTTATTTTCAGGATAAAAAGAAGGCGCTGGAGTTAGCCAAACGCGCTGCTTCACTTAAACTTGACCCTTCTATTCTGGATACCTTAGCGGAAGCTTATTTTATCAACGGAAATACTGAAGCCGCGTTAACAACGATTGAAGCGGCAATCAATTTGAATCCGGAAAATCTTTCCTATTATCTTAGCCAGAAACAAAAGTTTTTAAATAAAAAGAAGCAGCAGCAAGGAAATAAAGAAGGGAGGGAAATAAATTAACCGGAGGCAATTATGAAAGAAATCAAAAAAGTAGTATGCATTCAATGTCATTCGGCTTGTCGTCAGGCAGTAGAAGTTGAAGATGGGAAACTTATCCGATTGGGTCCGGACCTTGACTTCCCTAAAGCTGAACTTTTTGCTCCTATTGTAAAAGGATGTCCCCGAGCCCGGGCAATTAAGGAATACATCTACCATCCCACTCGGTTGAATTTTCCCCTTAAAAGAGCGGGTAGGCGGGGAGAAAATAAATGGAAGGAGATTTCCTGGAATGAGGCTTTAGATGAAATTGCCGACCGGATGCAAAAATTAATTACTCAATTTGGGCCGGAGGCTATTGGAACAACTGCAGGCACAGGAAGAACCACGGACGAATTTCGGAGCCGGTTTTTTAACCTGCTTGGTAGCCCCAATATCGTTGGACAAGCGGAAATATGTTACGGAGAATATTTAGCCTTGATGTACGCTATGTTTGGCTGGAGAATTTTTCCTGTGGTGCAGGCAGAAACTCAATGCGTGCTTATCTGGGGGGGAGGAGCTCCCCGATATTGGAATGCTCTCTGGCGTAATATTATTAAAGCCCATCAGGGTGGGAAAAAGGTTATTGTGATTGACCCGCGCCAAATTGATACCACCCGACACGCGGACCTCTGGCTCCAGATAAGGCCCGGCACTGATTGTGCATTAGCAATGGGGATGCTCAATTACATTATAGAAGAGAAACTTTATGATCAGGAGTTTGTAGAAAAGTGGTGCTATGGGTTTGATAAATTAAGCGAACGGGTAAAACCTTTTAATCTTAAAAAAGTGGCGGAAATTACCTGGGTTGGGGAAGAAAAAATCCGCACTGCAGCTGAATGGTATGCCACCATTAAACCTGCTGCGCTCACTCATGGCCTGGGCATTGAGCATTCAGTTAATTCGATGGAAACCCTTCAGGCAGTTTTTTCCTTGCGAGCAATAACCGGAAATATTGATGTGAAAGGAGGAGATGTCTTCCCTACTCCTTACCCCCATATTATCCATGAGCAAGAGTTAGAGCTGTTAGATAAATTGCCTCCGGAGCAAAAGAAAAAACAGTTAGGTGCTGACCGGTTTCGGCTTATCAGCCGGGAAGGGTTTGAGGTAACTCAGCAATATGTTTCCAGAGCCTGGGGGAAGTTGGCGCTTAATCGTTCCAGTCAATTTCAGTCCTTTGCTCACGCTCCTACTCTCTACCGAGCTATTCTTACCGAAAAACCTTATCCAGTAAAAGGGTTGATAACCCTTTCCAGCAACCCTATGGTAACCCAGGCTAACACTAAACTAGTCTATCAGGCTTTGAAAAATCTTGACCTCTATGTGGTAGTAGACTTCTTTATGACTCCCAGCGCTCAGCTGGCCGATTATGTCCTTCCCGGGACTACTTATCTCGAAAGGCCCTGGCTCTGGGCTTATGCTATGATTTTGGGAAGTGAAAGGGCTTTACCTTCAGTAATACCAGGAAAATACGAACGCTGGTCAGATTACAAATTTTGGAAAGGTTTAGGAGACCGTTTAGGCCAAAAAGAATACTGGCCCTGGGAAGATTTAGAAGAAGTTTATGATTATCGGCTGGCTCCCTCTGGCCTAAGCTTTCGAGAATTTATGAACCGGGGGGGATTTGCGGCCGGAGATGGGGGATATAAAAGGTATGAAAAGACCGGATTTGGAACCTCTACTGGAAAAGTAGAACTTTACTCTACTGTTCTGGAAAAATTAGGTTATGATCCGCTTCCTATTTACCGGGAACCTTACGAAAGCCCGATCAGCAATCCCGAATTAGCTAAAGAATATCCGCTTATTTTAATAACCGGGGGAAGATTCCTTCCCTATTATAATTCTGAACACCGCCAGATTGAAACCCACCGTAGACATTATCCCTGGCCAGTTATGGAGATGAACCCGGAAACAGCAAAAAGCTTAGGGATTAAAGATGGAGACTGGGTTTGGATTGAATCTCCGCGGGGACGATGTAAGCAGAAATGTAAATATTTTCCCGGAATTGCACCTCAGGTAGTCCACGCTCAGCATGGCTGGTGGTTCCCCGAAGACCCGGGAGAAGAGCCATCTCTCCACGGAGTGTGGAAATCAAACATAAATATCCTTACTGATGATGATCCAGATTATTGTAACCCGATTAATGGTGGATGGCCTCTGCGGGCTTTATTGTGTAAGGTTTATCCGGTAACTGATTAAGCTAAAACAAAAACACAACTAATACCACGCTCTTCCCGCTGGCTTACAAGGGTAAGGTTAGTAACTCATATAATTAAGTGAGGGGGAGAGAGAAGATTCTTTAAAGAAAAAGGCTTCGCCATTTACCGCTTTTATGATTTTGAATAATAAAACTGAAAGGGGTGCCCTCACTCCTCTGGCATCTCTCCAATTTCATAGAGGAGCTCATCTCTTTCAAACACATCAGTGGGAAATGCTTTTATTGACTCCCAACCCTCTCTTAGATCAGGAGGAGAAATTTCCGCGATTTTTTGGGATAGGTCTTCTCCGATGATGGTTTTAGTTAGTGATATTACAACCCTGGCTGCGGCATCGGCTTGCTCCAGGGATTCCAGTTTCGCTTCCTTTT
>Ga0315298_1006070_pt1 | contig 16715 bp, 17 predicted proteins | sample WHS_1_MG_FD_203077 | JGI IMG/M metagenome (GOLD analysis project Ga0315298, IMG submission 203077) | Extremophilic microbial mat communities from Washburn Hot Springs, YNP, Wyoming, USA - WHS_1_MG | ecosystem: Environmental > Aquatic > Thermal springs > Hot (42-90C) | place: USA: Wyoming...
CGGGATCGGGCGGGTCTTCGACCGCGGGATTTACGCGGTTACCGACGGTCGTCATTTTGAAAGCGTGGCCGAGGTGGAGATGTTGAAACGCCTGGGAGCGGATATGATCGGGCAGAGCATGTGTCCGGAAGTGTATCTGGCCAGGGAAATCGGTGCCTGCTACGCCCGCCTGGATGTGGTAACCAATTATGCCGAAGGGATCCTGGAGGATTGGAAACACGATGATTTGAAAGATATATTTTACAATCAGGCCGCCGCGCTGGGCGGGATTATGCTCTCCGCCCTCGGGCTGGCCGGGGAAGCCCAGGACTGCGGCTGTCCGGATCTGCGTCACCCCACCCTGCTAAAACCATAGATTACCAGGCAAAAACTCCCCGCTCCGACCATATAGTTTTAATACAACCGGGAGCAAGGAGGTGGCGCGACAGGAAAACGCAGGTCGGGAAAATAAAATATTAAAAATCTACAGTAAAGCGCCCTGACGGGCGCTTTACCACTTTAACAAATTAATTTAAGCGGTTGGTTAAAAATTATTTGAGCATTAAGGCAAATAGCAGGATTTTGCGAAAAGCTGTTGAAAATTATTGTTTCATAAAGCCTAACTCTTAAGTTTTAAGCAGGTGCCAGGTTGATCACTATTAAAAGGGGAGGTGGGGCATTGCTCGGGTAAGGCGGTTGTCATTAATATTTAGAGAAGCAAAAGAAGGAGGTACGGTTTGGTGCGTAAAAATGCAAAATGGTTTGTCGTGTCTTTGGTTCTGGTATTAAGTGTGGCTTTACTTGTCTCCGGATGCGGTCAGAATAATGCCGGTCAGCAGGGTGCGGCCGGCGGAAAAGTAATCAAGATCGGTTTTGTCGCTCCCTTAACCGGCGATGTCAAGACTTTCGGCGAGTCGGCGAAGAAGGGTTTTGACCTGGCCCTGGAGCAGGCCGGCAACAAAGCGGGGGACTTCACCATCCAGCCGGTGGTGGTTGATGACCGCAATGATGCCACCGAAGCGGTCAACGTGGCCACCAAATTGATTAACGAAGATCATGTGGCGGCCATTGTCGGTTCCCTCACCTCGCTGACCACCATCCCCATCTCCGAGCTGGCCAACAGCAACAAAGTGGTGGAAATCAGCGGTACGGCCACCAGCCCGAAGGTAACGGTGGAAAACGGCAAACGCAAGGACTACATTTTCCGTGCCTGTTTCATCGATCCCACCCAGGGTACCGTCGGAGCCAAGTTCGCGCTCAATCAGTTGCACGCCAAAACGGCGGCCATCCTGTATGACCAGGGCAACGACTACACCATCGGTCTGGCCAAGAACTTTGAAGACGCTTTCACCCAGGGCGGCGGCAAGGTGGTCTTTAAGGGCGCCTACGCCAAAGGTGATGTCGACTTCAGCGCCGTGCTGACCAACATCGCCCAGCTCAAACCGGATATTCTTTATCTGCCCGACTATTATCAGAAAGTCAGCCTGATTGGCAAACAGGCCCGGGACAAGGGCATCAAGGCCACCTTCATGGGCGGCGACGGCTGGGATTCCAGCGACCTGGATTACAAGACCATGGACGGCGGTTATTTTACCAACCATTATTCCGGTCAGGATCCCCGTCCGGAAGTACAGAAGTGGGTGCAGGACTTCAAGGCCAAGTATGGTTCCGAGCCTGATTCCTTCGCCACGCTTACCTATGACGCCACCAACCTGCTGTTGAACGCCATCAAGACGGCCAACAGCAACGATCCGACCAAGATCAAGGACGCCCTGCAGGCCACCAAAGGTTTCTCCGCCGTCAGCGGCAGTGACATCTCGTTCGATCAGGACGGCAACCCGGTCAAACCGGTGACCATTCTTCAGGTGAAGGATGGCAAGTACAAGTTTATCGCCACCATGAAATAACACCCCTTTGTCGGAGCGGGGAGGGAGGACCCCTCCCCGTCCGGCCATTAAATGACATCGGGAGGTTGTCGTCTTGGAGCACGTGCTGGAACAGATCATCAACGGCCTGCAACTGGGTTTTATGTACGCCCTGATTGCTCTGGGCTACACCATGGTTTACGGTGTGGTGCAGTTGATCAACTTCGCCCACGGTGACGTATTCATGGTCGGTGCCTTCATTGGTTATTTCGGCTTCGCCGTCTGGGGGCTGCCCCTGCCTCTGGCCATCATCAACGCCATGGTCGTCTGTGCCCTGCTCGGGGTAATCATCGAAAGAATCGCCTATCGGCCGCTGCGCTATGCCCCGAAGATCGCCGCTCTGATCAGCGCGCTCGGTGTATCCCTGTTTTTGGAATACTTCAGCAGCTTGAAGTTCGTTTTCGGCCCCGACTATCGTGTGGTGCCCCGCCCCATACAGGAAGTGCACTGGCACGTCCTCGGTTTACCGATCACCAATATCCAGGTCATGGTTATCGTGGTGGTGCTGGTGATGCTGCTTCTGCTGCAGTTGTTGATTTACCGCACCAGAATCGGCATGGCCATGCGCACGGTGGCCGTGGATCACAATGCGGCCCGGTTGATGGGGGTTAATGTGGATACCACCATTTCCGTCACTTTCGCCATCGGTTCGGCTTTTGCCGCACTGGGCGGGGTCCTCTATGCCATCGCCTATCCCCAGATCCAGCCGTTTATGGGTATCATGCCCGGTTTGAAGGCGTTTACGGCCGCCGTGCTGGGCGGCATCGGCATCATTCCCGGTGCGGTGCTGGGGGCGTTGATCATGGGTCAGGTGGAAACACTGACCGCGGCCTTTATCTCTTCACAAATGCGCGACGCGATTGCCTTTACCATTTTGATCCTGGTCCTGTTGATCAGGCCGACGGGCATTTTGGGACGTTCGCAAACCGAAAAAGTATAGCGTGAAAAAGGGGATTATCATCAAATGAAGATTTCCAGGCAAACAATAATTCTGCTCATCCTGGCCGCGGTTTTCTATGCCCTGGTAAAATGCCTGCAGCTTACCGGTGTTTTGAGCCAGTACTGGCAGCTGGTCCTGGACCAGGCTCTGGTTACGGTGATCGGGGCGCTGGGGTTGAGTCTGATTTATGGTTTCACCGGCCAGTTTTCCCTCGGACATGCCGCTTTTTACGGTTTGGGAGCTTATACGGCCGGGGTGATTGATAAAGTATACGGGAATGGCAGCATACTTTTCTTTTTCATCTCCATTCTCGCCGGCGCCCTGCTGGCCGGTCTGGTCGCCCTGATCATCGGCCTGCCCATCCTGCGGTTGCGTTCCGATTACCTGGGTATCGCCACCCTGGGTTTCGGTATTATTGTCCGGGTGGGAATGGAAAACGCCAACAAAGTCATTCCAGTGCTGGGAGGGGCGACGGGAATGAGCGGTACGCCTCAAACGGCCAATTTTGATTTGATTTTTGTTCTGGTGCTGGTGGTCATCCTGCTGGTGCGCAACTTTATTTTTTCCACCTATGGACGGGCCTGTACATCCATTCGGGAGGATGAGATTGCGGCCGATCTCATGGGTATAGACACCACCCGCTACAAAGTGCTGTCGTTTGTACTGGGCTGTGCCCTGGCCGGTCTGGCCGGCGGCATTTACGCCCACCGTTACCCCTTTCTCCATCCGGCCAGCTTTGACTTCCTCAAGTCCTTCGATTTTCTGCTTATCGTGGTCCTGGGAGGTTTGGGCAGTATGACGGGAACCATTTTTACCGCCATCGGCTGGGGGTTCCTGCTGGAAGTGCTGCGCGCCGTGCTCGGGGAAAACTTCATTGACTGGCGCGGTGTTATTTATGCCCTGATCCTGATTGTGGCCATTATTCTGCGTCCGCAGGGACTGTTCAGCGGCAAAGAGCTGGGGCTTCTTCTGCCCCGTCCCCTGCCATTAACGACAACCAGTGGGAAGGAGCGGACCCATGCCGGTACTGGAAATTAAGGCGCTTTCCAAAAACTTCGGCGGTTTGAAGGCCGTGAATAATTTTCAACTTGAGCTGGAGGAAGGGGAGATAGTCGGTTTAATCGGCCCCAACGGAGCCGGAAAAACTACGGTTTTTAATTTAATTACCGGCATATACGTTCCCACCGGCGGAAGTATTATGTTTGGAGGCGAGCAAATTAACGGCCTGCCGCCTTTCCGCATCTGCCAGCGCGGAATTGCCAGGACGTTTCAAAATATTCGGCTGTTCAAGGAGAACAGCGTGTTGGACAACGTGCGGGCGGTATTCCACCCCCGGGTCAGGTACAACCTGCTGGACGCCTTTTTGCGTTCCCCGCGTTATAACGCGGAGGAAGAGCGGATTCTCGCCGAGTCGATGGAATTGCTGGCCACCCTGAATCTGGCCGACCGGGCCAATCAGAAGGCTTCCAGTTTGCCCTACGGGGATCAGCGGCGGCTGGAAATAGCCCGTTCCCTGGCCAGCCGGCCGAAGCTTCTGCTCTTGGACGAGCCGGCGGCCGGTATGAATCCGGGGGAAGTCTCCCGCATGGTTGATCTGGTGCGGATGATTAAGGAGAAGTTCAACCTGACCGTTTTATTAATAGAACACCAGATGGGCATGGTGATGAATCTATGTGAACGACTGGTCGTCATGGATTTCGGACAGATTATCGCCACGGGGACACCGGCCGAAATCCGCGACAACCCGGTGGTTCTGGAGGCCTACCTGGGCAAAGGGGCGACGGTGGCATGATTCTGGAGGTAAAAGATCTGGAGGTTTATTACGGTTCCATTCGGGCTCTGCAGGGGATATCCTTTTATGTGCAGGAAGGAGAAATCGTCACGCTCATCGGTGCCAACGGCGCCGGAAAATCCACCACCATGCGCACTATCTCCGGTCTCTTGCAACCCCGTCAGGGCGAAATCATCTTCCGCGGTCAGCGGATCAACCGGGTGCCGGCGCATAAAATCGTAAAGATGGGCATTTCCCATGTCCCGGAAGGGCGGCAGATCTTTCCCAACCTGACCGTAACGGAAAACCTGTTGATGGGTGCCTATACGCGCAAAGACAGGGCGGAAATCAAACGCAGCCTGGAGGAAGTGATGGAGCGTTTTCCCCGCCTGCGGGAACGGGCCAGGCAACTGGCCGGCACTCTTTCCGGCGGCGAGCAGCAGATGGTGGCCATGGGCCGCGGCCTGATGAGCAAACCGCAATTGTTGATCCTGGATGAGCCGTCCATGGGCCTGTCCCCCTTGCTGGTGGAGGAAATCTTCAATATCATTCAGACGATCAATCAGCAGGGAACCACCATTTTGCTGGTGGAACAAAACGCTTTTATGGCCCTGCAGATAGCCAGTCGGGCCTACGTTCTGGAAACCGGGCGCATAGTTTTAAGCGGCCCGGCGCAGGAAGTGCAGGCCAATCCACAAATCCGCAGCGCCTACCTGGGTGAAATAGAAAAGGTCTCTTAAAGATAACCGGTGCGCACGCACCGGTTATCTTTAAGAGGAACCTGCCTCCCGGCCGGTTTTTACAAACATACTCCCTTGTAATTACGCTATTTATAGACTGGCACTTGACGGGAATAGAAAATTTTAATAATATAGTATACATATTAATTCCGGGAGGTTTTAATGATGAAGGATGTAATCATCATCGGCGGCGGTCCGGCCGGACTGTCGGCGGGAATTTATGCGGCGCGGGCAGCACTGGATACTCTGCTGTTGGAACGGGCGATGACCGGAGGTCTGGCGGCGAGCACGGAACATATTGAAAATTACCCCGGCTTTCCGGAGGGGTCGGGCGGCCCGGAGTTGATGAGCCGGATGGAAGCACAGGCCCGGCGTTTCGGAATGGAAATCACCACCGGCAATGTGGAACAAATAATTAAAGAGGAGAAAGCTTTCACTGTAAAAACGGAAGACGGTGATTATCAGACCAGGACCGTTATACTGGCCACCGGGGCCTACCCGCGATTGCTGCATGTGAAAGGGGAACAGGATTTTCTGGGCAGAGGGGTGTCCTTTTGCGCCACCTGTGACGGTGCTTTTTTCCGCGATAAAAAGGTGGCCGTGATCGGCGGCGGTGATGCGGCGGTGGAAGAAGCGATGTTTTTGACCAGGTTTGCCGCCAGGGTTTATATTGTTCACCGCCGGGATCAGCTTCGGGCGACCAGGATTGTTCAGCAAAGGGCATTTAAAAATGAAAAAATAGAGTTTGTCTGGAACAACGTGGTGGAGGAAATAATCGGTCGGGATAAAGTGGAAGGTGTTATGCTGACCAATGTGCAGAGCGGGGAAAAACAACGCCTCGATGTGGATGGTGTATTTGTCTACATAGGTTATCAGCCCAATTCCGCACTGGTTGCCGGATTGGCCGAAGTGGATGAACGCGGCTATGTAATTACGGATGAAAATATGGCCACCAGTTGTCCGGGGCTTTTTGCCGCCGGTGATGTGCGTAAAAAATCGCTGCGCCAGGTGGTGACCGCAGTGGCGGACGGTGCGGTGGCGGCTGTAGCGGCGGGGAAATTTATTGAGGAAGCATAAGCCGGTACAAAAAGAGAAGCTGTATCTTTAAGATACAGCGGAGAAAGGGAGAGGAGATTAGGTTGTTATCCAGTTGTTGATTACATTTTATCCAACAAGGGCAACGGTGAAAAGGCTTGAGCCGTTAACGGTAGTATTTTTTGCCTTACTGGAAAATGCATCGATTCTACGTCATTTGCGCATGAACGGAGCATTGTCCGGCCCGTGCGGAAGGCCCTGAACGACCGTTTACCTGATAAACTTTTCCACCCGCCCGAATTTGCAGACCATTCCGGGGTGTTTTCCGTCAACAGGCAGAAAAGAAGGTTTTAAAATGGCCTCGATCGGTCGACAGGATTACCTTAAAAACAGGAGAAATAGGGATTTAAAAATCATGAGCGCATGGTCGTTATGCAGTCGGGGAGGGCTGGATATGCAGGAGTTGATTGAAAGTTTCCGTTCCGGGAAACCCCGCGCACTGGCCCGGGTAATCTCCATTCTGGAAAATGAGGACAGCGGAGCGGAAGAAATAATGCGGGAACTCCATCCCCTGACCGGTCGGGCCTACGTGCTGGGGCTCACCGGTTCACCGGGGGCGGGAAAGAGCTCACTGGTTGATCGTTTGACGGCGCTTTTGCGGACACAGGGGCAGACGGTGGGGATCATCGCGGTGGATCCGACCAGCCCTTTTTCCGGAGGGGCACTGCTGGGAGATCGCATTCGTATGCAGAATCACGCCGTGGACCGCGGAGTGTTCATCCGCAGCATGGGTACCCGGGGCAGCCTGGGGGGACTGGCGCATACCACCAAAGAAGTAATCAAAGCCATGGATGCCTTTGGTTTTGATTGGGTGATTGTGGAAACGGTGGGTGTGGGGCAGGCCGAAATTGACATCATGCATGTGGCGGATTCCACGGTGGTGGTGCTTACCCCCGGGGCGGGGGATGCCATTCAGACGATCAAAGCGGGAATTATGGAAATCGCCGATATCTTTGCCGTGAACAAGTGCGATTTGCCCGGAGCGGCCAAAGTTGCCGCGGAAGTGGAGATCATGCTGGACATGCAGGCCGAAAAACTTGACTGGCGTCCGCCGGTGGTTTCAACTTCCACCATCGACGGGCGGGGGGTGGCGGATTTGCTTTCCGCCGTCAATGAACACCGCCGGTATCTGCAGGAAAGCGGCCTTTTCAACCGGCGGCGTGAGGAACGGGCTAAAAGTGAGACCCTTTCACTGGTTCATCACCGCTGGCGGCAATTGATTCAGCAGCAGACAAACCTGCCCGGTAAGGTCAATGAACTGCTGTCTGCCGTATCCCGCCGGGAGATCGACCCTTATACGGCCGCCGGGCGGATCCTCTCCCATATGGTTGCCGGGCGGAGTTAACTGTGTACAGGCGGCCGTCTTCAACCGTCGCCTGAAAAATACGCCGGAAAGGAGCATTTGTGATGCGGGTTACTTTTCTGGGCCATGCCGGTTTTCTGCTTTCCGGTGAGCGGGAAGTACTCATCGATCCCTTTATCACCGGTAATCCGGCAGCCAAAACAAAAATCGAGGATTTGCATCCGGATCTGATCCTGATCAGTCACGGGCATGACGATCACCTGGGCGATGCCCTGGATATCGCCCGGCGGTCCGGTGCAACGGTGGTTTCCGTTTTCGAACTGGCCGGCTACTGCAGCCGCCAGGGAGTGCAGGCGCATGCCATGCATATAGGCGGAAGCCATCAATTCGACGGGGTGCGCATTAAACTGACTCCGGCCTGGCACGGCAGCGGGCTGGTCACCGGTGGAGCAGCCGAGTATCTGGGTACGCCCTGCGGCTTTTTGATCACCATGAATGAGCGCACTGTATATCATGCCGGTGACACCGGTCTGTTCGGAGATATGGAACTAATCGGTCGTTTACACCCCATTGATCTCGCCCTGCTGCCTATCGGAGACAATTTTACCATGGGGCCTGCCGATGCCCGGGAAGCGGTGCACCTGCTCAAGCCCGGGGTGGTCATCCCCATGCATTACAACACCTGGCCGTTAATCGCCCAGGATGCCGAAAGATTTAAGCGGGAAGTGGAGTCGCAGAGCCCCACCCGTGTAGTCATCCTGAATCCGGGTGAAAGCTATGACCTGCCGTGAGGGCGAGCCGGTTAAAGAGCAGGGCGAGCGGCTGCTGGAATTATTGAACCAATCCCTGGAACTGCTCCGGGGCATTTCTTCCCGTCCCGACGCTGCCACCTGCGCCGCCTTCCTGCACGGGCAGATTTACGGTCTGGCCACGGCTCTGCGCTTTCTCTTTCCGGGACCGGGCAATCTCGGCGAACGGGCAGCCCTGGCCGTGAGGCCGGTGCTTACCCAGCATCACTGCGACTGCCCGTCGGAAGATTAGTTATTTTTTTGCACCGACCGCATTTCCCGCTGCGGCCGGCCTTTCTTTTTTTATGGAGCCCCTGGCGGGCAGCAATAATTCTTCCGGAAAAGGCAGGCGTCGGGCGGGATTCAACCACATTTCCGCCGCGTTTTCCACTTCCGGCCGATTTGCCCCGCGGATGATGGAGGAAGTGAAAACCACCGCCGATGGTGCCACCGGTGTCCGGATGGCCGCGGACAGTTGCGCCACAAATGCGGCGGTATGTCCGCAGGCTTTTCCCCCCACCATAGCGCTCGCTTCCAGATACAGAACCAGAGGCGGTTCGGCTGCCCGTTTTTCGCTGACGGCGGAAATGACGGCATCCCATCCGGCCGTCAGGAGACAATGCGCGCGGACGTGCATACCGGAAAAGGACAGGTTCAACCGCCGATCGTTTGCCCGCGTTCCCAATTCCACCCGCCAGCCGCGCCGCATAAGCCCGGCCGCCACCGCCAGTTGATGCGAGGCCAGCGGAAAATCAACCCCCTCACGAAATCCCGGCCACCAGTCGCTAAAACCGGGACACTGCCGCAGCAGGCACAGATCCCCGTGCAAATCGCCGAGACGGAGCATGTTTACACTCACCCCCGCTCCCGGATTTAAAGCGGCCAGCGCCCGTTCTTCTTTCACCCGGTACCAGAGATAGGCCAGGGGAGGAACCCTGTCCGGCGGGATAGAACCATACCTTCCCACGGCCGGTCCGGCAGCACCGGCTTCTTTTAGCCGATCCGTGCACAGCTTCAACCAGTCGGTTCCGGCCAGCGCTTCCACTTCCACTAAAGCCCGATCGACGTCATGAAAATCCATCTGCTGATTCACTTCCCCATCAGATGTGCAAAGCCTAAAAGTTATTCTCCGTTCCGTTCCCTTTTCCTGCCCGTAGTTTAACCACTGGCATGCCTTAATCGGCGTGACCGGCCGTTTTATATTTCCCGTGCTATACTGGCGAAATTTGTAACAAAGGCAATGAGGCGGTCATATTTTAGATCAGAACAATGCACCCGGGTGTATCTGGTCAAAGCAAGCATGATAAGGGGGGTATTTCTTCATGGCGGATTTCGTTGAAAAAACCGGTGTAGAAACCAAAGCTTTTCCCGGCAATCTCGTGGCTATGGCCCTGGGTCTGTTGCTGGCCGGCATCGGTCTGTTCCTGGCGGTGGCTGACGCTTTCCCCACGGCGGTTAGAGTGATCGGTTTCCTCCTTTTCCTGGTCGGCGTGATCATTTTCGCCCTTTAAAAATAATCTTCCCTGCAACGGGATAGGGCCGCGCAGGCGTGGCCCTATCCACATTAAATTTAAGGATGTGTTCAGTATGTCCGGGTTGGGAACGGATAGACCCCTGCACGAAACCATAGACAGTCTGATTAGCAAATTGGAGGCCATACAGAGCGAAAAGAACTACCAGCTTGAGGATGCCGCCAAAATCACCTCCAATATCGATCGGCTGGCGGAAGCAATCGCCAATCTGGAAATGACCCGGGCCAGGGAAAATAAACTCGCTCAGAAGCTGGAAGTATTGACCGGCCAGATGGAAGCCCTGACCCGTTCTTCTTACCGGGGTGAGAGATCCAATGTGCGCAGCCTGGAATCCACCCTGCGCACTCTGATCGCCGGTACCCGCACAGTCGGACAGGTTATTGAAATTATCGCCAACAGCGCGCAGGTGATGTTTGACTCGATCATCAAAACTTTTAACGATTACAGAGTTTCCACCACCGGGGCTTCCGAACGCGGCGGCGGTGAAAAAACATCACATCTCGCCACGGATCTGACCAGATTGCTTGATCCGATCAACACCCTGCTGCGCAGTTTGGCCGAACAAAAAGCGTCGGGCCATCAGCCGGCCGCGGGGGAGAAAGAAAAGCGGGAGAGCGGGCAATGAATGAACCGGCTTCCTCCCAAACCGTGGAGAAAATTGTGCTGTTCAAAGAACAATCATTCCGGGGGGGGGAACTGCGGCCGGATTATCTGGAGTTCCTCGGGAAGCAAGGAATCAGTTTGCTTGAACCCCTGCCGCTGGTGAACGGGGCGCTCTGCTCAGTTCCCGGAACGGCAGCCCTGCAGAAGCTGGCCGCCTGCGGCGGAGTGGCAACCGTGGAAGATAATGCGGTCGTAAAACTTTACCCGGTGAAGATCATTGCCAGGAGTATTGTTTTCCAGCGAGACAGTGATCAGCTCATCCCATGGGGCGTCCACCGCATTGGGGCGGATCGGATATGGCCGCAATCACGGGGGGAGCGGGTGAAGGTGGGTGTGCTGGATACCGGCGTGGATCTGCACCACCGGGATTTGCAGAGCAACGTCAGGGCCGGAGCAAATTTTATTTTTCCCGGCCGGGAACCGCAGGACGACAACGGGCACGGGACTCATGTGTGCGGCATTATCGCCGCGGCGGATAATGATTTCGGCGTGCTCGGAGTGGCCCCGCGGGTTCAGCTCTATCCGGTGAAAGTTCTCGATCAGCAGGGGGAGGGGACGCTGTCCAATGTCATTCGCGGTTTGGATTGGTGCCGACAGCAGGGTGTCGATTTGATCAACCTGAGCTTCGGCACCGGTACGTCCAGCAGATCCCTGCACGAGGCCATTCGGCGGGTTGCCGCGACGGGCGTTCTCATCGCAGCCGCCGCCGGCAACCATGGGACGGATCAGTCGGTGGATTATCCGGCCGCCTATCCGGAAGTAATCGCCGTCGGTGCCGTGGACGAATATGATCGGCTGGCCGATTTCAGCAGCCGGGGGCCGGAAATAAAATTGGTGGCACCGGGAAGCAAGGTCATTTCCACCGCCCCCGGCGGCGGATTTAAGCGAATGAGCGGTACTTCCATGGCCGTGCCGCATGTTACCGGGTCGCTGGCCTTATTAAAGTCCCTGGCGCCCGGGAAAAAAGGCAAACACCTGCTGGCATTGCTTTTGGCCGGTGCCGAAGAGCTTCCTGCACCAGGTGATTATCGGTTAAATGCGGGGCTGGTCCGGGTAGACCTGGCGGTAGAAAAACTTAAAGATGGGAAAAGCCCGCACGCCGCCTCCTCCACCCGCCGTAATCTGGCCGGACCGAGGAGAATGAAGAAATAAAACAGGGGCGAAAGACGCCCCCGTTTTTTTGGGGTTTAATTTCATCGGTGGTTTAGCAACTGCATTATGTTGGATAAAAGCTGCTGCAGGGCTTCCCCGTCCGGGGTGTTCAGGGACTGTCGCAACATGTCGGCCGCCCCGCCCAAAAGGGTCATCATGGTGGCCGGATCAATGGAGCGCAATTGTTCCATCAAAGCCGGATCCATATTTCCCAGCATACTGCGCAGTGGTTCCGGTAACAGGCCGGGATCAATAAACGGTTTTTCCAAGCCTTTCGCCTCCCGTCAGAATGTAATCTATATCAGTTTATGAGCGCCGGTTTTTTTTTGACTCCCGGGAAGGGACATATTTGCAGGATTTATATTGCAGGCATAGAATCAAATATAACACATCGGCGGGGACCTTCCGGCATTTGTTACCCCGCGGAAAGAAAGCACACCCGGGAGTGGAAACATTTGTTTGAAGACTGCGTAGTATGTGACCTGGAAACAACCGGGTTGAATCCCGCGCGCGACGAAATCATTGAAATCGCTCTGGCCCGACTGCACTACGGTGAGGTGGTGGATACCTGGCAGACCCTGGTCCGCCCGAACGGCCATATACCGGTTACGGTGCGCCGCCTTACCGGTCTCGACGAAACGCAGCTGGCCGGCGCTCCGGAACTCAAGTCAGTGCTTCCCCGGGTGCTGGAATTTATCGGACAGAGCCCGCTGGTGGGACACAACATTTCATTTGACCGCGATTTTCTGTCGGCGGCGGCCGGGCGGCTGAACAATCCAACCTACGACACGCTGGAATTATCCCGGGTGCTTTTGCCCGCGCTGCCCGGACACCGCCTGTCGGAGCTGGCCAGACGATTGAATCTCGAGCACGCCAGTTCCCACCGCGCGCTGGATGATGTGCTGGCCACCGCCTCATTGTACCGCCGGTTGATGGAGCTGGCCGGAAAACTGGATGTCCGGCTGCTGGCCTATTTAACCGCCCTGCTGCAGGCGGCCGGCTCCCCCTGGGCGCAGGAGATGCAGCGGTTGACCTGGCATGCAGGCAAGAAAGAGATCAGGCAAACACTTTTATTCAATCCCTTTTCGCCCGAAAAGAGTCAGACCGAAACGGCGGCAATCCCGCCCGATCTTGAACCGGATGATCTGGCCGCCATGCTCGCCCCCGACGGGCCGCTGGCCCGCCGGTTGTCCGGTTATGAGCACCGGCCGGAGCAGCAGGCCATGGTGGCATCCGTGGCCCGGGCGTTTTCCGAACGTGTTTTTTTGCTCGTCGAGGCGGGAACCGGTACGGGTAAAACCATGGCCTATCTTATTCCCGCGCTCCACTGGTCCCTGCGCAACGGTGAACGGGTGGTGGTGGCCACCCGGACGATCAATCTGCAGGAACAGCTGTGGAACAAAGACATCCCCCTGCTGCAGGAGGCCCTGCCCTGGCCCTGCCGTGCCGCTCTGGTCAAAGGCAGACAAAATTATCTCTGTCTGCGCCGCTGGATGAATACCCTTTCCGCCGGCGGTTGGAGTCCGGCGGAAGCCGCCTTCTGGGCAAGGGTGCTGGTGTGGGTTGCCGCCACCGAAACCGGCGATCGCAGTGAGATTGGTTTGAATTTCAACGAGCAGGAGCTCTGGCTGCAGATTTGTGCCGATAGTGAGGCCTGTTTGGGAACGCGCTGCCGCTGGTTCTCCCGCGAATGTTTTGTAACCCGGGCCCGGCGCAGGGCGGAATCGGCGCATATAATCATCGTCAATCACTCTTTGTTGCTTTCCGACGTGCGTGCCGAAAACAGGGTTTTACCCGCATACGGCCCGTTGATCATAGATGAAGCCCATCATCTGGAAGATGCCGCCACCGAGCAGCTGGGCAGACAGGTTTCCCGGGGGGGCTGCAGGCGCTGGTTGAACGGTTTGTCCCGTCTGCTGCGCCAGCTGGGTGAAATGGTCCCGCCCGAAGGAAGTGAGGAATGGCCGCAATTGTTGCAGAAAGCCGGGGCGGCCCTGCGGGAGGTGCGGGAAACGACGGAGGCCTTCTTCCATCTGATCATTACCCTGCTCAGAAGGCGTATGGCAAATCAATACGGGGATTCTTTCCGCTGTACACTGCGTTTGAAAAGTGCCGGCGAACTGCCGCTGCAGGCGGAGCAAAATAATTTGCTCGCCCGCTGGAAGGAATTGCTGGATGGCGTGCTTAAAATTCAAACCACCCTTGAATATTCGCCCGCGGAAGGAGAGAACTGTGCGGAGCGGGCAAGGGATTTGGCCCAGCAGTTGACCGCCGGGGAAAGCCTGCTGGGCGATCTGTCATTTATCTTTTCCTGCAGTGATCAGGACTACGTTTACTGGGTGGAAACCGCGGGGGAAGGAGAAGACGCCTGGTGCACCCTGCACGCCGCGCCGGTGGATGTGGGTGAAATTCTCTGCCGGGAATTGTATGCGGACAAGGAAACAATAGTATTTACCTCCGCCACCCTGACGGTGAACGGTTCATTTGAATACTTCAGCGAACGCACCGGAATCAACCTGCTGCCGGCATCCCGGGCACAATTCCTGCGTGTGGATTCACCCTTTAGTTACGACCGGCAGTCGTTGCTTTGTATTGTCCGGGATATGCCCAACCAGGGACATGCCCCGGAAGAAAATTATTACTCCGCCCTGGTACCGGCCATTGCCGGATTGGCTGCAGCGACCCGGGGCCGGACGCTGGTTTTGTTTTCCTCGCACCGGGTGCTGCAGGAAACTTACCGGCTATTAAAACCGGTTTGTGAGGAGATGGATCTCTGTCTGCTGGGGCACAACATTGACGGAGGTCGTTCCAGACTGGTGGAGGAGTTTCAGCATACCGAAAGGGCGCTGTTAATGGGGGCGGCCAGTTTCTGGGAAGGAGTGGACATCCCGGGGCAGGCGTTGAGCTGTGTCATTATTGTGAAGTTGCCTTTCGGTTCCCCGGGTGCGCCGGTGGTGGAGGCGCGTTTGGAACAACTCACCCGCGCCGGCAAGGATGCCTTCCATCATTACAGCCTGCCGCAGGCCATTATTCGTTTCAAGCAGGGGTTCGGCCGGCTCATCCGTTCTGTAAACGACAAAGGGGCGGTGGTTGTTCTGGACAGCAGGCTGCTGAACAAGAAATACGGCCGCCTGTTCTTAAATTCACTGCCGGTGAAAAGCCATATCCGCGGCGATCTGGACATGGTTGTGAGGCGGGTGAGCCGCTGGCTGGAAAGCGGTCAATGAGCGGTCGGCAATTTTCTTTCCCCTCGGGGCGGCGGCGTAATGGCGGGGCAAAGAATTCTGTCACATTTCTACTTAAAACGCCATATGATATTAAGAAGCCAGCCTAAATAAAGGGGTGATTGACCTTGCGCGTATATTTTATACGGCTGCCATCTTTCATCCGGTCATTTCTTTTGAAAGTATGGAAATAAGATGAGGGGCGGGAATCAAACACCCGCCCCTGTTTCTCGTTTTTGGTGGACGGGCGCCGGTAGAGCTGGAACGGGCCTTGATCGGGGATGGTCAAACGATGCCGGCGCTCAAAGTTATATTGTTATTCCGTTAAAAAAGGATTTTACAATTTTCTGTTGAATATTGATCCAAATAAATTAATTACGGAAACCGATCCCGAGCACCCCGCCCAGGGCGCCGGCGAGCAAGGCCAGCGGCAGCTTCTGGTAGGGAGGGGTTGAGCTTACGTTTAGATGGGGAAGCAAAAAGGTAGAGATCAACCAGCTGGCGGCGAAGAACAGCAGGGCCACCGCCAGGCCGTGGATGAGACCGCGGTTTCCGGCCCGCCAGGCGGCGGACCATGCTCCCACGAGAATGCTGCAAAAATAAAGGCCGGCGGAAAACCAGGGCAATGTATGTTCGGACAGGCTGGAATAATAATATGCCGCGCCGATAATTACACTGCCCAGCAGAGAAACAACCAGTCCCAATAATGTACCCCGGAAAACCTCCCCCGGGCTGAAAGCGGATTGTTTTATGGCAGGCATAAAAGTCACCTCCCGTTTCTTATATCATACTGGTTGTCTTCGGTCGATATGACTTAATTTGGTAAAGAGGGTTTAAAAATGCAAACTGTTGCTTATACCCTGGGTAAAAATTTATACCTCAACCTGACCAATCGCTGCACCAACAATTGCCGCTTCTGCATCAGGCATACCAGTGAAGGAGTGGGTTATGATTTATGGTTGGACAGGGAACCTTCGCTGGCGGAAGTACTTGCCGCCGCCGGTGAAGTGGAAAAATACCGCGAGGTGGTGTTTTGCGGTTACGGTGAGCCGCTGATGCGGCTGGAAGTGCTCAGGGCGGCGGCACAGGTATTTAAAAACAGGGGAGCCACGATCCGGATCAATACCAACGGGCAGGCCAATTTGATTTATGGTCGTGACATCGTTCCGGAGTTGAGGGGACTGGTGGATGTGATCAACGTCAGCCTGAACGCCCATAATGCCGCCCGGTATGTCGAGCTGTGCCGGCCGTCCCTGGGGGAGGCCGCTTTCGGCGGGTTGCTGGATTTCGCCCGCCGGTGTGTGGGTGTCATTCCTGAAGTAGTTTTATCGGTGGTGGAATGGCCCGGCGTTGATGTTGAAAAATGCCGGGAAATAGCTTCCCGGCTCGGTGCTTCCCTGCGCGTGCGCAAATTCAGCGGCACATTGCGGGAAGAGATGAAGTAGAGCGGTCAGCGCCGGTCTTTATCCGACGGGCCGCCTGCCCGGGGCGGCCGGGCGTCGGTTGGAGTGGGGTCGTCGGTGAAGTCGTGTTCCCACTGCCCGTCCAGGTTGATCATGGTGGCCGAGCCGGTCTTTTCGCGAATAAAAGTATCACCGGTGGC
>Ga0315298_1006072_pt1 | contig 16713 bp, 26 predicted proteins | sample WHS_1_MG_FD_203077 | JGI IMG/M metagenome (GOLD analysis project Ga0315298, IMG submission 203077) | Extremophilic microbial mat communities from Washburn Hot Springs, YNP, Wyoming, USA - WHS_1_MG | ecosystem: Environmental > Aquatic > Thermal springs > Hot (42-90C) | place: USA: Wyoming...
GTCACAATGCACAACCCACGTCATCACTTATCCTCGCCGCTCACGTCCGCCCCCGGTAATCATCAATTGCCATGTGCAGCGCGGTAGCGGCCAAGAGGGCGCAGTGCTCACTCTCTTCGGGAAGACCCCCGAGCGCCTCAAGGACCTCCCTTTGCCCGATGCGCATTGCGTCCTCAATAGTCCTTCCTTTCACAAGTTCCGTAACCATGCTCCCGCATGCTATCGTGGTTCCGCACCCGTCGGTCCAGAATCGCCCATCCGTGATGATGTCGTCAGACACCTTGATGGATATGAGCATGGTGTCTCCACATGGTCCCGTGAATTGCGCGAAACCGTCCGCGTTCTCTAAACGCCCCACATTTCGCGGGTTCATAGCGTGATCGAGAACAACGTCGGAGAAACCTCTGTTCAATTCGTTTTCTATACTGGTAGCGAATTGTGAAAGGTCATCGTTGTCCATCATATTAACCTCCCACTGTCTGCGTCTTTGGTCAGGCCCTTCTACAGGTGCCACCCGCATCACACGGGGGTGAATCGCAACGCTCCTCCCTCCCACAACAGGTAAGGCCATCTGACGCCGCAGGCATTTTTGGTGTCGCGAAAGTCGAGAAGAGCTTTTTAAGTTTTGTGCTGCCGCAACCAGGGCAAACAAAAGTGGCCTCACGCCCGGGAAGGTCTACAGACTCAAATTCGGCGCCACACTCAAGGCATTTGAACTCATATATTGGCAATGCTTGACCTCCGCTTAGCTGATCCCTTCACGTCAGGTCTCCGTGCGTTTGAAGCTATGAAGCCATCCTGTTTTGCTGGAGAACCCGTAGTCCCAAGATTTTATCTCCTTTAACCAAACGACTAAGCCTCTTTGCGACCCTACTCCTTCAATTCCCTGAAGCAGATGAACCAATCCAAACACTCATAATCTTCGCTTGCGCCTTGCATTCTATCTGAATCCTGCCTGCACGAATATGTGGCGCGATGATGATATTGTCCCCGAGCCGCCAGTCGTCCGAGGTTGATATTCCGTACTTCCCCACAGCTTGCATGCCCATTAGCATCTTCTTTGATCTCATCGAAATTACAGCCGCTCGAAAGCGGGTAGCAACCTTCTCTTTGATAATCCTCAGCTAAATGATGAAACATTTGGTAGTTCCCTGCGTAGTCATAGCTTCAAAAGCTGGCGATTTCTCACCAGCGAGTGGCACCCTTGGCGCATCATCCTAACTGCATTTTTTTCTCTCCGCTCAAAAGAGATTCCTCGCCTTTCTCAAATGCCCCTTTTAAACGTATGGAATGCCCGCGAAGCAAGAGTAAAAGACAGTAACACCTACCATCTTCCGCCACCTCCTCTGCAGCGACCACCCCCGCGGCCCATGCCACGGCCGCTGCCCATTCCTGGCCAACTCGAACCCACGCGTCCTATGCCGAAGTTCTCCTCAACCGTAGCCGAGCCAGCGGAGCTGAGCTTCCCTGCCTTAAAGTCAGCAAGCGCCTGATCGGCAGTCCCGGAAGCGCCAGTGAAAATCTTTATCCCGGCCGCATCGAGTACCCTATAGGCATTCGGGCCGACATTGCCAGTAATAACCGCCTCTACGCCCCGGTCCACTAACATCTGAGAAGTCTGAATACCTGCACCACCCGCGGCACCAATGTTCGGGTTTTCCAGGTATTCAAAGTCCCCGGTTTCAGAATTAACTACCAGGAACCCTTGCGCCCTTCCAAACCTTGGGTCAACGGTAGCAGACATGTCACTGCCCTGAACAGAAATCGCAACTCTCATAAGTAATAACCTCCTTTTTCTCGCCTTCTGCTTCTATACACATCGGGGTCTCCTCCCAGCACCGCCCCGGAATCTGCCACAGCCTCTACCAAATCCTCTTGCTGTTGGAGGTACTAAATACGAACTGATTCCAACATTAGCAAACCTGCGGTTTGTAAAGCCGCGAACAGAACTTGCGTAACCGGGGACATCATTACCAGCACAGTATCCGGCTCCACGACCAGTCATAGACCCCAAACCTTCCGGTCCTGTTCTATCTCCTCCAGGCATATTCAACTCCCCCTTTCATAAAATTTGTATTTTCTAAGGCCCAACGTAGTCCTCCTGCAAGACACCTCGACTTCTGCCACCATTGTGAGGACCACAACTCATTCTTTCACAGCTGCCAGCTACTTGGGCTGTCTAATAACTGAACTCCCTTGTCACCTGTGCCAGATTCGAATTCCATATCATCTTCTTCCCTGTGAGTGTTATCAATTTCACACTTAGGACATTCCATGGAATTACCAGGACCCAGTCCCTTAACGGGATGCTTTGCAACTTAAAATACGTGTACAAGGTTTCTCTGAAACAAGCCCTGGATTTCGTGGCCTGTGCAATCTACCTCCTCCATCGGCCCTTTACATTGAATGGACATATGTTCATAATAAATATATCACGGTTGGCTTTCGGGGTCAACCTCGGGCCTGCAGGACAGTTTGAGGATAGTAAACTCATGAACAGAGGCGCGATTAGGTCAATATCAATTAGCAGAAGCAGAGGTCAGTTCAAGACGGAAGTTCCGGAGGCGATTCTTGTGCGCGATTATGGAATCGAGGGTGATGCTCACGCTGGAAAATGGGGCCGCCAGGTCAGCTGCCTCGACTGGGCAAGTGTTGAAGAAGCCAATAGAGAGCACCACCTGAAGGCCGGTCCGGGTGACTTTGCCGAGAACATCCTGATCGAAGGAATCGACCTATCAGGGCTATCAGTTGGAAGCAGGCTGAAACTTGGCGCAGACGCCGTGCTGCAAGTCACGCAGATAGGAAAAGAAGACCACCCAAGCATCGTGAGCGAAACATTAGGAGTGAGCCTTCTGCCAGGTAAAGGGGTGTTCTGCAAGGTTGTTGAAGGGGGCTTGATAAGAAAGGGAGACCCGGTAGAAGTATTATGACCAAGCAATCTGAAGTTCAAGAAAAATTTGCCGGCAACCATGGCGAGATATTCGTATTCCAGACGGCTGGACGCATGGCTGCAAGGCTGGCAGCACAGCTGGATGCCCCTATCACCGGTATCATAGAGAACTTGTCATACGTAGCTTGCCCGTCATACGGATATATGGTGAAGCTGTTAGGCCATGTTGCCGGTGAGACACAAGGCTCTGAAGATTTGCACAACGTTTCCGTGCAGTTTGCCGTTTGAACTGTCGGTATCGGAGTTGGCAGAGAAGGGGGGGTCGAAGAGAGCGAGTCGAAAGAAGCCGAGGCCGTGATCGGCAATGTCGTAAAGCGGTTCTCGACCGAGAAGAATACAAAGGAGGTAGTCGCTAGGATGAATGGAAAGAAGACGAAAATTGCGGTAGTGATGTCCGGGGGGAGAGTAGCGGAGCATTTCGGCAGATGCGAGGAAGTCATGATCGCTGAGGTCGAAACAGGAAAGATAAAGTCACGTGAGATCCTGCCCGCGCCACCTCACGACTGCTCAGCGTTGCCCAACCTTTTTGTAGAGAAAGGCGTGGAAAGCGTCATCGCGGGTGGAATAGGCGGCGGGGCAATCAACAACCTAAACCGCGCTGGCGTTCGTGTCTATGCAGGCGTGGAGGGTTCCCCCGAAGACGCGCTTGAAAGTCTCCTCGCCGGCACCTTGACTCCGGGTGCAGAGGCTTGCGGCGGCGCTCATGGTGATAGGTTCGCTCATTGACTTTGAGCAACAGAAAGCACAAAGGCACTTTGAGATAAGTGCAAATGAAAGCCTGCATCTCAGTTAGGGAAAAGATCGGTTGTTGTGGGCGTAGGCCAAGTTATGGATTGACAGGAGGAGAAAATTGCTAATATCGGTCGCGAGCGGCAAGGGTGGAACCGGCAAGACCACCGTCACTGCCAACATGGCTTGGGCGGCTTCGGGTCTCGATTCCGTTACCTTCTTAGATTGCGACGTGGAGGAGCCCGACTCGCACTTTTATCTCAAGCCCGATTGGACTGGGGAAGAGGATGTTTGTCTGCCGGTCCCGGTCGTAGACTCATCTTGCTGTGATGGTTGTGGAGCATGCGCAGAGTTCTGCCGCTACAACGCCCTTGCCACGATCAAGGGTGATGTCTTGGTTTTCCAGGAGCTATGCCATGGCTGCGGTGGTTGTGCACTCGCGTGCACGCCCAAGTGCATCACTTACACCGACAGGAGAATCGGTATCGTCCGCGAAGGGTCCCGTGGCGGCGTCCACCTGTATCAAGGGCTTCTGGACATCGGGGAGCCTGTCGCGGTGCCGGTGATCAAGCGTGTCAGAGAGAAGCAAGCCGACAGCGGCTTAACACTCATAGACTGCCCGCCGGGTACTGGATGCCTATTTGTCAACTCTATAAGGGACTCGGATTACTGCCTGCTAGTCACGGAGCCCTCGCCTTTCGGTAGGCACGACCTGGACCTCGCGCACCGGGCAGCTATGGAACTGGGTGTTCCTCACGGCGTGCTTATCAACAGGTCTTCCAACAACGACGCGATAATAGACGATTACTGCAAGGAAGAAGGGCTACATGTCTTAGGAAGGATACCGTTCTCCAGGGACCTGGCCGAGGCATGCTCTCGAGGTGAGATGCTCACGGAGACCGATGAGACATGGTCACGACGGTTTCTAAGAATACTTGAGGAGGTTAGAAAGGCATGCCTGCTAAACTCACCATCTTGAGCGGAAAAGGTGGGACGGGCAAGACAACCGTTGTCGCTTCGTTCCTAAACCTGGCAAGCAGTGCTGTAGCGTCTGACTGCGATATTGATGCCCCAAACCTCCACCTTCTCCTTGAACCTACCCTTCTCAGCCGCGAGCCGTTCGAAGGGGGCATGGTTGCGCGTATTGATCCCGAGAAGTGCTCCAAATGCGCTATTTGTGAAGAGTCCTGTCCGTTTGGTGCTATCAAGAACCTCGCTGTAGACCCGTTCTCATGCGAAGGTTGTGGAGTCTGCGAGCTGCTTTGCCCGGATGGCGCCGCCAGGCTCTTTCCGGAGATTACAGGCGAGGTATTTGTTTCTGAGACAAGGTTCGGCCCACTCGCACACGCGCTGCTCATGCCGGGCGGAGAAGCTTCCGGCAAGCTCGTCACCAAGGTCAAAGAGGCTGCTTCACGCCTGGCTGAGGAGCGGGGGCTGGAGCTGATCATAGTGGATGGCTCGCCGGGGATCGGATGCCCTGTTATTGCCTCCGTTGCAGATTCCGATCTGATACTGGCGGTGTCAGAGCCCACTCTGAGCGGTCTGTGGGGTCTTGAGCGCATACACGGAGTAGCGCGGCACTTCGGTGTCAAGATGGCAGTGTGCATAAACAAGGTGGACCTCAACCAGGATGTAGCGGAACGGATCCGCTCCTACTGCTCTGAGTCGGAACTCCCGCTGTTAGGAGTTATTCCTTTCGATGAGAAAGTTAACAAAGCCACTATGAAAGGTGAAGTACTGGTCGAGAAATACGAGGGGCCTGCAGCGAGCGCGATCAAGGGAATCTGGGAGGACACCATGAGGATTCTGGAATCCATAAGTGCAATAACATAGGAGGTGATTGCTAAATGCCGCTTGGAGATGGAACAGGACCGGAGGGTAGGGGGCCCGGTACAGGCAGAGGAATCGGTTTTGGTGGGGGTCGCGGCCGCATGGGCGGTGACAAGCCTGGGAGCGGTCCCGCAGGCAACTGCGTCTGTCCACAGTGTGGCGCAACTGTACCCCATACACGGGGAATACCCTGCTACACTAAGAAATGCCCCAAGTGCGGAACCAGGATGACACGAGAATAAATTTGCTTTGACCGCTGACACACGCGCGGTGTAGCGACATCTGTAGAGGTGGCCAGACTGATACACTTCCAGCTGTGGAATAGCTATTTGTGGCTCAAGTATAAGGCATCAGCTGTCATAGTAGGTAAACTTGCACGCGCGAGTGTTATTCTATGAGGGTGAAAAGTGCAAGCGTTCAGGGGGTCCTACGTAGTAGCGTTTGTTAATATATTGCTCGCAGCTCAGGTCTTCAAAACCGTGGTGATCATCGCCACACTGACGACACACAGGACACCAACCCTGCGAGCCTCAGAGGGCGCCCGATGAAGAAGGTCAAGCGGGGTGAAAAAGTGAAGAGTAGAAGCGAAATGGACAACAAGCGCAACCCATATCTCAGGAGGCGCAAGCGCCTCTTCATACTGGTTTTGGCAATAGTTGCTGCCATTTTCATAGTGGTCATAATCTTTGCCCACGGGCACAGCAAGGGTACGGCCGAGCTTAGCTCTTTCAACGTTAAAAGTGGGAACACTCACGATGTGGATATCCAGTCACTCCTGAAGAAGGGCATACGGCCGAATGAGCTCGGCATGGTCATGATTCTCGAGTACCACCGCATTGCGGACAAAGAAGGGAGCTTCACCCGTAGTATTGACAACTTCAGGGGCGACCTTGAGACGCTCTACGCAAAAGGATACCGCCTTATCAACTATAGCGACTTCCTGAGCGGTCACATCAACACGCCGGCCGGATGCACTCCTGTTATCTTCACTTTCGACGACTCGACTGTTTCCCAGTTCCGATACATCGAACAGGACGGCAAGAAGGTGATCGACCCTAATTGCGCCGTAGGAATTATGCAAGCTTTCTACCACAAGCATCCCGACTTCGGTTTCACGGCTGTCTTCAGCTACCTTCCGAGCCTGTTCGAGCAACAGGGTATGGAAAAGAGGAAAGTACAGTATCTGGCGGATCACGGCTTCGAGTTCGCCGACCATACTGTCTCGCACATCCCGCTGGGGAAGTTGAGCGATCAAGACGTCCAGAAGGAGATCGGCACCTCGATCTCCATCATGAGGTCGATCGACCCGAAGGTCAAAGTCGACACACTGTGCCTCCCCGACGGTGTGATGCCGAAGAACCATAACCTCATGTTCCGCGGGTCCTACGATGGAAGCACTTACAACATGAAGTGGGTGCTTCTGGTCGGGTCGAATCCTATGTACCCCCAGTATCACTACAAAAGCCCGGGTGCTGAGTTGCCCCGTGTACAGGTTATGGACTTCGACCCGCGCACGGGGAAAGGGGCCGATGGCTCGGGCTACTGGCTAGCGTACTTCGACAGGCATCCCGAACTTCGGTTTGTCAGCGATGGAGATCCACTCACGATCTGTGCCCCGGATTACATGGCGACACGGGTGGTCAATAGTAAGCTGCCCAAGGGCGTCCACTTTGTCGGATATGAGCAGAAGTAAACAGTACGTGACAACTGGATTGACTCGATTCTTCACTCCAATTTCCCATATATAAAGGAAGGGAAGCCCTCATTGTTTTGCTGAAATGTGCACCAGGACAGCATTAGCGATGATGAAAATGTAAAAAACATGGAGACCCTGCGGGAGAAGAAGAAAGCGGGCCTGAATCTCGATTTTAAAAGCCATCTGAGACTTATAACGAAAAAACACATATCAAACGTCTCTTGAGAGGTTTATGCGGCAGCAGGAGAATCATCATGGGAAAGGAGAAAACTGCGGTCTGGCTTGCAGCAACCCGCCTGCAGTATATTAAAATCAACGAATCCGGAGGTGCATACGAGAAAGAACAGGGTACTAAAATCGAATCCAGAAAAGACGAGTACACCTGAGAGGAGGTATCTGCAAAGATGAGCGACAAAAGCGAAGGTAAGGAAAAACTTTTGTTCCTGAAGCCAGTAGGCGTCATTCATTCACACTACCACGACACAAAGGAGGCTCCCCGTCAAGGACGTTTTTCAGATCAAGAGTCAGTTCTTGAAATATTTGACGAATACGCCCCTGCGCTCAAAGATATCGAGAAAACCAGGTGGCATATACTTCTTTACTGGGCAAATCGGGCAAGAAGAGATATTCTTCAGACGGTTACACCTCATGGACCGGAAATCCGCGGGGTATTCGCATGTCGCTCCCCCTCACGTCCTAATCCAATCCTCTTCTGCATTGTTGAGCTTTTGCGAAGAGAGGGAAATCGCCTCATCGTGAAAGGCTCTGATGCTCTGGACGGGAGCGAAATAATTGACATCAAGCCATACAGTTCAAGGACTGACTCTATTCCTGACACTGACATCGGGTGGCTTTCCAAAAACGTGAAACCAGCCCAATTCCGTAAAGATGAAGGAGACTGATGAATTATCTTGTTTTAAAAAATTTTGGAACTTTTCACTTGCCTTCCGTCGTCTAATTTGATGTGTAAAGTAAAAGGTAGGTTTTGTATGCAAAAAGGAAAAAGAAAAATTCGAATGAATAATCCAAAAATTAATTTTGCTCTTGTTGATACCCATTGTTCTCGCATGCGGATGCAGAAGTGAAAAACAAATGCCAATCGAAAAAGTAAAAGAAGCGCATGAAAAAGAATTGATGGCTATTAGAGGCGTAGTCGGGGTGGGAATTGGAAACTATGATGGGAAAAAATGCATAGTCGTCCACCTGAAAGACTATTCATCTGAAATTGAGAAAATACCGACTGAAATTGAAGGTTATCCAGTTAGATGGGATGTAATACGAGAAATCAAAGCACTGTGAAAAAAGCAAAATCTCAAGGGATTTCACGGTCGATCAAACGCTCTACCTTTCTGATGGTAGCAGATGGCACCTTTCCCTTTTTTCTCCTTCGGACCGGCGCAGGAACGACTCTTACAATCACGTTATTGGGACATACCTCAATGCACTTTCCGCACTGGTCACATTTTTCGTAGTCAATCCATGCGCGGTTATCATGAATGCTTATTGCTCCATTAGGGCAAGCCTTCTCGCACTTCCTGCATGCTATACAACATACAGAACAAACCTCTCTTGCAATTGAGGCTTTATCTCTATTGTTGCATACAACAAGAACTTCCTGGTCGCGCGGAACGATCTCGATAAGTCCCCTCGGACAGACTTCAACACACAAGCCACAACCAGTGCACTTCTCCCTTCTCACCCAGCGCCTTCCATCTTCATCGATTATTATCGCGTTCACCGGACATGCCGCCTTGCAGGTCCCAAGGCCAAGGCAACCATATGAGCATGCTTTCCAGCCACCTGCAATTTTATCCGCAGCAGCACATGAACTTATGCCTTCATATATTGCCTTAGGAAGAGATTCGTTGAAACCACCTTTACAGTGGACAAGAGCAACACCTCTTTCTCTTACCTGCAAAGGAACGCCCATGATTTTGGCAACTGCTTCAGCAACAGGCCTTCCCCCCGCAACGCAAACATCAACCGGTGCCTTCCCCTTAACCACCGCTTCGGCAGCAGGTTGACATCCCGGGTAACCACATGCACCACAATTGCCCCCAAGAAGCGCTTCAAAAACCTCATCAACCCTCGGATCAGTCTCGACTTTGAATCTGACCGATGCAATCGCAAGAAGTGCACCAAAAAGAACAGAAGGTCCTCCAAGAGCAATTGCAGCCTTACCCAAAAGCATCCAGTCCAATACTACCCCCTATATTCCAAGAAGATTGGCAAAACCCATGAAAGCAAGCGAAAGCAAAGCAGCAATAATAAATGCAATTGGTATTCCTTTGAACGAATGGGGAATCGGAGCAGTCTTAATTCTTTCCCTGATACATGAAAACATTATGATCACAAGCCCGTACCCAAGTGCAACGCCAATCGTGTAAATTAGCGCCTCTGGCAGTGAAAAATGGTAAGCGATGTTCATCTTTAAGAACCCAGGCTTAACAGATTCTGTAGCTGCTGCAAGCACCGCACAGTTTGTCGTTATTAGAGGTAGATATATGCCCATTCCCCGGTAAAGCGGCGGGCTAATTTTTCTTATTACCATCTCCACAAATTGCACTAACGCCGCTATTATGAGAATGAATACCGGTATGTAGAGAAATTCTCCGACCCCAAGAGGGTGAAGTATATAATTCCAGGCAATCCAGGAAACAGCAGTTGCCATAGTCATAACAAAAAGGACAGACATAGCCATTCCAATAGAGGTCTCAACCTGTGATGAAATACCAAAAAAAGCACAGAGGGCAATGAATCTAATTAGAAGGATATTGTAAACAAGGAGGGCACCTAAAAATATGAGGAAATATCTGTAAGCCTCGTTCACTTTTTACTATCCTTTCTTTCTTGCTTCATACCTGTTCAAAAGAGCCATGAGACAACCAAATGTTATGAATGCACCAGGGAACATGATGAAAATAAGCGGTGGGTTGAAGTGCGAAAGACTTATAATTGTCTTTTCAAAAAGAACTATCTTTCCAGTTCCCAAAAGCTCTCTTATGACACCCATTACAAGAAGAACAACTGTGTAACCCAAACCCATGCCAAAGCCATCTGCAATCGAACCAAGTACAGGGTTCTTGTACGCAAATCCTTCGGCCCGGGCAAGAATAATGCAATTAACAACAATAAGGGGTATCCATACTCCAAGCCTTTCATACACAGGCTGAAAATATGCTTTCAAAGTAAGGTCAACAATCGTGACAAATGAGGCAATTACAACTATGAAGATTGGTATTCTAACATCGTAAGGGATTTTTTCCCTTATTAAGGCAATTATTGCATTAGAGAATACCAGAACGAATATGACTGCTATTCCCATGAATATTCCGTTTTCTACCTTTGTTGAAACCGCAAGTGCTGAGCAAAGACCTACCAGGAGCTTAAAAAGCGGGTTCTGCTCAATAAATCCTTTCTTAAACTCAACCCAAAAGATCGATATTTTCGCCCGCAAATCCAAACCTACTTTCCTTTAATCAAATCAAAAATTTTGAGAGCCGCCTTTACCCCCCTTACAACACCATTACTCGTAAAAGTTGCCCCGGTGAGCGCCTGTATATCCTTCCCAAGTTGCAACTTACTTCTCTTATCCTTGCCAATAAATTGCTTGCGGAATTTTGGGTTTTCAAGATTTGCACCAAGACCAGGTGTTTCATTGTGCGATATAACTGAAACTCCAGTAATCTCTCCAATAAGGCTAATGCCGATAGCAAGTGATATCATTCCACCATACCCTCTCGACCTTAAGACAAATACAATTCCTTTCTTTGAAGTGAACACTTTTTCAATTTCAACCTTGCTGTCAGATATCACTTTTTTTGCTTTATTTAATAAGTCCTTGGATTCTTTAAGTTCGCGAGGAGTTTTAACCTGGGGTAATGCCTCCATACATGCCTCCGCTTCTTTTTCCTTCTCCTGCTTTGAAATTCTTTCCCTTGTAACTCCATAGGTAAATCCAAGTCCAAGTGCAGCCACTATACAAACGATGGTTAGCGGAACAACAAGTTTCCTAATCTTTTCGATCATTATCCTGTCGCCTCCGCACGCTTTAAAGTTTCCTTTCTTGGATGACCAAATGGACGAGGCTTTATGTACCGGTCTATCAATGGAGTAAATCCATTCATGAAAAGGATGGAAAACATCACTCCTTCAGGGAGATTCGAATGAAACCTGAGAAGATAAGTTATTCCTCCACACCCCACGGCAAATATCACCTTGCCCCAAGGTGTCATTGGATTTGTCACATAGTCCGTTGCCATGAAGCAAGCACCAAGCATGAGCCCGCCTGAGAATGCGGCGAAAAGGGGATTCTGTCCTCTTGCCCAGGAAAGTGCAACTGTGGTCCCCACAAAACACAAAGGTATCCTCCAGTCAACCAAACCCCTGTATAAAAGAATTGCAAGCCCCACAAGCACAAGAAGAGCAGATACCTCACCTATCGCCCCCCAGGGATTTCCGAGAAAAAGTGGTCTTATGTAACGAGCCTCGTCAATCTTTAAGTTCCCTGCTCTCACCTGCTTCATGGCTGAAAGAGGGGTAGCACTTGTTATTGCATTTATTGACCTTATTGCTGCCGTCCTTACAGCCTTTGCTTTTGCACTAATAAGATATGAAGTTGTCATGTATTTAGACCATGATATAAAAAGAACAGCCCTTCCAACCAGCGCAGGATTGAATATGTTATGACCAAGACCACCAAAAACCTGCTTTCCAAGCGCAATAGCAACAACCCCTCCAATAAAGGGCATCCAGAAAGGAAGCCTGGGTGGGAGAGTAAGCGCAAGAAGCAAACCGGTCAAAAATGCGCTCATGTCATTCAAAGTGACAGCCTGATGGCGAAGTCTCTGTATTACATACTCGGTTAATACAGAACCCGCAATGCTCGAGATCACAACAATTAAGGCAGATTTCCCACCAATGTAAACACCATAGGCCGTTAGAGGAAGGAGTGAGATTATAACCCAAAGCATTATGCTCTGCGTTGTATCCCGACCCCTTATGTGAGGGGAAGCACCAATTGTAAATAATTCACCGAGTCCTGGCTTTTCCTTCGGTGACAAGTTAATCCTCCCCTGACACCGCTTGCGCTTCTGTTTTCTTCCTGTACCTTCTAACCCCTTCTTTGCCAACTTTCATGAGCTGCACGAGAGGGTTTTTAGTTGGACAAACATACGCACAGCAACCACACTCAAAACAATCCTCAACATTTAACTCTTCCAGTTCGCGCCACATGCCAAAGTCCGCATATTGACCCATAAGATAAGGCATAAGGTTCATGGGACAGCGGCGAACGCACCTGCCACACCTGATGCAAACGAAGTGCGATGGCTCCCTGAAAAAGAAGCTCTCACGCCCGAGCACCAGGACACCCGTAGTGCCTTTAACAACAGGAACCGTCGTCGTGTACTGGGCAAGACCCATCATGGGCCCACCTATTATCAACTTTCCTGGCTTACCGACCATTCCCCCGCAAAAATCAATCAAATCCTTCACAAGAGTTCCAATCCTTACTTTAAGGTTTGCGTGACCAGCAATTCCATCACCCTGGACAGTTACAACCCTCTCCACAAGTGGCATTCCTGTTGAGAACAGGTCAAATATTGCGAAACAGGTTCCAACGTTGCTAACAAGTACTCCAACATCCCCTGGGAGTCCACCTGAAGGAACTTCCCTGCCAAGAATGGTTTTTATTAAAACCTTTTCAGCACCCATGGGATACCTGATAGGAAGCTCTGCAACTTCTATATCGTATTTTTGGGCAAGGTTGCTCGCCTTGGAAATCGCATCGGCCTTATTTCTCTCAATTGCAACAATCACGTTATCAGCACCAACCGCACGCTTCACTATTAAGCCACCCTTAAGTATCTCTTCCGTCTTCTCGAGAAGAAGTCTGTGGTCACCCGTTAAATAAGGCTCACACTCAGCACCATTGAGTATCACAGTGTCTATCTTCTTTCCTGGAGCAGGTGAAAGTTTTACATGGGTTGGAAAAGCAGCACCACCAAGCCCAACAATTCCGCCTTCTCTAATAACCTTCCTTATCTCCTCCGGCTCCATCTCATCCGGGTTACCCTTTGGCACGACATCCGGATGAGCCTCGAATTTCCCATCTGAGACAATCTGGATTGAAAGCACCTCATGCCCGTTAGGATGAGGATATTTGACAATTCCAGTCACTTCGCCCGAGACGCTTGAATGGACAGGAGCAGATATGAAACTTTCGGAATCACCTATCTTCTGACCAATAAGTACTCGCTCATGAACTTCAACAAGAGGCTCACAGTGTGCACCCGTATGCTGCACAAGGGGAATTATCACACGTTCGGGACGTGGACCGGCGACGATCATGAAAGAGGCGGTTCCCTTCATACCCTTTGGGTGGACACCGCCCTTTGTAAAATGCCTTCTTCTTAACTTTCTTGCGAACCCCACCTGCATGTTTATTGCTCCTGCTCATGACAATAGGCAAATTTGTTGAAAGATAACCACGGAGTATAATATTTAAACGTATCTGTATCCGCAACAAAGCAGGTAAAAGTTAGGGGTTTGTATTAATTTCTTGATTTGCACTCCCTTGGAAACACACGAAATGAGAAAGGGTGGTGGACGATTGAGATACGCAAAAGTAATATTTAAAAGTTTAATCGTAATCTTTGCGGCATTGCTTCTTGTGTTGATTCCTCTTCTCCTGCAAGGAAAGGATTCTTCCTACCACTCGCCAGTAATGTTTGCAATGGACACAACCCTGGAAATAACTCTTCAGGGAAGAGGCAACAGGGCAAAAACTGATGTCAAAGAGGCTTATGCTCTGGTAAAAGAAATAGAGAGCAAAACGAGCAGATTTCTCCCACAAAGCGATGTTTCAAAAATAAACAGGATGGCAGGAATCTCTCCAGTGAAAGTAAGCAGTGAGACACTTTATATCATAGAGCGCTCAATTCATTACTCTGAAATCACGAACGGGGCACTCGATATAACAATTGCACCTGTAATGAAATTGTGGGGATTCTATGATGGAAAATATCGCGTGCCAAAAGAAACTGAAATAAGCATTGCAAAAAAAATGGTTAACTGGAAAAAAATAGTAGTAAACGAAAAAGAAGGAACGGTAATGCTTGCAGAAAAGGGCATGGAAATAGACCTTGGTGCAGTGGCAAAGGGCTATGCAGTCGACGCGGTTGTAAATAAACTTCGTTCGAGAGGTGTTAAACATGGGCTTGTTAATTTCGGAGGCACCATCGGCACAATTGGCCTGAGGACCGATAGGAAAAAATGGGTTATTGGCATCAGGAATCCAAGGGGTGAAGCAACTAGCCTGTTAGGGGAAATTGAATTAGTAGATGGTTTCGTTGCTTCATCTGGTGATTACGAGAGATTTTTCACAAAAAATGGGAAGCGTTACTTTCACATATTTGATCCTTCAACTGGCCATAATCCAGAAGGAACAATGAGTACAACCGTTGTTGGTAAAAATGGACTTGAATGTGATGCGCTTTCAACCGCACTTATTGTCCTTGGGAAAGAAAAGGGGATCTCACTTGTGGAGAGAATACCAAATCTTTCGTGCATCCTTGTCGATAATAATGGAAGGGTTGAAAAGTCTAAAGGCATACAAAAATATGTATTAGAACTCAAGGAGAAAGTCAGATGATATGCAGCGGAAAAGTCTTAAAAACAAATGGCGAAATCGCAAGTGTGCTTGTCGAGGCAACTGCTTGCGAAAGTTGCGGAGCCTGTGGGATTGCTTCGCTTAAAGACAGAAAACACCTTGAGGTAAGAGCATTAAATAAGGCTGGGGCAAAGGAAGGTGACCAGGTAAGCCTTGAAGTTTCTGGAAAAAAGGTAATGAAAGCATCTGCCATACTTTTTATGATTCCATTCTCAGGTTTCATAATTGGATTTGTGCTTGGATACTTTATTGCTCCACACATTGGCTTTTCAAAGACACCAACAGGGCTTTTCATTGGCTTTGCCCTACTTGCCGCCTCTTATTATCTTGTTTACCTCCTTGGGTCAAAAAGTGAATTTGAATTCGTGATAGAAGAAATACTGAATAAGAGTGCAAATTTAGACAAGGACTCTATTTGAAACTCTCGTTTTTATACACGCCCACATCTCGCTCTAAGATTAGCTGAATTCTCCTCAGAGCATCGAGTTTTTCGCTTCTGCCAAGTTTTGCCTGTCTTATAGCCTTTGAAAGAAAATCTACGCTCGAATCATAAGTATTCCTGTCAACAGGGTATGGATATCCATCTTTCCCCCCATGTGCAAAACTGAACCTTGCAGGATCTCGCCTGCTTGGGGCTTCCCCGTATAACAGTTCAGAGATAAGCGCAAGAGCCCTGATAGTCTTTGGACCAACTCCCCTAATCCCAAGCATCCTCTCGAAATCGCATGGTTGCTCCTCGTATGTCTTCAAGAAAATGGTCTTCAAGCGCTCGGGGTTAATATCAGAAAAAGTTATCGCGTGCCTCGAAGGTAGAGTAAGCGAACAAATTTTCTCAAGCTCGCGGACGTTCGATTCCGGTTTCTCTCTTGAGATTTCCGCACAAACCTCACGAGCACCGGATGATTCTTCTGCCACCATGTTTAAGGCTTCTACTCTTTCATCACAACAAACAGCAGCATGTGGCTCGCAAACGAAACTATCCAATCCCTCTGATAACCAGTGATAACGCCTTGCCATTTGAGTTTCCACGTTCATTCCTTGCTGTACAACTGCCCAAAGGCCACCACGACTAAAAAGAAATGTATGCTGATAAATCTGGTAGCCATCCTGTAACGCAGCGCTGTCTACTTTCGCAGACATTCTACTTGCGTAGATAAGCCTCGAGCCATCGAGTCCTGCTCTCCATGCTTTTGATTCAATCTCGGATGGGGCTTTTCTTGAAGTCCCACCCTTGCCTCCGGCAATGTAAATTCCTACTTCGTCTTCAATTCCTCTCAGCGCTTCCTTTACCGCACCACAAACAGTCGTAGTCAGGCCGCTTGAATGCCAGTCAAAACCAAGAACGCAGCCAAAAGACTGAAACCAGAATGGGTCAGAGAAACGAATAATAATTTCTTCAGGTCCGAACTCCTCGCTTGCAATGAAGATTATCTGCCTTGCGAGGTTTTTCATCCTCTCAAAGAGCCACCGTGGCGCACTGCCATAGTGTAGCGGAAGATCCGAAGTGCCCGTTCTCTTTGCCATAGTTGATTCTATTTTACACCCAGGCATAGTTCGTGTCTTCTATTTAGGCTATGCAATCTCGCGACGTCATAACGCGAAAAATTTTTGAAATGAAAGGGATTTCCAATCACAATACAATTTGAATCCAACCACTCCTTATAGATTTACAAAAGAACCTTTGGGATTGGTTCAAGTTCGTCATAAACATTTATCTACCGCCACAGGCTATGGTTCAGTTCGTTATGAAAGGAAATATGCCAATCTTTCGTAAATGATTTTGGTTGTGCCGAAGAGGTGATTTGCCGAATGCGCTAAAAAAGTGTTAGATTTATA
>Ga0315298_1006073_pt1 | contig 16713 bp, 9 predicted proteins | sample WHS_1_MG_FD_203077 | JGI IMG/M metagenome (GOLD analysis project Ga0315298, IMG submission 203077) | Extremophilic microbial mat communities from Washburn Hot Springs, YNP, Wyoming, USA - WHS_1_MG | ecosystem: Environmental > Aquatic > Thermal springs > Hot (42-90C) | place: USA: Wyoming...
CATGCAATAAAACAAACCAATCATCAGGAATTTCGGACAGCAATCCATCATCATTGGATGAAAACATCTCCGCATTAAATTGGAACACTAAACAAACAGCTTTTCCTCAGGTACAGGTCTATGTTTCATCCCCGGAAGGAGACCGCCTCGCAAAAAAAGAATCTGTTGCCTTTATCAATAAACGAACTGATAAGAAAAACCGAATTCTTATTGATGAATCATCAACTTTCCAGCAAATAGAAGGTTTCGGAGCATCATTCAATGAGGCCGGAATGATCTGCCTCAATTCGTTAAACAGCCGGCAGGCCGATTCGGTTCTGCAGTGCCTTTTCGATACCGTGAACGGGGCAGGATTTTCGCTGATGAAAACCCCTCTTGCTGCCTGCGATTTTTCTTCGGCTGGCCCATGGTATTCCTACAACGATACTCCCGGCGATACCGCCATGATGCATTTCTCAATTGAACGTGATCTTGGTCCCAACGGCCTGGTTAATTACATTAAGAAAGCCCAACTGTTTGGCCGGTTTACCCTTCATACAACCATGGATTTTCCACCCGATTGGATGCTATATAGTCTGAAAAAAGGAGAAAAACATATTAAGCCTGAATATTACAATGCCCTGGCTAAATATTTTGCCTTGTATATTAAAGCCTATAAGTTTGAAGGGATCAATATTGACTATCTCAGCCCATTAAATGAACCTGATAACGGATGGTACACAAATGTTACCTATGAAGCAATAAGGGATATTACATGGCATCACATTCTCCCAGTGTTCAGAAAAGAAAATATTTCAACCCGGATTCAGCTGGGAGAAGCGGTCAATCGCTCCGAAGGCCTGAAAAAAATACCGGCAGTGTTGGATGACCCGGAATTCAGGCAAGTTATAAGCACAATTACGGTTCATGGATACGACTGGAATCGTTTTGATGCCATTGCAGAATTGCATAAAAAATACCCTGACATACCCATCTGGATGTCAGAAGTGTGTTATGCTCAGGCAAGCAATATTCCGCCCCATGGCCCCAGGAAAGTTCCCGTGTATGATTTTTCCGATGGTCAGTCCTGGGGAAATATGATCATGAACGATATTAAAAGTGGCGCTTCAGGCTGGATTTACTGGAATATGATTCTGGATGAAAACGGCGGACCATGGTTGGTATCAAAAGAACATGGAAACCCTGAGAACAATGCCCAACATCCGGTGGTAATTATTAATCGGCAAACAAAACAGGTTCATTATACAGGGCTTTATTATTATTTAGCCCATTTCAGCAAATTTGTACGTCCGGGAGCCTACAGAATAAAGGCAACAGGGAATCCGGGAAAATTGAATTTTGCCGCTTTTTTGAATTCGAACGGCAAAAAAGTTCTTGTTGTAATCAACAACGACAAAAAAACGGAAGGCAGCATCCGGTGGAACAACCAGGAAATGGTGTATACCTTCCCTGCTCATTCTGTTACCACATTGGTATGGTAATACAATAGCTTTCCCCTTTTTTGATTATCAGAATGGTTGAAATTACAGTAGAATCGAACGGTAAAAGGCAATAAAAGCCCAGAAGTGTCGCCATTATTGGCTGTTTCATAATGCCACCCCTTCGGGGTTCTAATTGATTTTCCTTATGGAATTTTCTACAATAATACCATCCCTTCAAGATTGGATCAGAATTGTATAACATTTCAAAATGTGTGAGTCAAGCCCCGACAATTAAGCCCGGATTGCACATCAGGAGCGAATGCGAACTGATGCGCAGTGCGCTGGCCTTGCGCGAAAGCATCCGGGCAAATCCCGCTGAAACGCAGTGAAAGCGGCCGGTTAAGCCCAAATTGCACATCAGGAGCGAATGCGAACTGATGCGCAGTGGATTAGCCTTGTGCGCAGGCATCCGGGCAAACACCGCTGAAACGCAGTGGAAGCGGCCGGTTAAGCCCGGATTGCGCATCAGGAGCGAATGCGAACTGATGCGCAGTGTGTTTGACTTGCGCGAAGGCATCCGGGCAAATCCCGCTGAAACGCAGTGGAAGCGGCCGGTTAAGCCCGGATTGCGCATCAGGAGCGAATGCGAACTGATGCGCAGTGTGTTTGCCTTGCGTGAAGGCATCCGGGCAAATCCCGCTGAAACGGAGTGGAAGCGGCCGGTTAAGCCCGGATTGCGCTTTATCTTAAAACTTCATTTTTCGATTTCCCAGTAAAAGATTTTGTGTTGCATTGCACCTTTTCACCATCTCCCCTTGTTTTCATTTCAATCTTAATCCTGGAAAAGCTCTCTTCCGCAAAATCAGCATCAAAAACGATTGTGTTCATTCCATGGAAAAGTACCGGAAGTTTTCCGGCAATATCAATCGTACGTGCCAAATTCCAGTTTTTATCGTATATCCTGAGCATCCCTGTCCCGTCTGATTTCAGAATCTGAAAAGGCTCCAGATGAACCTCAATGTCCACCTTATCTCTGTAATTTACTTCCATTGAAATTTTTTCAACTGATGAATCATTTCGATCCTCGCCCGGCAGAAGGGCTAAAGTAAATTTCGCCGGCTGTGCATCGTATGGATTTTCAAACTCAAAGGTACTGGAAAGAGGCTCTCCAGGTTGCCTGATTTTTTGCTCATGAACGTACCTCTGCACCTTGAAGGGATATAAAATCCACTCTCCGGGCTTGCCAGGTTCAAGATGAAATTCGTTATTGATATCCTGCATCAGTTTTTTTTGTTCGGGTGAGAACACGCCAGCCATTCTGGCCATTTCCCATTGCCTGATGGCATCAAAAATAGCATCGCTTGAACCGTTTTTTCGAACAGCATCAAAGCTGACGCAAAACGAAAAACCTGCATTGAAGCCTGCAGCCCGGGCCAGAAGCCATTCCACATCCTCAATGCTTGTTTCCGGCCTCATGTTGAACCAACCCAACATAGCTGGCAGAAAATTCCTCTGGAAAAAATCCTGATTTTTTAAACGATACTGCGTTTGGCTTTCCCGGAATCCCGCATACCAGGGTTCTCCCCAATTGTAACGGGTATTGATATGCCAGTTGTAATGCGTCGGCATGCTGGCATCATTAATAATTTTCCCTCTGAATTCGGGTTTCAGTTTATCGTACCATGTTTTTACAAATAGTTGACAGCCATATTGTCCCATTCCGGTTGAGAAGTTGCCTTCCAGACCGTCAAAGGAAGTCTGGCATATGCCGGTATAATTAAATAGGTCGGCAATACGGCCGGCCACCTCTTCCGAAAGCTCGCTATTGGTAAGAAAAGTTTTATAGCCATGATCCATCAGCTTTGCTATGGTATCTCCTTTGCTATGAAATGCAGCTTTTGTTCCAAATGCACCGCGAACACATTCCTTCAGCACATAAGGCTCTGATGTGCTAACCTCCTTATAACGAATCAGTTCATTGCCGATTACCACTGTGTGCAAATTGTTATTCTTCATCTGATTGAAGAAAACAGCTGATTTCACCGGGATTTCAGTTGTTTTGTCGTCTATGTTGTCGGTAATGACAGATGAACCGACTTTTGCAAGTCTTTTGTCGGGTATGGGAGTGACATACGGATCGTTGGTTGTAATGAAATTAGAGAGAGTGTGAACGCCCAAATGGATTCCTTGTTTTTCGGCTTTATCAACGCACCGTTTCAGACTGTTCCAGTTGTCAGAAAATCCTTTTTCATTCAGTTTAAAATGACCCCAGGTCTCGAAAGGGCCTCCATGATAAAGGTATTTAAGTCCCGCCTTGCTGGTAAGCTTCAACGCCTCATCAATTGTGCTCTCGTCAAAGTCCAGAATCAGATAGGATGAAGTAGCTGCAGGCGCAATTTTACACCATGTACCATCAATAAGAGGATGCGGCAAACCTTCGGTAATTTCAATCTGACCTATCATGTCAAGAACCTTTCCCGGAGGGCAACCAAATAAGGCTATTTTTGAGCCAATCACGCCACCATCGTTAAAGGGCGGAGCAACATAATATTCATGTTCCCAGTTGCTAACAATCCTTTCCCTATCCCTGTTTCTGCAATAGGCCTGGAGTAGGCTACCCCAGCTTTCCCATTTTGCAGTTTGCCCCCGAAAGGTTTTGCTGACCTTCCATTCCTCCAGATGACGGGAAGCCGCGACGGTATCAGTTATTTCAAAATAAGGTTCCACATCACTTTCCTCAGTGGGATAACCTCCCAGCGTTTTCATATTCAAACACTGAATTCCCAGTGAAAATTTATCATTATGAACAACCCCGACTACCTCACCAATGGATTCCCTGATGGTTGTGGCATAAGGACCCCATACAATCAGGTCAGCCTTTCCGGCAGGGCTCATTTCGACCAGCTCAAAGGTTAGGTATGTCTTACGGTTTGTGACTTTTACCTTCGCTTCAATTTTGTTCTTTTCAAACAATAAAACAAGAAAGCTGCCTTGAGCTTTCATCAATGAAGGCAGTTCGAACTTCTTGTCGCAGCGGATGCTCAGCAAAGGAACCTGCTTCCCCGAAGCAAGATAATTCACATTATCCGACTTGTCATAGAACCCCTGAAGATACCCTTTCCCGTCAATAACCATTTTCATGTCCGTTGTTTCAAACACCACGGATTGATTCTGTGCAAACAGCAGCGGAGAAAAAAGTATCCCCAGTAAAAATGCATAAGTCTTACAAAGAATTGGATTTTTCATTTGTTGAACAGACTAATAAAATTTTATTAAAACACATCTTTTTTTCAGAATATTAAGAGTTCAAAGCATTGAAACGGCTATTATTTCTGAAACCCTTGACCTGATGAAGCCCATGGCATTCTGGCTTAGCAGACTACTTCTGTGGTGAAATTTTGTTACAAAAGCAGATGAGGTTCTGTTTGAGGGTTACTCAATTTCTTACCCAAAAAGAGTGAGCTAAAAATATTCATTTTGATGATAAAAAAACATTGCGCCTTAAGTAGACAAATTAAACAGCAGTTTAATCTGCAATCTTCAGCGATCCATCCAGGACTGTTGGCACGCCCTTTTTTAATTTCAGCTTAGCTCTCAGTGTGCCATATCTTACCGTAACATCCTGGTCAACAGCCGAAACGAGACTGGCTTTTTTCAACCGACTTTTCTCCCACTCAATTCCGACCTCAATATTACCCCTGGCTTTAAGCCCTGAAATACTTCCTTCCATCCATGCATCTGGAAGGGCTGGCAGGAACTCAATTTCCAGAGCATGCGACTGCAAAAGCATTTCTGCAATTCCGGCTGTAAGGCCAAAGTTACCGTCAATCTGAAAAGGAGGATGGCTATCAAAAAGATTATTGAGCAAATTTCCCCTCTGCAATTCAAGAATCTTGTTCCAGGCGGCATTGCCGTCCTTAAGTCGTGCATAAAAATTAACCATCCATGCTTTGCTCCAGCCTGGTGAAGAGCCCTGTCCTTTCAATGCATAGGCTTGCCGGCGTTCAATGGTCTTTTTTGCTGCTTCAAATAGTTCCGGATTCTTTTCTGTTATCTGTGTTCCGGGGTACAGGCCAAATAACTGAGAGATATGTCTGTGTCCTGGTTCATTTTCTTCGTAATCTTCAATCCATTCCTGAACGATGCCATACCTTTTGCTCACCTTGTTGGGTGGCAGGTCTTTAAGTATATCCTTCATCTGCATAACAAATCGTTTATCCTCTCCAACAATACCGGCAGCATTGATGCACGCATTGAGCAATTCTCTGACTATCTGAATATCCATTGTTGCTCCATAGGTAAGATTATATATTTCTCCATTCGGCAATCGATATGCATTTTCAGGCGAATTGGATGGTGCCGTCACCCATTGGCCTTTTTTGTCCTTTATCAGAAAGCTCATAACAAATTCTGCGCTTTCCTTCATGGTTGGCCATGCTTCGTTTTTAAGGTATTCTCTGTCTTGTGTAAAGAGGTAATGTTCCCACTGGTGAAGTACGAGCCATGGGCCTGCCATCGGGAAAATACCCCAGCCCACACCATCGGAAATTGATGTTCGACCAAACGGATCGGTAAGATGATTAACGGTCCATCCTTTGGAATTATATGTTTTCCGGGCAGTTATTCTTCCAGACTCTTTCAGCCTGTTGATAAAGTCAGACAGCAACAAAGCCGTCTCAGGCAGGTTGCATACCTCAGCAGGCCAGTAATTCATCTGAATATTAATGTTGGTATGAAAATCGGAGTTCCATGCTGCTGAATAGTCCTGGTTCCATATGCCTTGCAGGTTTGCCGGCAGGATACCCGGCCTGCGAGATGAACCCATAAGCATATAACGGCCATATTGGAAAAGAAGAACAGTTAGTCCCTGATCCTCTGCACCTTCCTTTACTGCTGTAAGCCGGTGGTCAGTGGGAACATCAGCCTTTATGTCGTTCCCCAGAATAAATTTAACTCTATTGAACATGGCAGAATGTTCCGATATATGATCTGCCTTCACATCATCAAAAGACTTGTTTTTTAGAGGTTTAAGGATTGAAGCACATTTATTCAAAGGATCAATAGTGGGATCGAAACTTAAAATCGATGGATTGTAATCGGTAGCTGCGGTAATGAAAAAGATTACCTCAGTAGCTTTCTCCACAAAAAAACTGTTGTTAACGGTCTGTATTTTCCCATCCTTTGCTTTTCCCCACAGTAATGCCGCAAATTTCATATGAAGACCTGACGGGCATACCTCCCTGCCGGGCAAATCAACAATCTGCCCTTTCATAATCAGTTCTTTATCTGAAGCAGGAGCTACTGTAGCATCCTGAGCCCTTGAGAAGGACAGTTTAAATGTCAGTTTCTCTGGTTGGGACGAGGTGATCCGTATTGCTATCACGTCATCAGGTGCTGAAGCGAATACTTCGCGCGTGAAAGTGACTCCCTCCATCGACCAAATTGTTGTTGCAATGCCATTTTCGAGGTTAAGTTCGCGCCGGTAATTATCTATTCCAGGATGCTCATCAGTTTGACTAAATATTTCAAAATAAAGATCGCCTAAAGGTTGATAAGATCTTATCCTCATCGGATTACTGCGCATGTGTTTTTCAGAAAGCTCCATTGCTTCCTTAATTTCGCCATTGAGCAGTTTTTGCTGAATGATGGGAAGGTATTCCCGTGCATCGGCATCGGCATTTTCGACCTTCATTCCAGCCCAGATACTTTCCTCATTTAACTGAATACGCTCGAGCAGAGGATTTCCAAACACCATTGCCCCTAATCGTCCGTTACCCACAGGCAAAGCCTCATTCCAATCCTTTGCAGGTTGCCGGTACCAGAGAATCATTTTTCTGTTTTCATCAATGGATTGGCTTTCAGAAGTAATGGTATAGAATAAACAGAATAGAAGGAGGAAAAACCTTGAATATTTCATGAAAAAAATAATTTAAATGTTGAAAAGATTTACAGTTGAATATTTATAAATAAATAGTATACTCTAAAAAAATATCTTTCTTCAACTAATCATAAAAATATAGAAAATTCTGAATTAAAAATCCTTTTATTAAGTTTTAAATTAAATGTAAAAAATAATTTGCATAGTTTGGCAACCACTTATTAAGGTTGAATTTTGCAGCAGAAGGCATGTTGTTAATAGTATAATTGGATATCCTCTTTAAAAAGCTTCTGTCCATGTAGTATTCCTATTTTAAATGTCAAATTATCAGTTCAACACACGATCGCTACCAATAAAGACTGCAAAAAGTTTTCTTACGGTGTTCTGCGACAGAAGGCACAAAGAGATTTTTTACTACACCATTCTGGTCCATTTTTCTAGCAAGTATTTAATTTGGCGTAGTCAAAACAATGAATTGAATCAAATGTATATTGATAATGTTAAATTGTAGTTTTTTTTAAGTTTGCCTACCATTTCTGAAAGGTTTTTGCTTAATCTAATGATTTTTTTCTTGCAAATAAAGATGACCTTTTTTATAAATTTATTCACTATATGAGTGATTTATAAAAATATTCTCTCGATCTTCATGAACGACTAAATAAGCTAGACAGGGTAAATTTTATCATGCGGCTTCTTTGCAATTTCATTCTTAAATGAGGGGTATAAGTTGAAGATGTTTTAATGCGCTAATATTTACCAAATCTTCATCCAACACTTCCTGTAAAAGTTTTTGGCTTTTGGTTTTGTTGCCCAGGCCCAGTTCGCCCAAACCAATGAGGTATTTGCAAAGCAGGTGGTTCCGTTTATCCAAATCGTCTTCCCAAATCAGCAAATCAGGCAGCGAAACCGCAAAATAGTCGATTTCAACATGGTCGTTCAGGTGGGCTTCACCAAAATCAATTAGTTTTCTGAAACATTCAACGGCTTCTTTTTCCATACCAAGTTTGCGCAACGCTAACCCCTGGTAAAAAGTAATGTCGGGCTGCTGGTCGTTGTAAAACATGGCCGCCGAAATTTCGCTTAATCCAACTGTTGCTTCTTTCCACGCAGCTATTGCATTTGTTGTATCGCCAATACCCCGATAAGCTTCACCCAGCCAGTAAAACAATTCGTTTTCCTTTGCACCGTATAGTTTGCCCTCTCCCAAATTTTCCGGGTATTTCCGGGCTTTCTGCAACAATTCAACCGCAAGGGTAAAATTCTTTTGTTGAATGGCTTTTTTGGCCATTTCAATAAGGCTGAAAATATATTGACAGGATACTTTCCCTTCGCCACCTTCCCAGGGGTGAAATTTGCGCGACATAATTAAATCGTAAGCTTTTTCAAATTGGCCGAGAATATTATGAAGTGACAATAGTTCGAGGTACAAATCATCGCGGTCATTCACCAATTCCGGATATTTTTGCAAATTGGCCAGCCGCATTTCAGGTTTTTTGTTGAGTCGTTTGTAAAGCTGGTCGAGTTCCATTAAAATCCGCGCATCGGTGGTATCAAGACTAAATGCCTTTTCTAGTAATTCAACAGCTCTTTCATGGTCTTGAAGTTTGTTAAAACAGGCCAATGCCAGATTGCGGTGCGAAGTTGGAAAACAGCCATTCAGCGCAACCGACTTTTCCCAGCACGAAATAGCTGAAAAATAGTTTTTGAAGGCATACCAGAAATTACCCAAATAAAAGTGCGCTTTATAATCTAAAGGATTTTCACGGATTGCCCAATCGAGTACAACAACAGATTCGGGCTGGTTGGGGAAACAGTAATCGGGCGAAACCAGTGCAGCGCTTTTTAATGTTTGTGCCGACTGCAAATATTTTCCGGCTTTTGATTCAAACCAGGCTTTGTAATAAAGCGCCATCGGATAAATATTATCCGAATTTTGCAAATCAATTCCAATCGAAATAAGTTCTGCCGCATCCTCGTATAAACCTGCCCAGGCATAATCAAGTGCAAATTCAATGTAATTATGAATATTCCCGCGAATCAGGGTTTGCAATTCTTCAAGGTGTTTTTTGACGCCTGTAAGTTTGTATTTTTCGAAATACAGACCAAAGTTAAACCTGTCGATTGCCAGTGAATCGTCGCACAATGCAATGGCTTCAGCTGTTTTACCCGAGTACCGGAGAATGCTTGTTTTTAGCAGGCGGGCCTTGTGGTTGTGCCAGTTGCGTAATAGCGACCTGTCAATGGCATCGAGCGCTTCGTTCCAGCGGCCATTCATGGCATCAATCCGGGCAATCTGAAAATAGCCGCTGTCCATCCATGCCGCATTCCAAACCGATTTGTAGTAATATTTGTATGCCTCATCGTGTTTTTCCTGAAAAGCGAGCGAAACACCCAAATTGTAAAACGGTTCCCCGTCAATGGGATTGGGGTTTCTTTCCGTAATTGTTTTAACCGCTGTTCTTAAATAATCCTCAGCTTTTGCAAACTGGCCGCGGCGCAAATACCACAATCCCAGCGCATTGTTACAACGGTAATCTTTGGGGTCGCGTTTTATGGCTTCTTCGTAATAAGGACGGGGGTCGTAGGTGGCGTGCCTGTATTGTTCGAGGTGCAAACCGGTTAAATATAACTGCTCGTTGCTCTCTATTTCCGCAGGTTTTTTGGCTGCCTTTGCCGGTTCCGGAATTTCATTTTCCACTTTTTGTAACGGACGATATTCAACAAGTGTTATTCCGGTTGCGGTCTTTACAACCGCAAGCAGATCTGTTTCCACCGCTCCATCCGGAAGCTGAATTTTTTTCTGAAAAGATGTTGCCGGATTAAAATCGAAAGTTTCCTCCATGATAACCTCGTTTTTATAAACCAAAATCACTTTTGCGTCTTTATAAACCGAGGTTGTAAATGCTTTTATTTCAACAATATCGTTTTCTGTTTCGAGATTTATCATAGCCTCTTTGGTGGCACATTTCACTACTCCCAAATCGCGGTAAGGAATAAAATACTGCGTAAAAGTTTTTTCCTCGTTGGGCATTAACCAGGAAAAATCGGGCTGGTTATCCGTGTAAACGCCACACATCAGTTCAATGTATGGACCGTCTTCATCGGTAAGGTTTCTGTCCCACGCAATGCCAAAATCGCCATTACCCCAGGTCCATTGCTTTTTGCCGGGCGAAACGTGGTGGTTGGCCACGTGAATCACACCTGCCTTTGAGTCGTTTTCATATCCACCAACAAAATCGAAATCGGAGTTGATGGCCATGTACGAAGTGGGAACCGGAATATTTTTGTACCTCGAAATATCGGTACCCGGAGAGTAATCTACCTTGTAATAAGTTCCTTTTGCAATCGGAAATTCAGAAACATCGCGCTTGCCGTGATCGAAAACAGCGTAAACATCGGGAGGAAAAACCGACTGGTACTCATCGTTCACCTTTACTGCCGGATTCGCCCACCACATAAAGGTCTGTGGGAAATTGGTCCGGTTATACAGTTTTACCTTTATTTCAAGATAAGCTTTGTCTGGATGAAGTGTAAACCCTGCCATGCCGCGGGTACGAAACATGCGCTCCAACTCGTTGCACCATACCGTAATGCTTCCATCTGCATTGTTTTCAATGTAATAATCGGTGGGTTCGAAAGTTGACGGGCGGTGATGCTGCGGCCAGTTAAACTCAATACCCCCCGAAATCCACGGGCCAGTTAAACCAACCAATGCAGGCTTTATTACCCGGTTGTAATACACAAAATGCCGCTGTTTCGATTTATCAAAAGCCATTTGCACACGGCCGCCTAATTCGGGTAAAAGCATGATTTTCAGGTAATCATTTTCCAAAAAAACTGCATTGTATTCCTTATCGGTTTTTTCATCCAGTATTTTTTCGATTACCGGGTACGGATATACAACTCCGCTGCTTCCCTGATAAACTCTTTTTTCAAGAAACATCGGATTTTTTTCAGGTTTACCAATTCCGTAAGTTGGTATGGTAATCACTTCAGTCCAGGCTTTAACTTTCATATATAAAGCGGTTAAACTTTTTATAAATTCTTTCATTATTATCCGACTAATTTACAAATTTTAATCCGTAACTTCGATAAAATTACGTATTAGTTGAAAAAATGTTAATAAAAGACTTTGAAATATAAAGCTTTTATTTTTCTTTGCAATACGTATTTACGTATTTATGAAAGAAACAAAACATCCACAGTGGGCTTTGCAGCACAAAAAGCCAGGTACAGAACTTAGGTTGATTAATGGTAAATACTATCTTTACCAGTATAAGACCGTTTATGACAAAGACAAAAAGGGACCCCGTAAATCACTGGAAAGCTTATAGGAAATCCTGTATAATAAGTGAACGCCGGATACAGGAGACTTATGAAATGAGGAAAATGAAGCTCTTCATAGATTTCAATACGATTCCCTACTCCCCGCCCAATGGTTGTGGTAGCCCATTCTCCGACACCATCAATAGTAAGTATCGCAGCTTCATGAAAAGACGAAGGGAAAAAAGCGCTTGCAGCATGTGAAAGATGGTGCTCGGTAAACTGAATGGGGCATATTAGCTTGCCAAATTTCGTAAGTTCATCTTTCAACATTTTTCTCATGAATAGTTTTTCCTTAATCCAGACAGGAAGCGCCGTGATAAAACTGGTAACACCTTTTGGTGAAAATGCATGATATGTCTCCAGCAAACGTTCAAATTTTATAAACGGTTTCTCATAAAACATTATAATCGACAGCTCCTCAAAAGGAATCCCGGCCTCATCAAGCACATACTTTATTGCGTGACCTGGAAATGATGCATCCTGTTTGATACGGGTAAAACGCTCCTCCTGGGCTGCTGCAATAATTTTACCATCTAATACCAAAGCCGCGGCGCTATCGTGATAATAGGCGGATATACCAAGAACTGCTTCAGCCATTCGTGCTTAGAATATGGTATAAATAAACGGTGCTAATGCCGTACCCCCTGAAATTAGGATCAATGCGCCCAGCAACAGTAGAATCAAGATCAGGGGTATCAGCCAGAATTTTTTCCTGGTTTTCAAAAACCCCCACAGTTCCTTGAGAAATTCCATACAGGTTATGTATTAAAAAAAATCTTTAACCTTGTTAGGTGGCTAAATAAACAATAAACAACATCGTTCCCCATTTATGCATCATAATTAATATGAGGTTTTTAGATCGAAGGAAATAAATATATGGCCTCGTTTTGTAAAAGATGATGTTTTATCTTTCTTGAACCTGTCCAATTGCAAAGGATCTTTTCCTGTCAGTCTCCTGAACAAACCCACGGGTGTCACCAGAAAATATAAAACAAAGCCAAGAAGCAACCGCGATGATGCCCATCCCAGAACTTTTGAAAATCGGAACCATAAAAAAGCCAGGGGTGCAAAAACCGAAGGTACAACCTGGGTGATCAGGAGCAAAGCAGCAGCACCAAAGAAAAATGCCCGCAAACCGGTATACAAGCCGGCTAATATCAGAATAATCGCGAATACGATACCGGTTTCCGCTATTTGCTTTTTTGTTATATTTAAACACTTGTACATTAATATTGAGGTTAATAACTTTCTTTCAGGTATTGGTTTTAATACAATTATACCGTTTTATCCCCCACATAATACGGCAAATGCTACAGCAACTTATTATAAACCCGGTCCATCAGAATTGATTATTTTTTGCAACTCTTTTACTGACCGGCTATTCTTGTCTAACAGGTATGCCATCCTGAAATATTTTCTTGCCATGAATGAACAATCCGCCAAATAATAATCAATGCTTATTTTACATAGTAATTCTACATCATTTTTGTTACTATTTAACTCTTTTTTCAGTAAAATAATTTCACTGATAAGTTCTTTAAGCGGATAGAAATCATGACCGGTGGTATTATGAGCAATAGCATAATCGATGTAAGGTAAGGATTCTTCAGGTTTGTCAGCCTTCAAACTTACAACGAAGATATGTTGAGCTAAATCCATGTTTTGTGTGCAATGCCATAGCCTTTTCAAATAAAACAGGGCCCGTAACGGGTTATCCATATTATAGGCCAGTTTTGCAGCCTGTTCAATATATTTGCAATTATATGGCTTGTTCAAAACCAAACCTTCTGCAATTTTCAGCGCGTTCTTAAAGTCTTTTTTTTCAATATAATAATTATAAAGTTTTATCATTGCACTTTCCCATGAAAATTGCTTTAGTGCAAACCCACGTGCAATGTCTTCTTCAAATGATTTTGACTCCGTGTAATATTTTTTGGGTATTGGTTCGTTAAAAGGCCAATGTTCTTTTAATGAAATTACTGAGATGTTGCCATAGATAGTATCGAACAAGGTAATAGGCAGTTCGGATCTTATCCGAGTATCAGGAATTTCGCTGCTCCAATCATCAGAAATCGCTTGTTTGTTTTTCATGGCATTATAGAAGGCGTTCGCCATTAAAAAATAGCCTTCTAAATTTGGATGAACATGATCGAGAAATAATTCATTACCTAAAATCCGGTGTGGAGAATGTTTCTCAAATTCATCCTTGATGTTTACCAGTGTGACATTTCTGTATCGAGCTGCAATATTCGAGATAACTTCATTAAATACCTCAGGGGCTCTGAACCTAAGATTATCGAGTTCTTTAGCATCCGAGTAATATCTGGAGGCTTTTAAATACTCTCCGGTTCTATATTCAATGTTCCCGAGAAAATAATTGCATAGCGCTGAAGTACTGTCAATTTGATTGGCATGGGTAAAGCATGCAAAAGCCTCTTCCATATCATTTGAAGTGTAAGCTTTCAAACCTTTTTCATAGTAATTCTTCCACTCGTATATGTGCATCGTGTCAGTCAGCATGCTTATAAATGGTTTCTGATCCTTTTCGTTTGAAACTAAATTGCCAATATAAACAGGAATGTTATTTTTATTGAAGTTTTGCAGAATGTCGTTTAAGTTCTTTTCAAACTGCTGAATTCCTTTAAAGTATAGTTTTGATTTGAATGGTATTTTTTGTCCCGAAGCCATCCGTTCCATTAAACTTCTGCCTGGGTCTGTCATTGCTTTATCATGTTTTTTAAGATTGTTCGTCAGATTAAGAACCAATTGAACGAGTCTTGCTTTTTTACAAAACAAAAGGGTTCTCACCAGAAAGCGGTCAGTTCCTATGCCAGAATTTGAAGCTATACCCAGGGTGCCATGATATTCATTATGGCCGACGTATATTAATACTGCGTCAGGTTTTTGTTTTATTACCTCATTTGTGAAATCGAGTAAGGTATAACTGTTTACGGCAGTCAGCGACAGGTTTATTACTTCAAAATTTATATCGGGAAAAGTTGTCTGAAGCCTGTATTTCAGAATCCGCGGAAAGGTTCCGTTGTACATGTAAGGGAAACCTTCAGCGGTTGATTCTCCCATCACAAATATCCGGAAAGTGTTTTTATCTTTAATTTTTTTGAAGGGATCCATTAAGCCCACTGTGGCATTCTTCTCACTGGTAAAGTACTTTTTCCCTATACCGGGGTTAAGATAGAGATAACTCCCGCTTTTATCTTCTATAAAAATCCGGTAATCATTTCCATAACCAATGAGCCTGAGAAGAGTTTCAAAAAGCATCAAAAATAGAAAAGGGAGCAGAATAGCAATAAGTTTAAAGATAGCTGGCTTTTTATTGTTGATCATTGTCGGCTTATTAAATATAAGTTCTTCTTTTTGTTTCTTATACAACTTTTTGCAGTTTAATATTTACTTTTCCATCTCTTCTTTTGCAATACTGCACCAGTACACGGCATTATTGGGGTTATTGCCTAACGTATGGTTGTCTTTCATAATTATCTCGACATGGCAGCCACGCGTTGCTTTAATATCCTTTCGTAGTCCTGCCCTTATGACAGTTTTGTCAATTTCAGGCATTGCAAGAGGTGTAGGACTTGGTTTCATGCTTAATACATACTTGTTTTGCAAGTATTCAGACATCAGCGCATGATCAGACCATGGGGAAACAGATACACGTCGTAATCGCGGTACTTTTTTTACCACGTGCCACCGGAGGTCCAAAGGTTCGCAACAGCCATAACAGTTTAAGCCAAAGCGCTCAAGGATAGGTAATTGGTATGGGAAGATAAACTCCTCAAACATTTCTGGTGAAACCCTTACAGTTTCATGGCTTTCAGCAAAACCCCACATATCTCCCGTACGAATTTTATCAGGATTAAACCCGATTTGAGGTAGTTGACTTGTCCAGCCGAACACGCCTGAACCCACGTAGGCGCCTCCGTTGTTTAGTGTAAGCAGCCCTTTATTTTCAAGGAAATCTATAAATTGCATCGTCCCGTCACGCAGAAACGACATTAGCTTATGCACTCCATCAGGGTTCACCATCATGTCAACCATCAGGTTTTCAAGACCGCGCAGGAGGATGTAACTCCATGTCATACCAAGTGTCCACCACCAAACACCGCGGAACCTGACAGTAAGTATATCTCCCAGAACATCGTTTGCCAATCCGACAATCCGTTGAGTTTTTTCAAAATCCACCTCGATTCTCTGAAAACGAAGCTTATTAAAATCCTCATCATAATTTGTAAGAGGCGGATCCCACACATAAGATCCTCTGTCATTTTGCTGATGCACTATCTCTTTCAATCCCCAGCCCATATCTACATATTCATAAGGGACATTGAAAAAAGGTTCGATTACGCGATCATCCTGCAGTTGAGTAGCCCAATGAATTTCCTTCCTGAGAATCATTTCCCATACCCTGAATAATGGCTTTTTGCAAAGTATCTGATTTTGCCCTATTATCTCATTCCATTCCATTTCAGGGTCGCAAAAAACCAAAGGTCTTACCAGTTGCAGATCGTTATGCATAATCCACAACTTCTTTTTTCTTCTTCGCACGGTCTGGCTGCCAGTTCGGCCACCTGTTTTGCCAGCTCATGCAATATTTTACGTTCATCAGAACTAATACTTATATCACCGGAAATGGCGTGTGTTGTCTGCAAAGGGATACCCGTTTGCTCCATGGAAGGATCTCTCATTTTGATAATGTTTTAATGTAAAATAAAGAAAAAGAATTACATTTCTTTTAATAAACTTCATAGTTGTTATCCTGTAATTACATGTTGCAATTTAAAAAAATTTCATGAATAATTCAAATAATATAGTCACGAAAAACTTTCCCTTTTATAATTCTGGAGTTTCCTCAAAAAATAGTTAGTCCGAGAATAAAGATAGCTGGAAATTATCATGATGAGGCCCAATCCTTCCCCTAAATTCTATTATTCCGGATCAAATTGAGCCGCCAATTCCGGGACAAACTGAGCCAGGAATTCCGGATGAAATTGAGCCACTAATTTTGGGATAAAAGAGCGAGGGGAGAAAGGGAAGATCAACTGACATTCCGGCAGAAATTGAGCCACCCCA
>Ga0315298_1006074_pt1 | contig 16712 bp, 6 predicted proteins | sample WHS_1_MG_FD_203077 | JGI IMG/M metagenome (GOLD analysis project Ga0315298, IMG submission 203077) | Extremophilic microbial mat communities from Washburn Hot Springs, YNP, Wyoming, USA - WHS_1_MG | ecosystem: Environmental > Aquatic > Thermal springs > Hot (42-90C) | place: USA: Wyoming...
TCACTTTCCGGGCTGCCCGCTGGGGCATCCCACAGGCGATCTATCAGGGTCAGAGCCGCCGTATAGTCGCACTCATCATGAATGGCTTTGATTTCCATGGACTGACTCCTCAGATAGTGCGGGCGTCCGGGATGATACTTTTTTGTCCGTCAACACAACTCTGTTCAGTGACAAAAAAGTTTCATCCTGGATCAACCACATCCCATTGATTCTATGTTTTGAACAATTACCACATTTCACGAAGTATCATCCTGAGCAGCCCTACGGCCTTTGCCGACCCCGGTGATAGCGGACAATAAAGTTTCATCCTGGGGTGCCTACGGGCATCCCTTGTGCTTGCGCTACACCCAATGACACATAAGCAGCGGATCTTCTCGCCCCAACTTGGGGCCGAGTAATATCGGCCAGAAAGTGGCTGTCCGTATGGTTGATGCGACAGTCAGTTTTTCGGCCATTCCGGCCATTCGGATCCCTGATCACCTCAGTCAGCCGAATCAAACCCCTCAAACCAACCTGCACGCGGCTCTTGTACCGGCCTTCAGAGCAGAGACTTGTCGCCGAGCGCTGGATCCTGGCCCGGCTACATCATTGCCAGTTCTTCACCCCCTGGCGGAACTCAACGCGGCCATTCGCTCCTTGGTGCTGCGGCTCAACACCAAGCCCTTCCGCAAACGGCTGGGCTCCCGCGCGGAGGTCTTCGCCACCCAGCCGGAAGCTGGGTAAAATCCCCGAAGCCGAGGGGACCGAATGGATGCGCAAGCACCTGTTCACCAGTGTGGAAGCCGTTTACGCTCGAATTACGAAAACACCTTGGCCAACGGGGTGTTTACCGGCCATTGCCAGGCCTTAACTGTTTTTTCTGAGATAAAAAACCCGGCGGAGCCGGGCTGAGTGTCTAAACTAGAGACCTTTATAATATCTCCCGGTAAACCGCAAGATACGCCGCTCGGTTACCGCTTACCGGACTACGACGGAATTTTGTCTTGTCCGATCACGAATATCGCGGTGCCACGACTAGAATTGTTACCGAAGTCCTTGATAGACAAATTGTTTGAACCAGTAGCTTCCTGATCAGGATTGGTGTTGCTTTCCCGAATTAAATTAGTGAATGAAGGGTTTATACTATATTCTAAGGTTGTAGTTACTTGCACCGTAAGGCCTGTCCCAGCACAATAAAAGTGCATAGTAGCGTTAATAGACGGGGCACTCTGCATAATATAGATGGCTGTGGGGTTCACACTAAAAAACCCATCCTGCTCAAACTCAACGTATCCAGGACCACTGGCACTCTGAGCTGGAATAGTTGATGGCCATGCATCATCCAAATTTTCGCTATTTGCCGAGTCAAGCGTCATCTGGTAGGGAGTGCAGTTGTATATTTGAAAAGTTTGGTTAAAAGACATTGTATTTTCTCCTTTAAGTCTGGCCGCGGTTTGCCATTAAAAATGTGATCTGTTGCGACCAATAAACAGAACACATCATTTCGTGCTGAGGTGTCCAGCACAAATCCGTATCAATAAAACATGATCTGTCATCCCCCGTCTTGCCCCTGATTCACTACGCCGGAGAATATTTTGAGGCCACCCAATCGATGGCTACTCGTTCCAGCACCCCCTGCCAGTCCCCTCTGCGGGTTTGCCGGAAGAGGCGATGGGTGGGGTACCAAGGGGTGTCCTCGCGCTCCGTCATCCATCGCCACTCAGGTTCAAACGGTAACAGCACCCAGGCGGGACGGCCGAGCGCTCCTGCCAGATGGACTGGAGAAGAGTCCACGGAGATCAGCAAATCGGCAATCTGCAGAATGGCGGCGGTGTCCTCGAAGTCGCGTATCTCGTCGCTCAGGCGGCATAAATTCATGCCTGTTGGGGCAGGCTGGTAGGCTGCCGGTCCTTTCTGGATGGCCAAGAAGGAGGCAGCGACCGTGGCAAGAGAAGCGAATTGCTCCAGACGCATGGAGCGGTTGCCATCGTTGGGATGGGTAGGTCGCCCTGACCAGGCCAGAGCGACCCAGGGGCGAGGGAGGTCTTGCAAGCGCGCTTGCCAATGTGCGATCCGCCCGGGATCGGCCTGTAGATAGGGCATCTCCAGGGGCAGGTCCGAAAGCTGCAGGCTTAGGGCGTGGGGCAGGCTCATCAGTTCGCAGTGGGCGTCGAAGTGCGGCGGAAGCGTTCCCCGAGGCTGTACCGGGAACTCGGGATAAGCCCGGCGCACCAGGGAGAGGGACTCGTGATTGACCTCGACCAGAATCTTCGCCTCGCTGTTTTTCTGGGCGGCACGAAGTAGGCGGATGAACTGAAAAGTATCGCCATAGCCCTGTTCGTCGTGGATGAACAGGGTTTGGCCGGAGATCGGGCGTCCATCCCAGCGAGGGGCGGCCTGGATGTGTCGGGCGAGGGGCGTGGTGTGCGGCAGATGATAGCGGTATCGGTACGCTTCCCAGCCGCGCGCGAAGTCCCCCAGGGTAAGTAGGGTGTCGGCGAGATCGTAGCGCGCCGGAAGATCACCGGGGAGGGTCTCGACAATCATCTCCTGTATCTTGCATACGGCCTCGAACTTGCCCTGACGGCGATAGGCCAACGCCAACAGTTTCCAGAGTGGGATGGGGCCTGTACCGCTCTGCAGCTCAGGTTGCAGCAAGGTTTCCACCGCCTCAGGCAAATCGGCAGCGATGAGCGCCTGACCGTGGGCGAGTAGTTCGGCGATGGAATGCTTCATGCTTCGGGATCGATCTCCAGCGCCTCCAGCAGCGGCTGGAGCTGCGCGGCGTGGATCTTCCAGCGCCCGACGGAGCTCCGATAGATGGGTTTGCGGACCTGATTGACGCTCGCCGTCTTCACCGCTCGGCGGGTTTCGTAAAAGTGCTTGCAGCCGGGTTCCCAGTCGAGGCCAAGGAAATCGAGCAGACGGCGGGTTTGATCTTCCTGATCGTCCACCACCGCCTCGTAGTCCACTTCCAGAAACTGGCTGGCCGGGAGAATATGCCGCCAGTGCTCCATCAGCCGGGCATAGGCCCGGTAGAAGCGCCCGAGTTCCTGCAGATCGTACGAAAAGCGCTGCTCCCCAGAGAAGTTTTTGCTGTAACAGGACAGGCAGGTATCCACCGGATCACGACGGCAATGGATGATCTTCGCCTCGGGCAGGAGCAGCGGAACGAGCCCCGCATAGAAGAAGTTCGCGGGCATCTTGTCGACGAGATAGCGGGCCTTATCTGCAAGCGGGGTGATTCGATCCCGATATTGCTGGCCAAGGCTCCGAAGCTGCTCCGGAGGGAGAGACACCAGGGCCTCGGGATATATCCCGGCCGCATCGACGATGCGACGCAGATCGCTCAGTTCCCCGGCACCGTGTATTGCGGAATGAGAGGCGAGAATCTGTTCGATCAGACTGGTGCCAGAGCGGGGCATGCCGACAACAAAGACGGGGATTGCTTCCGTAGCGGCTTGCGATATGGATGGAATATGCCACTTGTCTTTCGGGAACAGGGTGATGATCCGCTCGACCAGCGCCTCAGCGTGCGCGGGATCGTAGCTGAAGGTGGCACGCTTGGCGGCATTGCCCGCGTGCAGATGGGCAAAGGCGCGCTGCGAGTCCTGCAAGTCCAGATGGGCTTTGCCAAGGGCAAAGTCCAGCAGCATCCGGTCGCGGGGCAAAAGCTCTTGCTCCAGCAGGGCCTGCATGCGGGGTAGCAAGGCGTCCTCGCGCGTAAAACGATGCAGATCGGCCCAGTTGTACCAGGCACTGGCCGAGTGGGGAAAACGCTCGATGGTCCTCTCGAAAAAGCGTTCGGCCTCCGTCCTGGCGCCCTGCTCCATGTGCAGCACCGCCTGACTGATCAGGGCGTCTTCCGCCTTGACCCCGGGTAGCTCTCCGGCCTTGGCATAGGCGGCCAGAGCCTCTTCGTGCCGCCCCAGAGCCTGCAGGACACTACCACGGGTGTATTCGGCATCCGCAGATTCCGGGGCATGTTGCACCGCCTGCTCTGCGGCTTGCAGGGCTTCAGGCAGGCGTTCGGCCTCCTTCAAGAGGGTGGCCTTGGTGGACCAGGCCTGGCCATTCCGGGGCTGAAAGGCAAGCAACGCCTCGACCCAGCGCAGGGCCGCTGCGGGGTTCTGGCGCTCCTGCTCGGCAGCGGCGAGGTTGATATAGGCATCCGTCAGATGCGGATCGAGAGTAATGGCCCGGCGTCCCGCTTCGATGGCGGCTTCGGTCTCGCCCCGGTCGGTGAGGAGCTTGGCGAGGTTGCTATAGGGCTGCGGATAGGCGGGATCGAGGGCCATGGCCTGCCGCCAGTACTGCTCGGCAGAGCTGAAGTCTCGCTGCCTCAGACAGGTATTGCCGAGGTTATTTAGTACCTTGGGATTTTTTGGCTCGGCGGCGCGCACCCGTTCCAGGTATTCCCGGCTCTCGTCAAATCGTCCCATCTCCTGCAGGAGGATGCCCAGATTGTTCCAGGCGCCCGAGAGCTGGGGATCGCGGGCGAGCGCCTCGCGGGCGGCCCGCTCGCCTTCAGCGAGTTGTCCGCGTTGGCGGAGCATCTCGGCGAGATTGCTCCAGTAGACCGCTGCTGCCTGGGGCGAGGCACAGGCCTGGCGGAGATACTCGATAGCGGGGTCCAGACGACCATAGGCATGCGCCATGAGACCCAGCAGGTGCAGGGCGTCGGGCTGGCCAGGGAAACTCGCCAGAATGCGCTGGCAGAGCTGTTCGGCCTGGGCGGCCTGCCCGGCCTGCCAATGGGCCTGGGCCCGTTGCAGGGCCTCGGGGAGGGTCATGGTCGGGGCTTGGAGTGGGTCAGACATAGGCTTCCTGGCGTATCCATTGAGTGGCAATCCATTTTTCTCCTTTGCGCACCGGGAGGCCGGCGTGCAAAGAAAGGGGGTGGCGCTGGCCTTCTTCGTTCAGATTGCGGAAAAAAACTCCGCCCCCGGGAATTGGCGAGACCTGTAGCCCAAGTTCCGGAAAGGCCGTCTCTCCGCCTTCCTCGACGGCATTGAGGTAGAGGATGAGGGTGCCCTGGCGGTTGCCGCCCTGACGCAAAGTCGGGGCATCAGCCGCAAAGGCGTCATAGTGCGGCTTATACTCCCCGCCCGGGCGATAGTGCAGGATCTGCAAGGGCTCCTGACAGTCGATGGGGATGCCGGTCAATTGGGCAATACCCTCGGCCAACGACTGTAGGATGGGATGGTCGTCGCGCTTGGGCCAGGCCATTTCCGAAACCCGTTCACCATGGGCTACCTCCTGCCCGGTCTGTTCGTCGGTCACCGTCGCCGGGCGCAGCAGAGATTGTCCGATGGCGATGAGGTTCTGGCAGTTCTCGGGCGTGAGCAGACCCGCCCAGGCGCTGAGTCCGATACGATCGACCTGTAGCAAACGCTGTGGCATTTTTCCCCCATGGAAAACGCCCGGCACGGGGCCGGGTAGAAGACATTGATACTCTAGCGAAACCATTTACCCGCGATAGTTGCCCAACTCACCACCGATAGCGGGCGATGAGGTCGAAGCTGTTGAAGTGGGTATCTCCTGCGAACTGGCCCTCATAGGCAAGCTTCGCCACCCAGGGACCCTTGCCCTGCAAGGTCAGGCCCGCACCGGTGGCGAAGGCACCGGCGGGAGCCACCAGGGTCCGGGCCAGATTCTGGTTTTGCCCCGCCAGACCCACCTGCTGCAGCACATTCAGGTGCAGGGTACCGGCGTTGGCCGCACCCCCCAGCTCTACCCAAGGAATCCAGGTGAGCCCTCCCGCGCGCAAATCAATGCCGGTACGCAGCCCTCCGGTGAAGTTGCCGATGTTGGTGCGCATGGCCGCAGTCTGCAGGTTCAGGAGTCCCGCCCCCTGCTCGTCCAGGGCACCCAGGGCGGTGTGCAGATAGGTGAACTTGGCGTAGGGGATGACAAAGGCGTTGTCGATGGGGACCAGATACTGGAACTGGACGCCGGTGCCCAGGAACCAACCGTTGGCACTGGCACTCGCGGTGAGATTGGTGGGCAGCAGTCGCCGGTTGGTGTCGAGAGCCAGAGTGCCAGCACCCATGTCGCCTGAAATCCGCAGATGACCTGCCGTATAGATGCCGTAAGTATATCCACCAAAAGCATGGCCATGGGCCTGCTGGTAGACTGATCCCGTGTCAGTCCCACTACCGGACAGTGCAATACCCAAAGTGAAATGCCGGGTGATCGCCGCACCATAACCGGTCACACCGCCATAGTCGCTGACATTGGAGCCGCTGCTGCGTCCAAAGCCACCAAAGCCCTTGGCCCAGGCGCCGAGGCGGGTGCTGGTGAAGTGCATCCGGCCATCGCTGTCCAATACACCCTGGGAGCCGTCGAGGACGGTGCTCAGGGTGCTGTGCAGACTCTCATTGCTGATATAGGGCAGATTGACGGCGCTATATCCCGTAGAGAAGACCTTGGATACCAGCTCCGGCTGCCGCGTGGGGTGCGGGACGAGTGCAGGAGCCGGAGCCGGAGCCGGAGCCGGAGCAGGAGCAGGAGCAGGAGCAGGAGCCGGAGCAGGAGCAGGAGCAGGAGCAGGAGCAGGAGCAGGAGCAGGAGCAGGAGCAGGTGCAGGAGCAGGAGCAGGTGCAGGTGCAGGTGCAGGTGCAGGTGCAGGAGCCGGAGCAGGAGCAGGAGCAGGAGCCGGAGCCGGAGCCGGAGCCGGAGCCGGAGCAGGAGCAGGAGCAGGTGCAGGTGCAGGTGCAGGTGCAGGTGCAGGTGCAGGAGCAGGAGCAGGAGCAGGAGCAGGAGCAGGAGCCGGAGCCGGAGCCGCCGTCAGGGTTAGAACGGCATGATCCGCCGTGTAGTTCAGGCTCGGGGTGATGTAGCTGGCAAAGGCCGGGGCATAGTTTACGGAGGCAAATTTGCCCGTGATCCCCTTGGTCGTCGTGATCAAGTCATAGGTGTTGCCGACTGCACTCTGCACAAAGCTGCCCATGTCCAGAATATCCAGCACCCCGTTCAACTGCGCCGAGCCGGTAATGGCCAACCGGCTGTAGTCGGTGCCTGGCGTCGTGTCTTGCGGTGTCACCAACATCGCCAGCGTACCGGTACTGCCCTGCACGTAGTTGCCCGTCAGATGGAGTAGGCCGGGAGCCGTCGTCGTGCCGGAGACGCTGGCGATGGTCAGCATACCTTCGTTGGTCACGGTACCCACCGACCAGGTGTCATTCACCGTCCAGTTGCCGGTCTTCTGAATGGTCAGAGATCCGTTGGGATCATTGATGGGCGTACCCGTCCCCATCACCGGGTCGCCTTCCAGCAGGATGGTGCTGGCCGTGGTGCCCGCATCGATCGTGCCCTGCACATCACTGCCGGTACTCAAAATCAGGGTGTCCGGACTGTTGGCAATGGAGATGGCGTTGGCTACGGTCCCGTTGCCCGTCCCAATAATGGTGCCCGTGTTGGTCAGCGTCGTGCTGGCGCCATCCAGATAAATGCCGGTTTGGCCACTGATGACACCCCCATTGCTCAGGGAGCCAATGGTGCCACCGCCGCTATAGGGGGAACTATTGTAAATGCCGTAGCGGCGACCGCTGATGGTACCGCCAGCCTCGTTGGTCAGGGAGTTGATGCTGCCACCGTTGTAAATGCCATAGCTGATGGTACCGCCGATGCTCCCGCTGTTGCTCAGGGTACCAATGCGGCCCTCGTTGGCAACCCCGTCCAGGCTACCGCTGATGCTCCCACCGTTACTCAGGCTGGCGATTGTAGCGCCGTTGTAAATGCCAAATTTGCCGCTGATGGTACCCGTATTTGCCAGGATGCCGATACTGACGGCATTGTACAGGCCCGTAGCATTGCCGTTGATGGTTCCGCTATTGCCCAAGCTGCCGATATTGCCTTCGTTGAAAATACCGGAGCCATTACCCGAAATGAGGCCGCCATTGGTCAGTGCAGCGACGGGGCCATCATTGAACAGCCCCGCCTTGCTCCCGGAAATGGTCCCATTGTTATTCAAGGCAGCGAGCGCGCCCAACACATCGGCATTCGCGGCAAAGGTACCAATGGTCGCGGCATTGACGATACCATACGCCTGCCCGCCCAAGGCGCCCTGATTGACCAGGGTGCCATCGGCCAGGCTGATGGGTGCCATTGTGCCCAGAGTCGGGACACCCTGCAGCTCCACCGTGCTCGCCGTGGTCCCCGCATCGATGCTGCCCTGTACCTTGCTGCCGGTGCCGAAAATCAAGGTGGAGGCGATGCCGTTGGCAATGTCGATGGCCGTGCCGCCGGTGCCAATGACCGTGCCGGTGTTGGTCAGGGTCGTGCTGGCGCCGTCCAGCCGGATACCGGTTTTACCTTGAACCAGACCGGCGTTATCAACGCTCCCCAGGCTGCCCACATCCGCAACCCCATATGTACCGCCGCGGATCGTGCCTCCGGCCGCATTGATCAGGCTACCGATACTGCCCTGATAATTATATACGCCAGAATCACTGCCGCTGATGATCCCGCTGTTATTCAAACTCCCAATGCTGCCTGCATTATCAAACACACCGGAGTCGGCAGTACCAATGATCTGCCCGCTATTCACCAGACTCGTGATGGTGCCGGTATTGCCCACACCCGAATTGCCACCAGAAATGACCCCGCTGTTGTTCAGGCTGCCGATGATGGCACCGTTGTTGACACCGTCGGTATTGTCACCGTGCAAGGTGGCCCCTGCAGCATTGCTCAGCATGGCAACGCTGCCGCTGTTGTCGATGGCCGTTGCCGCCGTGCTGATACTGCCGGTATTGCTCAAGGTGCCGCTGACCGTGCCCGTGGGCGTTACCACCACGCCACTGGTCTTGCTGCTGTTGATGGCGAAGTTGCTGATGGATGTGGAGATGGTGGCAATGGTCGGCGGGATGACCGTCGCATCCAAGGTCAGGATCGCATCATTGCCGGTGTAACTCAGCACCGGCGTCAGATAGCTGGCAAAGGCGGGATTGTAATTCACCTGCGCGAAGGTTCCACTGAGGCCCTTGCTGGCGGTGATCAGATCATAGGTATTGCCCGCCGCACTCTGCACAAAGCTGCCCATGTCCAGAATATCCAGCACCCCGTTCAACTGCGCCGAGCCGGTAATGGCCAACTGGCTGTAGTCGGTGCCTGGCGTCGTGTCTTGCGGCGTTACCAGCATCGCCAGGGTACCCGTCAAACTCTGGACGTATTTACCCGTCAGGTTCAGCAAACCCGGTGCGGTAATCGTGCCCGCCACCGCGCCAATGGTCAGCACCCCGTTGTTCGTCACTGTCCCCACGTTCCAGGTGTCATTCACCGTCCAATTACCGGTGGAGGCAATGCTCAGGGAGCCGTTGGGGGTATTGATGGGCGTACTGGTCCCCATCACCGGGTCGCCTTCCAGCAGGATGGTGCTGGCGGTGGTGCCCGCATTGATGCCGCCCTGCACGTCGCTGCCGGTGCCGAGAATCAGCGTATCGGGGGTATTGGCCATGCTGATGGCTGTACCGCCGGTACCGATGATGGTGCCGGTGTTGGTCACGGTAGTGCTGGCGCCGCCCAAATACAGGCCCGTGTTTCCGGTAATGATCCCAGCATTGATCAGGCTGCCCATCACGCCTTTGTTATCGACACCATCGTGCTGGGTACCACTGATGGTTCCACTATTGTTGAGCGTACCGATACTCGCTTGATTCGAGAGCCCTGACACGCTACCGGCTATAACCCCGGCATTCCCAACGCTCCCCAACACACCTTCGTTGAACATGCCGGTACGACCATCACCAATCCACCCGGCACTGGTATTTTGGAAGTTGCTAATGGTGCCGTAGTCATTGGCTACGGCGGCGATCCTACTCACGATGGTCCCGGCATTACTGAATGTGCTGATACTGCCGCCATTGCCAAAGCCCGTGTTACCCGCACCAATCGCGCCACTATTGATCAGCGACGTCACGATACCTTGGTTGGTAAGCGCCTGACTGCCACCAAAAATGGTGCCGCTATTATTCAGGGTGCTGAGGGTTCCCATATTATACAGATCAAGGCCAATCGTGCTCGCCGTGCCAATAGTACCTGTATTGTTCAGCTGGCTGACACTGCCCGAGTAGAGGAATATCTCATTTATCTGCCCCGTCGTCTGGTTGTTCAACGTACCAATGCTACCGGCATTGTAGAGACCAAAGACCGTACCGTGGATTACCCCAGCGTTCGATAGAGATCCAATGCTGCCGGCATTATTCAGGGCCGTCTTTTTATTGCCCCCAATCGTGCCCGAGCCCGCATTGCGCAGAGAGCTGATTTCGCCGGCGTTGGTCATGGCACCTAGGACGCCAAGGTTGTCCACCCCCTCCAGGCCACCAGAAATACTCCCGCTGTTGCTGAGGCTCCCAATGGTAGAGTTGTTACCGTTACCTAGGCCCGTTGCCTCGCCTTGCAAAAGCCCCAGGCTGCCGTTGACCAGCATCCCGATGCTCCCCACATTGCTGAGCGCAGAAACATAGGACTGCCCCACGCTCCCCAGGGTGGCCAGAATCTGTCCCGTATTGACCAGAGAGCCGATAGACCCAGCGTTGGCGAGGGCATTGCCCAGGGTGCCCGTGTCCACCAATTGCCCACTGTTGCTCAGCGTACCCACACTACTCTGCGAGGCAACCGCCATGGGTGACGTGCCTTGCACCAGACCTTGGTTGCTCAGAATGGCCAAATTGCCCAGCACCTCGGCTCCCAGCGTTTGCGCCATCAGCGTTGGGGTCACGACAATACCGATGCTGCTACCCTGCAGCGTGCCCAGATTGATCAAGGCACCGTCGGTCAGCACCATCGGCGCCGCCGTGCCCAGGGTGGCGCCATTCAGCTTCACGGTGCTGGCGGTAGTGCCGGCATTGATAGTGCCCTGCACCTTGCTGCCGGTACTGAGGATCAGGGTGGCCGGGCTGTTGGCAATGGAGATGGCGTTGGCCACCGTCCCGTTGCCCATCCCAATAATGGTGCCGGTGTTGGTCAGCGTCGTGCTGGCGCCATCCAGATAAATGCCGGTTTGGCCACTGATGACACCCCCATTGCTCAGGGAGCCAATGGTGCCACCGCCGCTATAGGTGGAACTATTGAAAATGCCGTAGCGGCGGCCGCTGATGTTACCGCCAGCCTCGTTGGTCAGGGAGTTGATACTGCCACCGTTGTAAATGCCATAGCTGATGGTACCGCCGATGCTACCGCTGTTGCTCAGGGTACCAATGTGTTTCTGGTTGGCAACCCCATCCAACTTACCAGAAATACTACCGCTATTGCTGAGGCTACCGACGGTGCTGAAGTTGTAAATACCATTGTAGCCGCTGATAGAGCCACTGTTGTTCAGGCTGGTGATGGTACCGCTGTTGTCAACCCCGGTAGACCCACTACCGATACTGCCACCATTGCTGAATGTGGCAATGCTATTGGTGTTATCAACGGCATTTCCAGTAGTAGAGTCAATAGTTCCAGAATTACTGAACGCATGGATCAGCCCAGAATTCACAATGGGATTTTTGACACCAACTAACAACACCCCGGTATTGGACAAGGTCCCAGCAACGGTTCCCGTAGATGTCACCACCACGCCGTTGGTTTTAGCGATGTCGATGGGAAAATTGGCGATGGACGTGGAGATGGTCGCAATGGTCGGCGGGATGACCGTCGCATCCAGGGTCAGGATCGCGTCATTACCGGTGTAACTCAGCACCGGCGTCAAATAGCCGGCAAAGGCCGGGTTATAGAGAACTTGGGTGAAGGTACCTGTCAGCCCCTTGCTGGCGGTGATCAGGTCATAGGTATTGCCCGCCACACTCTGAACGAAACTCCCCATGTCCAGAATATCCAGCACCCCGTTCAACTGCGCGGAGCCGGTAATGGCTAACTGGCTGTAGTCCGTCCCTGGCGTGCTGTCTTGTGGTGTCACCAGCATCGCCAGGGTACCTGTTGAGCCCTGGACGTAATTACCCGTCAGGTTCAGCAAACCCGGTGCTGTTGTCGTGCCCGTCACCGCGCCGATGGTCAGCACGCCGTTGTTGCTCACCGTGCCCACGGTCCAGTTGTCATTCACCGTCCAGTTACCCGTTTGGGCAATGGTCAAGCTGCCGTTAGGTTCGTTGATAGGCGCCGTACTGCCCATCACCGGGTCGCCTTCCAGCAGGATGGTACTGGCGGTGGTCCCCGCATTGATGCTGCCTTGCACGTCACTGCCGGTGCCGAGGATGAGGGTGTCTGCACCACCGGTCATGGAGATGGCGGTGCCCTGCACCCCAATGATGGTGCCGGTATTGCTCAGTGTGTTCCCGCTGCCTGAGAACTCCACGGCAGCAAGGGCCGTCGTTCCCGTAAAATCTGCGGCGTTGACACCGCTTTCGATGCTGCCAGAGTTGGCAATCGTCGACCCACCGGTGGCGACGACACCCGCCCCCCCGATTCCACCGACGCCGTCCGCACCGGCGGTACCGTTCGCGCCCACCGTACCACCAGCGGACCCGGCCGTACCGCCCTTGCCAGCCGCCCCGCCCAGGCCACCGGCAGCACCGGAACCGCCGACAATCGTTCCCGCATTGATCAGGGAAAAATTGCTGCCGTTTACCCCGGACCCGCCGGCGCCGCCATCGCCCCCGGCGCTACCATTCCCGCCTTTACCGCCATTGACTCTGCCGCTGTCCCCGTTGCCGCCTGCCCCGCCTGCCCCGCCCACCCCACCTGCGGCACCATTTCCACCCACAATGCTGCCTGTCACCGCGTTGGTGATGGTGAAAGCGCTACCCTGAACCGCATCATTGCCACTGCCACCGACACCGGCAGTGCCACCCGCACCACCATTGCCTGCGCCATAGCCGGACTGCGCATCTGTCCCGACATTGCCAATGGCACCAGCGCCACCCTGGCCACCAGCCCCCCCCACAATCGCGCCACCATTGCCGAGCTGGAAATCATTGCCCCAAAATGCTGTGCCGCCCTGGCCACCGCCGCCACCGTCCGAGCCCGCCGGGCCACTTTCTCCCAGCCCTCCGCCATACGCTGTGCTTCCGCCACCACCGGCCCCACCGGCGCCACCGGCAATGTTGACGCCACTGGCTACGCTATCGTCATCGCTGGCCGTCAAACCCGTAAACGCCGGCAAGCCACCCGCGCCACCGCCGCCACTACTGTCGGAATAAATACCGTTACCGACGCTGTTCCCTCCCGCGCCACCGGTGCCTGTACCTTGGCTTCCTGGCTTTCCCGGCACCCCTAAGGGATGATTCCATTGACTACCCTCCGCAGCGCCCGCCCGGCCCCAGTAGTCGGCGTAAATGGTCGATAGGCTGCCGTTGCTATTATGCGCGTAGCCGTAGCCACCCAGGGCACCACCATAAGAGGGTATTCCCCCGGCCGGATTACCCGCGGGCCAGCCAATCTGTTTTTGTCCTGGTTTACCGGCGGTACCCGTCGTGCTGTTCAGTGCCGTCACCGCTGCCTGGGAGAGGCCCGGCATACCGCAAGCCAAGAGGATCGTCAGCGTCAGGCGCTTGGCCAGCTTGCGCGCTCCCCGGCCTGTACCCGGCGCCTTGGCGTGGCCTTTCGCGTGCTCCGATGCCACCTGGAGGCATCCCAGGGCGCGGTTGAATACCAGGCGGTAGATGTTGTTCATCGCTTCAGTTCCTTGGGTGGTGTCTTGGGGTTCGCTGAGCTTTGGCGCTTACGGGCACGAAAGAGACAAAGATCAAAAAGCCAGTTTTTCGGATCGACAATATTTCAAACCTCCGGAGCGACGTTGCTGCGCCGCCCCGGAAATCAGGACAAATGACTACCAGCGATAATTCGCCAGCAGATCAAAGGTATTGAGGTGGACATCTCCGGCAAACTGGCCGTTATAGGCCAGCTTCACGGTCCACGGGGTATGATGCCCACGCAGCGTGACACCGGCTCCCGTATCCAGCGCGCCATTAGGCGTGACCAGTCCGGTTTCTGTGGTGCTGGTCAAGCCAACGGTTTCCACCTGGGCGACCTTGAGGGTCCCCGCATAGCCGGTACCACCCACGGACACCCAGGGAATCAGAGTCATGCTCCCCAAGGAAAGATCCGTACCCGCCCGCAGCCCGCCGCTGAATGCCGCGACATTGGTATTCAACGAGCCGTAGCCAATGTTCAGGTTCACCAGTTTGTTGGCGCCATTTTCCTGGAATCCATTGACATAGGTGTGCACGTAGTCGATGCGGCCATAGGGCATCAGGAAATTTTGTCCCAGCGGAATCAGATACTGCGCCTGCAAACCGGCTCCGAAATACCAGCCATTCGTTGCTCCCACGGCGGTTTCGTATATGGACTGGTTCTGAGCATTGAAAATATTGCGGTTACTCGACTGATGCAGGTATCCCGCCCCGAGGGTGGCTGACAGGCGAAGCTGACCAAGGGTGTCGATGGCATAGGCAAATCCGCCGAAGCTATTGGTACTGACCTGCTGCGCGTCGGTAGACGTACCCGTGCCCGATCCGGCAAATGCGGCACCCAGAACCAGGTGCTGGTTGATCGCCAAGCCGTAGCCAGCGATACCGCCATAGTTCTCTACCGAGGCACCGTTGGCGCGGCCAAAGGCGCCGAAGCCTTTCACCCAACTGCCAATCCGGCTGTCGGTAAAGCGCGGTCCGTCTTGTCCCTCCACCTGACCGGCACCATCCAGCAGGCTGGAGACGATCGCATCCCCCCCGACATTCACCGCGTAGGTGGAAGCAGCCACCGCGCGCCCACTGTGAAATGCCGGGGCATTACTCAACGATACGCTGGGCGCCGGTGCGGGAGCCGGTGCGGGAGCCGGTGCTGGAGCTGGAGCTGGAGCCGGAGCCGGAGCCGGAGCCGGAGCTGGAGCTGGAGCTGGAGCTGGAGCTGGAGCTGGAGCTGGAGCTGGAGCTGGAGCTGGAGCTGGAGCTGGAGCTGGCGTTGTCCCCTTTGGCAATAGTGTGAGAGAGGCATTGGTGCCACTGTAATTCATCTGCGCGTAGACGTAGTTTGCCAACGGATTTAATCCAGTTACATTGGCGAAAGTCCCACTAATAGTGGCAGCGTGGACCAGGTCATAATTTGCTCCCACGCTGTATGCCGATGCCGTGCCATTGGGAACGATATCCAATGTGCCGGAAAGGTCCGCAGTCCCGGTGACGACCAGTTGGCTGTAGTCGATACCCGCAGTGGTATCGGTAGGGGTGATGGCCATTTCCAGGGTACCGCCTGCGGCCTGTACAAAGTTGCCCGTCAGAGTCAGAGTACCCGGATTCAATGATCCGGCCGTGCTGCCCGGCGTGCCCACCGCCAGCGTCCCACCGTTGGTGACCGTGGCCAAGGTCCAGCTATCCGCCGCCGTTACATCGCCCGAGGACGCAATGGTAAGGGTGCTGTTTGGTGCAATAATTGGCGAACCCGAAGTCCAGCTTTGCGCGCCACTCAACACAAAGGTGCTAGCCGTGGTGCCCGCATTGATGGTGCCCTGAATGTCGCTGCCAGAACCAAGATTAAGCGTAACCGGGTTGGCGCTGGCAATAGAGATCGCCGCTACGGTTCCACCAATAATGGTGCCGTTGTTATTGATGGTGGTGGGCGCACCCGCAGGAGCACCGGCGGGTGTAGCGTCAGTAGCGAGATAAATACCGCCATTGATCAATCCGCCATTGTTGATCGTAGACACATAACCAGCGGCCGGCACATTGACCCCACCGTCGATGGTGCCACCCACATTGTTGGTCAACGTACCAATAGACAAATAATCGATAACCCCGGCAATGGTACCGCTATTGCTAAGCAGGCCCACATCGCCGGACACGACCAACCCGCGGTCGACAAAAGTGGCACTGATCAAGCCGGTGTTGATCAATTGACTTACACTAGCCGCAGGCGCAATCGTCACAGCGGACATAGCACTGACGATAGTCCCAGTATTTGTAAAAGTCCCAATGGAGCCTTGGTTGTAAACCCCTGGGCCAGTGGTGCCGCCACTGATGTGTCCCTGGTTGAGCAGCGTCTCAATGTTTCCCTGATTGAGCAGTGCCACCGTGCCAGGACTCTTGGCAGTTATCGCGATGGTGCCCGCGTTGGTCAGATCGGTAATCTTCCCCTCATTGACCAGACCGTAGTTCTTGCCGCTGATCACCCCCTGATTGAGCAAGGTGCCAATCTGACTGCCGGTGGCGTTGTTGGAGACGCCGATGAGGCCGCCGGTAATGGTACCGCCGGCATTCCCCAGATAACCGATGCTGCCGCCGTTGAGTACCCCCCACTTGTTGCCGGAGATGACCCCCGTATTGCTCAAGGTGCCAATGGTCGCACCGCTATAAGAGGCACTGATAGCTGCCGAAGCACCACTGATGGTGCCCTGATTGGCCAGCGTACCGGAGATGGTTCCGCCAGGTATCAAAAACACTTGACTCGTGCCACTACCGGTAATGGTGAGGTTGCTGATACTGCTTCCGATGACCTTCTGCGTCGCCGCGTCGACGATGCCCGGCGCCAGCATACTTGCCCCAACAACCAGAAGCGGCAATGCCAGACGAACCTGCCGCAAGAGACCGCGCAAGGCCGGCACCTGGCCCTTATCCGCCGCCGGAGCACCTCGCGCCCCCGCACCGACCACCCCTCCGGCTGCGCCGCTGCTGGTCTTGGCCAACTCCGAGGCAACCTGCAGACAGCCAAGGGCACGGTTAAAAATCAAGCGGTAGGTTGCGTTCATGTTTCTTTTTCTCCTGAGCGACGGTTTGTAGCGGTTATAGTGGTTGATAAATTTG
>Ga0315298_1006075_pt1 | contig 16709 bp, 19 predicted proteins | sample WHS_1_MG_FD_203077 | JGI IMG/M metagenome (GOLD analysis project Ga0315298, IMG submission 203077) | Extremophilic microbial mat communities from Washburn Hot Springs, YNP, Wyoming, USA - WHS_1_MG | ecosystem: Environmental > Aquatic > Thermal springs > Hot (42-90C) | place: USA: Wyoming...
GCGTAATGACCGGCCTGGTCCTAGGGGTCGCCCGTGCTTTCGGTGAGACGCTCGCGGTGCAGATGGTGATTGGCAACGCGCGCCTCGTCCCGTCCTCGCTGCTTGCGCCGGCCGCGACGTTGACCACGGGCATTACCATGGAAATGGGCAATACCGTGGCCGGCAGCGTCTGGAATGATGCTCTTTGGTCGCTGGCGCTCGTCCTTCTTACCATATCGTTCCTTTTCATTTTGATCATCCGCAGTCTCGGAAGGCGAGGTGTCGCCCGATGATCAGCCGTTATGCTGACCGCGCCGCCACTCTCGTGCTATGGGCGGTCGCCAGTCTGGTGGTCCTGCTGCTCGTCGCCATCGTAGGTTGCGTAATCTGGAACGGCCGAACTGCCCTCAACTGGCACTTTCTCACCGGTCCGGCGGAGGCGCTGCGCGCGGGCGGCGGTATCGGTCCGCAGTTGTTCAACTCGTTCTACTTGCTCGTCCTCTCGCTCTTCATAACCATCCCGATTGGCCTCGGAGCCGCTGTCTACCTCGCGGAATACGCTCCGCGCGGCCCGCTCGTCGAGGCCATGGCAACCGCCACCAACACCCTGGCCGCGCTGCCTTCCATCGTCGTTGGCTTGTTCGGTTTGCTCGTCTTCACCGGCTACCTAGGGCTGGGCTACTCACTCATCTCCGGCGCGCTGGCGCTGGCCGTCCTCAGTCTCCCGGCGATGATCGAGGTCAGTCTCGCCGCCCTGCAGGCCGTGCCCGCTGAGGTGCGCGAGAGCAGTCTAGCCTTGGGCACGACTAAGTGGCAGACCGTCTGGGGCGTCGTCCTGCCCGCCGCTCTGCCCGGTCTGGTCAGCGGGCTCGTCCTGATCGCAGGCCGCGTCTTCGGCGAGGCGGCAGCGCTCATCTATACCGCAGGCATGAGCAGCCCCAACTTCCATCTCAACCAGCTTAACCCGCTGCTGCCGTCATCCCCGTTCAACCTCTTCCGCCCGGCCGAGACACTGGCCGTCCACATCTGGAAGCTCAACTCCGAGGGCCTCGTGCCCGACGCGGCGCGCATCGGGAACGGCTCCGCGGCGGTCCTGATGATCGTCGTCCTCTGCTTCAACCTGTCCGCACGCGCCCTTGGCGCGCGCCTCCAACGCCGTCTCACCGGAGCATAAGTCTCGCCGGCCCAAATGCTGAGGGGCACCGCGTCAGCGCGGTGCCCCCTTGCTTCGTGGTCCCGTCTTTCAGAACAGGATTTTCTGTCGGCGCATGTATATGCCCTCGAGCATCCCGATCGCGACGCAGTTGATCAACATCGACGTGCCGCCGTAGCTCATCAGCGGCAGGGGTATGCCCGTGACCGGCATGATGCCGACGGTCATGCCGATGTTGGTCAAAACGTGGAAGACGAACATCGAGACGATGCCGGTCGCGATGAGAGTGCCGAACAGATCGCGCGCGGTGGCGGCAATGCGGATGCCGCGGTAAATGATGTAGAAGTATAGCGCAAGGATGATTCCGGTGCCGACAAAGCCTAGTTCTTCGCCGATAACCGAGAAGATGAAGTCGGTGTGCCGAATGGGCAGAAATTTGAGCAGGTTTTGCGTGCCTTCGAACAGCCCTTTGCCGACGAGACCGCCGGAGCCGATGGCGATCACCGATTGGATCAAGTGATACCCCGTGCCCAGCGGATCGGCATGCGGGTTGATGAAAGAGGTCAAGCGCGCGATCTGATATTCTTTGAGGAAGATGGGCAGGCCAAAGCTCTCATGCAGATAGACGAGGAGAACGGCCACGCTGAGGCCGCCGAGGCCCATCCCGGCGATCTGGACTCCCGGCGCCCCGGCAATGTAGAGCATGCCAAACGTGATCGCAAAAAAGACGAGCGATGTCCCCAGATCAGGTTGGGCCAAGACCATCAGCAGCGGGATGCCAACGTGCAAGAAAGGGCCAACGTAGTCGCGCCACGACTCGATCTTCTTCTCGCGGCCGCGCAGATAATTGGCGAACGTGATGATGATGGATATCTTTGCGATCTCCGACGGCTGCAGCTGCATGAAACCGAGCGGGATCCATCGCTGCGCGCCCAAAGCTTTGTGGCCGACGCCCGGCACGAGCACCGCCAGCAGCAAGACGAGGTTGCCCAAGTAAATGAGGTTGCTCAGCCTGGCGAGCGTCCCATAGTCGGTCATGACAATGACCGCCATCACCAGCAGGCCCAGGATGATCCAGATGATCTGCCGCTTTGTGTAGTACAGGGGATCGCCGTTAACCGGGCTTTGGCGCGTGGCGCTGCTGACCATCACCACGCTGACAGCCATCAGAATTATGACGGCGATAAACAGCCCCCAATCGAGATTGCGCAAATGACGTCGGTCCAGCACGGCGACCCTCCTTTCAATTATTTGACATAAGACACTGCAGATATTATAGCATGCCGGCGCCGCCATGTATACGAAGCAGCATCGCTGGCTCTGTCGTCCTCATTGTGCCGCCCGCGCCGGCGGCTGCCACTGGCGCTTGAGCCGCCTGATGGGAATGGTCGCCACCAGCGCCGCTGCACCTTTGGCGGTGGTGATGGTGAGCTCCGGTCCGCCTTCCGCCACCTCTACGTACTCTCCGATGACGCACAGCAAATCCTCTTTGAGACACTCCAGCATGCGCGGCGGTATGCCGGCGCGGTCGCTTATTAACACCAGTTTGAGCCGCTCGCGCGCGACCCTGCGGCCAGCGAGAATGCGGTTGCGAAGGGTCTTCAGGGGGCCCATGCTCTCACCTCACCGGCCGCCGACCAGGCGGCGAAAGCGCGACAGGATGCCGCCGCGGAGGTCGAGCGACATGAGCGGCACATCTTGGCCAGTCAAGCGCAGCGCGATGTTGCGGTACGCCGTGCCGGCGAAAGAAGATTGAACAGTGGCGGCCGGGTCGCCGCGGTTCGTGGAGAGGATGATGCCCTCGTCCTCGGGGATGACGCCGAGAAGCGGAATGGCGAGGATCTCCGCGATGTCCTCGACGGCCATCATATCGCCGCGCTTGACCATGTTCGGGCGAACGCGATTGACGATCAGCAGCGGGTCGCGCAGGCCGTGCGCCTCGAGCAGGCCAATGACACGGTCAGCGTCGCGGACGGCTGAAATATCCGGAGTCGTCACGATGATCGCCTGCTCAGCCGGCGCCACTGCGTTCTTGAAGCCCTGCTCGATCCCGGCCGGGCAGTCGATGAGGACAAAGTCAAAGTCCGCTTTTAGTTCCTTACATATTCTCCTCATCTCGTCCGGGCTGACGGCGCTCTTGTCTTTCGTCTGAGCAGCCGCCAGGAGGCTGAGGTTGTCGCTAAACCGCTTGTCCTTGATCAGCGCCTGCTTCAGGCGGCAGAACCCCTCCACAACATCGACGATGTCATATACAATGCGGTTTTCCAGGCCCATGACGACATCAAGGTTGCGCAGTCCGATGTCGGCATCGATCATGGCCACTTTCTTCCCGAGCATCGCCAGCCCGGCGCCGATGTTCGCGACGGTCGTCGTTTTTCCGACGCCGCCCTTCCCGGACGTTACGACGATGACCTGCCCCATTCAGCGGACCCTCCTCGCAGTTCTCGGCCATAGAGCAGCGGCCTGTACGGGCGGATGACCAGCGCGCCGTCCACCACCGCAGCCATCTCCGGCTGGTCGGGCACAACCTCCGGCGCTTCCGGTGAACGCGCGATGTGATGCGCGATGCGGATCTGCGCCGGCCGCAGGCGAAACGCGACGATCGTCGCGCGTTCGTCGCCGCCGGCACCGGCGTGCGCAAAGCCACGTAGCTGCCCGACGACGACAATGTCCGCGCCCGCAATGACGGTGGCCCCTGGATTGACATCGCCGAGGACGACGACGGTGCCGGAATACCGGACCTGCTGCCCGGCGCGGAGCGTGCGTCTAACCAGGAGAGCGGTCTCACGTTCGGCCATGGTGTGGCGTCCTCCCGCACGCGACGGCTTGCCGCCAGCTTGCGTCGGCATGGTGCGTTCAGCGCAGACCGCCGCAGTCCACGCAGGCCCGCGGTCTGTGGCGGTCTCGGGTGCAAATTCACTCTCCAAGGAGGGCAATCCTGCCACTGAATGGCGAACGGGGCCAACTTTCGGCCCCGTTTTTTCCCCTTATTGCGACAAATGGTGCCAGTTGCCTTGTCTTTGCTAATCTATGGCAGACCGTCTGCCGCCGCCCGTCCCGGCTCAGGGCGAGAATCCCGGGCCGGGCGGCGGCAGGCCACCTCCCTCTGCAGGAGCAGCAGCGCCGTTGCCTCCGCCGGACGACGACTCCGCCGGCGCGCTCGCGCCGGCACCGGCAGGGGCCACCGGGGGGCTCGCAGGCTCATTACCGTCCGTCGGCGTCTGGGTGGGCTGGGCCGGTTGTATCGGCTGGACGGGCTGCGCGGGCTGAGTCGGTTGGGCCGGTGTGACCGCCGTCTGGGCCCGCAGCGCGGTCCCGTCGGGGGGCGTCAACGCCGTTGCGGCCGCAGCAGCGCCGGTCGTCGATGCCTGTGGGGCTGGCGCGAGGTGGAAGTACTGATCGAAGATGGCCTTTGCCACCGGTGCGCCGGACGTGCTGCCATGCCCGCCGCCTTCGACGAGAACGGCCACCGCAATTTCCGGCTTGTCAAAGGGAGCATAGGCGACAAACCAGCCGTTGTTCTTATTCCCCCGCCCGGTCTCGGCGGTACCGGTCTTGCCGGCAACCTTAATCGGGTAATTCTTGAAAACCCAAGCTGCCGTGCCCTGTTCGGCGACCGCCAGCATGCCCTGACGCACCACGTCAAGGTTCTGTTGCGACACGGAGACAGTGTTCAGCACTTTGGGCTGGTTCTCCATGACCACCTTTCCGCTCGCATCGCGGATCTGCTGGATCAGGTAAGGTTGGTAGCGCGTTCCACCGTTGGCCAGCGTGGCCACATAATTGACCAGTTGCAGCGGTGTAAAGGCATCGAAACCTTGGCCGATGGCCATGTCCAGCGTCTCCGCCGGCCACCAGCGACCATCGCTGACGATGCCCGCTTTGGCGGCCTGCTCCTTCCAGGCCGTGCTCGGGAGAGTGCCGGCGCGCTCGCCGGGCAGGTCGATCCCGGTCGGCTGCCCAAAACCGAATTGGCTCGCGTAGCTGGCGATGCGGTCCGGTCCGAGGCGCCGTCCCATTTCGTAGAAGAAAACGTTGCATGAATTCTGAAGCGCCTGAACGATGTTCTCCGGACCGTGCCCTGTCGGCACCCAGCACTTCTTGGGCGCAATCGTCCAGTACTGGCCGGTACACGTGATAATCTCGCTCGGCGTGACGACGCCCTCCTGCAGAGCAGCGGCAGCAACAGCCATCTTGAATGTCGAACCGGGAGCAAAGGTGCCAGTCAGGACGCGGTTGTTGAACGGATTAAGTGGATTGTTGAACAGCTGATTATAGAGATCGGTGGTTATGATGCCATTAAAAATGTTCGGGTCAAAGCTCGGCTTGGAAGCGATGGCGAGGATCTGCCCGGTGCGGACATCCTCGACGACGACCGCCCCGGCGTTGGCATCGCTGCCTTGCGCCTGAAGCTTCTTAAAGGATTCAGTGAGCGCCTGTTCGGCGACGAGCTGCAGTTGGGCGTCAAGCGTCAGCGTGACATCATCGCCGGGCACTGGCTTTTGCTCGCCAACAATGCGGATCGGCCGACCGAGCGAGTCGACTTCGACTTGGCGACCACCGGCCTGACCACGGAGATATTGATCGAGTTTGTTCTCGATGCCCATCTGTCCGTAGAGGTCGCCCATTTTGTAGTCGGTGATACCCTTAGCCTCAAGGGTCTTGAGCTGTTCGGCGCTGATCTCACGGACGTAGCCGAGCACCTGCGATGCGAAATCGCCGTAAACATAGTTCCGCACCGGCTGGACATCCACGACCACGCCTGGGAGTTCATAACGATCCTCCTCGATCTTGGTGTAGACCTCAGGCGTAATGTCGCTGGCGATGCGGATCGGCTCAAACGGACGCCCTTGGCGCTCCTTGATCAGCTGATCCAGATCGGCGCGCGACATGCCCAAGATACTGGCCAAGCGATCCAACACTTGCGGGTCAATGCCCTGCCCGAGCGGGATGAGCGAGACCGTGTAGGCGGGACGGGAGTTGACGATCGGGACGCCGTTGCGGTCGTAGATCACCCCGCGCGATGCGGGAATGGGAATCAAGCGGATACGATTGCCGTCCGCCAATCGCTGGTATTCTTCGCGCCGGATGATCTGGAGGTAACCGAGGCGTCCGAAGAGCACGGTGAAGACAAAGACGACGAGCAATGCGAGTGCGTTGAATCGTCGCTCCAGTTCCCTCTCCATGTTCTAGCCTCCGGCTGCATTGTGTTGCTTTATGTCTCGAGGGGGATAGTGGCCGGTCGCCCGGCCAGACCGTTCCTTCAAGCCTCCGCGTCCTCTTCCCCGTGCGTCAGCGCGAGCCGCGAGACGAGAGCGAACATCGCCGGCGCCAAAACGGCATCGTAAACGGCTTCCCCAATGACGACGTGCCACAACGACATCAAGAACGGCAGATCGACGCCGAAAGCCTTGAGGAACGCGAAAACGACAAGATTGTTCAGCGCCGCGGCGCCGAACGTCAGGGTCACCTGCATGACGAGATGTTCCTTGAACACTCGCCGCTCAACCAGGCCGACCAAAAAGCCCGCCAGCGCACCGGTGAGCGTGAACAAGCCGATGTAGCGGCCGAAGACGATGTCCTGGACGGCACCCCCGACGGCGCCGACAAACAGCCCAGCATACGATCCGTAAGTGACCGCCACGGCCACGGCCAAGATGAGCAACAGATTGGGCTTGATGCCCGAGACGGCGAATGAAGGCATCACGACGGCTTGGATGAGAAACGTCACCAGGATGAGCAACCCCACGGCCCAGCGCTTCATTGGCCGCCGCTCCCCGCCGCATTAGTCTTCAGGATGACCATTACCTCCTGCAGCCGACCGAAATTGACCGCCGGTTTGATCGCGGCCGAACGGAAAAGACCGTACTCGTGCAGGCTAACCTGCTCCACCTGGCCGATCAGAAGCCCCTTCGGAAACGTGCCGCCGAGCCCGGACGTCACGATCGTGTCGCCGACCATGACGTCAGCGTCGCGATCGAACAGGTTGATGACCAAGCTGTTGTCTTGGCCGCTCCCCTGGCCGAGCACGATGCCAGCATCACCGGACCGCTGCACCATCCCGCCGGCGCCACTCGCGGGATCGATCAACAGCATAACGGTAGCTGTGCTCGGTGTCACCTTAATCACCCGCCCGACCAAGCCGGCGGTCGTAATGACTGGCATGTCCTTGGCGATGCCGGCGGCACTGCCGCGGTTGATGGTGATGCTGCCGAACCAATTGTCGGCGTTGCGGCCGATGACTTGGGCGGCAACGAGATTGTATGGGGCCGTCTGCTCAAAGCCTAGTAGCTTTTTGAGCCGCTCGTTCTCGGCCCTTAGCTCCCAGTATTCGGTCTCAATTGCGGCCGCGCGCTCCACCTGGGCTCGCAAGCGGGCGTTGTCGGCCTTCAGGCGCCCAAGCTCGGCCACCGCCTGCACCCGCGCCTCAACCCAGGCCGAAACGGCATGGAGCCCTGTCTCCAAGGGAGCCAGGGCCTCGATGACTTTCTCTTCAACCAGCGTGACGTGCTGCCGCTCGCGGGTGGTGAAGCTCATCAGGCTGACGATCAGCACCACCGCCACGAGGGACAGAATGAGCGGCCGACTGCGAAGCATCGGGTTCACCGGCACCAGCCCTCCGCACGTCTTCAGCGCATCGCCCGGGCCACGCGATCGATCTCATCGAGGTACTTGCCGGCGCCTAGGGCCACGCAGAGCAGCGGGTCATCGGCGACGTGAACGGGCATACCGGTCTCGCGGGCCACCAGTTTGTCCAGTCCGTGCAGCAGCGACCCGCCGCCCGTCATAACGATACCCCGATCCATGATGTCAGCCGCCAGTTCCGGCGGGGTTCGCTCAAGCGTCACTTTGATCGCTTCGATGATCAATGACACGGGCTCGGACAGCGCTTTCTGGACCTCATTCGAGGTGATGCGGACCGTCTTCGGCAGACCGGTCACGAGATCGCGCCCGCGCATGTCCACCGACTCTTCTTTCTCGGTCGGAATGGCTGAACCGATTGCGATCTTGACGTCCTCCGCCGTCCGCTCGCCTATGAGCAGATTATAATTCTTCTTAACATAATTCACAATAGCCTCGTCCATCTCATCTCCGGCGACGCGGATGGAACGCGATGTAACAATGCCACCGAGCGAAATGATGGCGACCTCGGTCGTCCCGCCGCCGATATCGACCACCATGCTGCCGGTCGGTTCTTGCACCGGCAGACCAGCGCCGATCGCAGCCGCCATGGGCTCTTCAATGATGAATGCTTTGCTGGCACCAGCCTGTTCAGTGGCCTCCTTGACAGCGCGGCGCTCGACTTCGGTCACCCCGGTGGGAACGCAGATGACCACCCGCGGCTTGATCAGGCTGCGGCTCGAGATGGCTTTGCGGATGAAGTGCTTGAGCATTTGCTGCGTGATATCAAAGTCGGCGATCACGCCGTCTTTCATCGGGCGGATGGCCACGATGTTGCCGGGCGTGCGGCCAATCATGCGCTTCGCTTCTTCGCCGACGGCGAGGATCTCGCCGGTGTCCTTTTGCTGCGCCACCACCGACGGCTCTTGTAGAATGATGCCCTTGCCTTTTAGGTAAACAAGGGTATTGGCAGTGCCGAGATCAATGCCGACGTCCCGTGAAAAGCTGAACAGCCCCATCCGTTGTCACCTTTCCTTAGTGTCCGCGCGAACGCTCCGCGCATCGTGCTCGCGCAGGCTGATATACCTATTATCTCCAATGATAATGTGGTCCAAAACCTCGATTCCCAGTATTTTCCCTGCTTCAGTAATGCGCCGGGTGACCTCCATATCCTCTCGGCTGGGAGTGGGGTCCCCGCTCGGGTGATTGTGGGCAAGGATGACCGCCGCGGCAGCCCGCCGCACCGCCTCCTTGAAAATCTCCCGCGGGTGGACGATGGTCGAGGTCAGGTCGCCCAGCGAGACCACTTGGACCGCCAACACCTGGTGCTTGGTGTTCAGAAGCAGCACGCGGAACTGCTCCTTCTCAAGGTAGCGCATCTCATCCATCAGGAGCTGACTCACGTCCTGCGGCGAGCGAACGGTCGGGCGACTTGCGCTCTCGCTGCCGAGGCGACGGCCGAGCTCAAGTGCCGCCTTGATAGCGCACGCCTTGGCCATGCCGATGCCGGGAACGGCGGCCAGTTCTTCAACCGGCGCGTTGACGAGGCGCCGCAGTCCGTCAGGGCCCGATAACAGCACAGTCGCAAGCTGCAGCGCCCCCTGCCCGCGAGCGCCAGTGCGCAAGATGATGGCCAACAACTCGGCCGTGGACAGGTGCTCGGAGCCCAGGCGCTGCATCCGTTCGCGCGGCCGTTCGCCACGCGGCAGATCCCGCACCAACAACCCGTTACCGTAGCTCAATCATACTGCTCCATTCCGCTTCCGGCAGCAGTCGACAGCGATTGCAGCAGCGGATCAATCCCGAACTCTCTCAGCAGAGCGGCGAGGTGGAAGACCGGCAGGCCGACAACGTTGGCATAGCAGCCTTCGATCCGCTCGATGAACAGCGACGCAAGCCCCTGAATCGCATATGCCCCGGCCTTGTCGGCCGGTTCGCCGGAGGCCACGTAGGCCGCGATCTCAGCGGCAGTGAGGTCTCGCATCTTGACTCGCGTCACCTCGCGCGCGGAGCGCTCGCGACCGCTCGCCGCATCGATGACGGCAATCCCGGTGACGACCTCATGCCAGCCGCCGGACAACAGCCTCAGCATGCGGGCTGCATCCGCGTCGTCGCGCGGCTTGCCGAGGATAGCGCCGGCGCGGACGACGAGGGTGTCAGCCCCGATGACAATCCCGGACCGCACTCCGTCTGCAACCGCGCGCGCCTTCCCGAGCGCCAGCGCTTCGGCCAGCGCCATCGGCTCGGTGCCTTTCACCGCGGACTCATCGAAGCTGCTCGGGATGACCCGGAACGGCAGGCCAATCTGCTCAAGGAGTTCGCGTCGGCGGGGCGACGCTGATGCCAGGATGATCTCGGCCCTCATGTCCGCAGCCAGAGCACGACCGCCAGCACCAGTCCAATCAGCCCGAGCAGGTTGACGCTGACGCTCACCCCAAAGGTCAACTTGAGGAGAACGACATCCAGAGTGGTCGGGGCGAGACTGAACGTCAGCGGGCGCCCGAGCAACGGCAACGAGCGCGCCGCCAGCCCGCCCAGCAGATCGCCGACGACGCCGCCGATCAGCAGGAACAGAATGAGCACTAGACTGCTGCGTCCTCTGTTGTGGCGCACCGAATCACTCCTTTTCGCTCCCGGCCGGCCTCATCTATAGTTGTTTCGAGCCGGGCGGGTCATTTCCTCTCGCAATTTTCTCTGCCAGTATCTGGGCGTTCACTTCTCCAGCGTCGCGCCCATCCCTGCCGGACGCCAGAAAAACTCTCAGGCCGGGGTCGGCAACCGGCCCCGGCCTGAACGCTTCTGTTCAGGAGACCACTTGATCCCCTGCGGCCGCAACCGCGCGCTCGCCGTCCGCCGCGCGGCTCTCATCGACGATCACCTTGACGGGGCATTTGGCGACGCATGTGCCGCAATTGGTACACTTGGTGTAGTCGATGCGCGCCAGGTTATCAGCGACCGTGATCGCCTGCGACGGGCAGGCGCGGGCACAGGCGCCGCAGGCAATGCACCCGACCTTGCAGACCTTGCGCACAACCGGGGCTTTGTCCTTATTATTGCACCGAATGTGGACAGTTTTCGACGCCGGCGCAAGAAACATCAGCCCTTTCGGGCAGGCGGCGACGCACTTGCCGCAACCGGTGCACTTCTCGCGGTCGACGACCGGCAGCCCGTCCGGCCCCATGCTGAGGGCACCAAAGGGGCACGCTTTCACGCAAGTGCCAAAGCCAAGACAGCCGTAGGTGCACGCCTTATGACCGCCATTGGTGACCATGCTGGCCGCCAGACAGTCGGGGATACCTTTATACTCAAACCGATCGACCGCGCGATCGCAGCCGCCTAGGCAGCGCACGTGCGCCACTTGGCGCTCGCCGCCGTCGGCTTCGACGCCCATGATCGCCGCGATCTTGGCCGCCACTTCGGGCCCTCCTACCGGGCACTTGTTCACCGGGGCCAGACCCTTGCTGATGGCATCCGCCAGTCCGGAGCAGCCGGCAAAACCGCAGCCGCCGCAGTTGGCCCCCGGCAACACCTCGCGGATCGCCGCCGCCTTCTCATCGACCGGCACGGCAAACTTGGTCGCCGCAAAGCCGAGGAGGCCGCCGAAGACGAGACCCGACAGGCCGAGACTGATCACTGCTGCGAGCACTGGTCCACACCCCCTCCTACTTGATGAACAGGAACTTGAACAGTCCCTGGAAGCCGAAAAATGCGAGCGACAGGAGGCCTGAGGCGATGAGGGCGATCGGGAAACCCTCGAGCGGCTTGGCAATCTTGGAGAAAGCCAAACGTTCGCGGATTCCGGCGAACAGAATGGTCGCCAAGCTCCAGCCCAAGGCACCGGCGATGCCGTTGACAATCGATTCAACCAAGTTGTAGTTGGCCTGGACGTTCAGGATCGCCACGCCGAGGACGGCGCAGTTGGTGGTGATCAGCGGCAGATAGATGCCGAGCGCCTGATAGAGCGTGGGGCTCAGCTTCTGGACGACCATCTCGACGAACTGCACCAGCGCCGCGATGACGAGGATGAACGCGATCGTCTGTAAGTACTCAAGGTGGAGCGGCACGAGGATGAAGCGCTGGAACAGCCAGGCCACGGCGGACGCGGCCGCCATGACGAAGGTCAGCGCCATGCTCATGCCCACGGCGGTATCGAGCTGCTTGGACAAGCCAAGGAACGGGCAGAGGCCGAGGAACTTCATGAAGATATAGTTGTTGATCAGGATGCCGCCGATGAGAATGGCTACGAAGGTCATCGCATCACGCCTCCTTCGCGGCCCGGGCAGCGCTGCGCCGCTGCAGGATGTTGAGAATGGCGAGCAGGATGCCGAGCGTCAGGAAACCGCCCGGCGGGAGGATCATGACGGTCGCCGGCTGGAACGGCAGTCCGTTGCCGAAGAGCGCATGCCCGAACAGGACGAGGTTCCCGGTCCCGATGATCTCGCGAATGCCACCGATGATCATGACTGCGATCATGAAGCCGATGCCCATCCCGAGGCCATCGAAGAACGAGTCAATGACGGGCATCTTACCGGCGAAAGCCTCCGCGCGGGCCATGATGATGCAGTTCACCACGATCAGCGGGATGTAAATACCGAGGATGGCGTACATGCTCGGCATGAATGCGTGCATGACCAAGTCGACAATGGTTACGAAAGTGGCGATGACAACAATGTAGGCCGGAATACGAATTTTATCAGGGATGACCTTGCGCAAAGCCGAAATGAAAACGTTCGAGCCGACGAGGACGAAAATGACGGCGAGGCCCATCCAAAACCCGTTCTCCATCGCCGTGGTGATGGCGAGCGTCGGGCACATGCCGAGCACCAAACGAAAGGTTGGGTTCTCCTTGATGATGCCGTTGGAAAGCCATCTCACCGGGCTATTCATTTCTGGCTCGTCAGCTCCTTCCAGACCGTAAGCGCCTCATTGGCGCCCTTGGTGACTGCGGTCGAGGAGATGGTCGCAGCCGTGATTGCCTGCACCTCGTTGTCAGCAGCGGGCGCCCGTTTGACGACGATTAGCGGACTGTTCGCGCTCTTGCCGGCGAACTGGCTCTGGAACGCCGGCGTGAGTACCTTGGCGCCCAGCCCCGGCGTCTCCTTGTCAGCTGCAACGACGACGAGGCCGGCGATTTTGCCGTCATTGCCAACGCCAACGAGAGTGACGATGCGGTCGCCGTAGCCGACCGGCGCAACGCGGACGACATAGCCCACCGGCGATCCGTCGACCGCCTTGGCCTCCCAGATGTTCTGAACGTCCTTGAGGTCGGCGCGGCCCTGGAACTGGGTTAGCTTGTCAGACAACGCCGTGAAGTCCGACGCTGCAGGCATGGCCTTCTTGAGCGCGTTCTGCTCCGCGAGGGCGATTTGCTGCGCGATCTTTGCCGATGTGGCGTTGTTTGTCACCGCAAGGGCAAGCGCCGCGACGGCGGAGAACACCATCAGTATGACGCCCAGGCGAACCATGTTCCTCGTCATTTCGCCCTCACCTCCCCGAAGATGCGCGGTGCGGTGAAGCGATCAATGAGCGGCGTGGCGACGTTCATGATCAGGATCGAATAGCAAACGCCTTCCGGGTAGCCGCCCCAAAGACGGATCAGCATCGTTATGACGCCGCAACCGATGCCGAAGATGATCCGGCCGCGCGGTGTGACCGGCGAAGTGACGTAATCGGTCGCCATGAAGAAGGCGCCGAGGATCAGGCCGCCCGAGAGGACGTGCAGCAACGGGTCCCCGGTGAACGGTCGCGCGCCGCCGAAGACCCAAGCCATGACTCCCACGGTGGCGATGAACGAGGCCGGGATGCGCCAATCGATGACGCGGCGCCAGATGAGGTAGCCGCCGCCGAGGAGCAGCGCCAACACCGACGTTTCTCCGAGCGAACCGGCGCGGTAGCCGAGGAACAGGTTCGCGAGGCTCGGAATGGCGGCATTCGTCGCCTCCGCCGTCTTGGGCACGATGGCGACCAGCGGCGTCGCGCCGGCCACGCCCTGCGGCGTGATCCAGGAGGTCATCAGGGCGGGCCAAGCCGCCAGCAGCATCGCCCGGGCGGTGAGAGCCGGGTTCAGGAAGTTGTCGCCGAGTCCACCAAAGAGCTGCTTGACCATGACAATGGCGAAGATCGCGCCCACCGCCGGCAGCCAGAGCGGAACCGTCGGCGGCAAGACGAGGGCGAGCAGGATCCCGGTGACCGCGGCACTGCCGTCGCCGACAGTCACCTCTTGCCCGGTCAAGCGCTGATAAACCAGCTCCGACAGGACCGCACAGATGACCGAGACGAGGATGATGGCGAGCGCCCGGAAACCAAACAGAAGCGCCGCGGCGACGACCGCCGGCAGCAGAGCGTACTGAACGTTCTTCATCAGCCGCTCGGTAGTGTCAGGGGTGCGGATGTGCGGCGAGGAGGATACAACCAGCAGTTTGTCTGCCATTCCGCTTCCCTCCTTACTTCCTGCGCTTGGCCAACGCGACGCGCTTGGCCACGCGGATCGCTTCGACCAGCGGGCGCCGGGACGGGCAGACGTAAGCGCAGGTGCCGCACTCGATGCAGTCGACAGCGTTCAACTTGGCCGCCTCGTCGTACATGCCGCGCTCGGCATACTGGCTGATCCAAACGGGCATCAGATGAATCGGGCAGGCGTCGACACAGCGTGCGCAGCGGATGCACGGCCGCGCCGGAACTGCATCGAGGTCGGTTTCACCCAAGGCGAGAAGGCAGGAGGTGCCCTTGGCGACCGGCGCCTCGAGCGTCGGCTGGGCGATGCCCATCATCGGGCCGCCGTTGATGATCTTTGCCGCCGGGGCAGTGAGACCGCCGCACTGCTCGATCAAATCGGCGAACGGCGTGCCGATGCGCACCCTGAGGTTTTTCGGCGAGCGCACGATCGGCCCCGTGACGGTGACGACGCGCTCGATGACCGGCATGCCGGTCTTGATCGCATCGGCCACCGCGACCGCGGTGCCCACGTTGCTCACGAGGACGCCGACATCAGCCGGCAAGCCACCCGACGGCACGACTCGTCCGGTGACGGCGTTTATTAGCTGCTTCTCGCCACCTTGCGGGTACTTGGTCTTCAGGGCAACGACCGTGATGCCGTCTTCGCGCTCGACGGCCTTCAGCATCGCGGCGATGGCATCGGGCTTGTTGTCCTCAATGCCGATGTAGCCCCTGCTGACGCCGGCGGCTTTCATCAGCGCCCGCAGCCCGAAAACGATGTCCTGCGGCCGCTCGAGCATCAGACGGTGGTCACAGGTAACGTAGGGCTCGCATTCAGCAGCGTTAATGATGTATACGTCGACTTTCTTGTCCTTCGGCGGAGCGATTTTGACGTGCGTCGGAAAGCCAGCGCCGCCCATGCCGACGACGCCCGCTTCACGGATGATCGCCTTGATCTCGTCGGCCGATAGCGAAGCGAGCGCGCCGCGCGGCGCAATCCCGTCGGCGACCCTGTCCTGCCCGTCGGACTCGATGACGATCGACATGACAGGGGCGCCGCCGGGACCAGGATACGGCTCAATCGCGACCACTTTGCCCGATACGCTGGCGTGCACGGGGGCCGAGACAAATGACTGGCTGTCGCCAATCTTTTGGCCGACCGCAACCGCGTCGCCGACCTTCACCAATGGTTCGCAGGGAGCGCCGACGTGCTGGCTGAGCGGGATGATGACCCGCGACGGCATCCTTGCGGCCTCAATCGGGAGCCCTGACGTCCTCTCTTTGTTCTCTTGCGGATGGGCCCCGCCGGCAAAGGTCCGTTTTTCCAAATCTTTTCACCTCTCTTGCGCGCTGTTTACCCACAGGAATTAATTATAGCATGGGATGGAAACGCGGCGGCGAATTGCAATACAATTTGCCCGCTTGGGAAATTCGCCAAGCGACAAAAGGCGAAGGAAGACCGCAGTTTGCGGCTTCCTTCGCTCTTTTCGCAGCGCGTCCCCGCGGAGGACAGCCGTAGCCTAGTTTCCAATCGGCGTCAAGATCACCACCGCGGCTGCATATAGCTCAGCCAGCTCGATCAGCGATGAAATTGCATCATTATAAGCGCTCGCGGCGGCGTTGCTGGTCAGCGCGCCCACTTTCGTCAGGTTGCCCTGAGCCGCAAGCGCAACGCTCACGGCCTTGTCGCGCAAGGTCATGTCCCCGCCGGTAGCCGCCCGCAGATCTGCAAGCGCTTTGCTGACTTCCGGCGAGTATCTGTCCACGAAAGCCTTCACATCAGCGCTTTTTAGTGTCCCTTTGGCGCGGGCGTCCCACAGTCCAGCCTCCTGGCCAATCAGCCCGGCCACGGTCCGGAGAGCCACACCGACGGCAGTGAGAGTCGCCCGGTCAGCGCCGCTGACCGTCTTGTTGATCGCCGGCGCGGCGATGCTGGTCGTCCAGGCTTCGCCGCAGTCGCTTGGTCGCTCGGCCTTCAGCTTTGCCGCGAGCGCTGCGGCGTTCTTCTTGTCGGCGTACATACCGACATACACCCGGTACGGCGGCGCCTGAGCACCCCACGCCGGGTAGCCGGCTTTGGTCAACGACGCAACCAGATTTTGGGCGTTGGCCCGACTGTCGAAACGCCCCGCCTGAACGGTAAACGTGACGACCGCCGGCAAATCAAACGTCACTTGGGCAATGGCCCCTGCGGAGCCGCCGGTTGATCCCGCGCCAGATCCGCTGGGCTGGCCGGCCTCAGTGCCCGCGCCCGCTTGGCCGCTCGGACTCGTCTGATTGGTCTGACCGCTCTGACCGGTCTGGCCCGGCTGCGCGCGGGTCCCGGTCTGACCGCCGCTCGCCACCGCCGTTCCCCTGTCGAGGGAAGCGATGAGCGCGCGGCCGAACATGATGCCCGCCACCACGGCGAGCAGGGACACCAGCAGGATGACCGCCCCCGCGGTCGGACGCCAGCGCCGTCGCCTGCGCCGCATGTGCATGCGCCCTCCCTGGATCGATGTCGAACTAGGTTGCCTATTCG
>Ga0315298_1006076_pt1 | contig 16708 bp, 17 predicted proteins | sample WHS_1_MG_FD_203077 | JGI IMG/M metagenome (GOLD analysis project Ga0315298, IMG submission 203077) | Extremophilic microbial mat communities from Washburn Hot Springs, YNP, Wyoming, USA - WHS_1_MG | ecosystem: Environmental > Aquatic > Thermal springs > Hot (42-90C) | place: USA: Wyoming...
AGGGCAAACTCGCCGAACTGGTGGCCGTGGCCCGCGGCAACGATGCGATCGCCGAGAAGCTGCACCGCTTCACCCGCCGCCTGCTGCAGGCGCAGACCCGCGCCGATGCGGTCGGGCGGATCGAGGCGAGCCTGCGCGAGGACTTCGATGCCTTCCACAGTGTGCTGCTGCTGATCGGGGAGTATCCCGATCTGGTGCCGCAGCGCTTCGTGCGCGCCGTCCCGCGCGACAACCCGGGTCTGAAGTCTTTCGACACGCTGTTCGATGCCGGCAAGCCGCGCTGCGGGCAGGCGCGCGACTCGCAGCGCGAGCTGTTGTTCGGCCCGGACTCCGCGCAGATCGGATCGATCGCGCTGGTGCCGCTCACCGAGAAGAGCGCCCCGCTCGGGGTGCTCGCCCTCGGCAGCCCGGACCGCGACCGCTTTCACCCGGGCATGAGTACGGAGTTCCTCGGCCGCATGGCCGATCTGATCGGCGACGCCCTGACGATGCGCCGCGGCGCCTGAGGCGCGCCCGGGCGCCCATGACGCCGGCCGCACTCAACTGGCTGCAGCAATTCGAGCGCTACCTCGCAACGGAGCGGCGCTGCTCGGCGCACACGGTGAGCAACTACCGGCGCGATCTGCAGGCGCTGAGCGCGTACTGCGCGCGCAACGGGCTCGAGGACTGGGCCGCTCTCGACGGGGCGCACGTGCGCACGTTCGCCGCGCGGCTGCACGCCGGCGGCCTGGCGCCGCGCAGCATCCAGCGGCACCTCTCGGCGGTGCGCAGCTTTTACGATTTCCTGTTGCGCGAGGCACAGGTGCAGCGCGAGGCCAGCACCGCTGCGCCCGCCGGGCAGGACCTGCGCACCCTGCGCGCCAATCCGGCGCGGGGCGTGCCTGCTCCGAAGGCGGCACGCCGACTGCCCGTGACGCTCGATGCGGACCAGATGGCGCGCCTGCTCGCCATCACCGAGACCGCGCCGCTCGCGGTCCGCGACCGCGCCATCATGGAGTTGCTGTACTCCTCGGGGTTGCGCCTCGCGGAGCTGACCGCGCTCGATCTGGTGCACGTCGATCTGCCGGACCGCACGGTGCGTGTGCTCGGCAAGGGCCGCAAAGAGCGCGCCGTGCCGCTCGGGCGGGTCGCCGCCGAGGCACTCGAGCGTTGGCTGAAGCAGCGCGCCGCCTGGGCCACCGGCGCCGAAGCGGCGCTGTTCGTCGGGCGTGGCGGGCGGCGGCTCGGGCGGCGCGAGATCCAGAAGCGTGTGGCGCTCTGGGCACGCCGCCAGGGGCTGGCGCAGCACGTGCATCCGCACCTGTTCCGCCATTCCTTTGCCTCGCACCTGCTGGAGTCCGGCGCCGAGCTGCGCGGCGTGCAGGAACTGCTCGGGCACGCCGACATCGCGACCACGCAGATTTATACCCACCTTGATTTCCAGCACCTCGCCCGCATTTACGATGCAGCGCATCCGCGGGCGCGGCGCAAGTCCTGACCGGTCTGCCGGCAGCCGACTCATCTTTCCCCCGGCGATATCGACCGAGTCATGAGCGATTCCAAGACGTTCGATCCCCACGGCACGACCATCCTCGGCGTGCGGCGCAACGGTGTCGTCGCCCTGGGCGGCGACGGCCAGGTGACCCTGGGCAACACCGTCATGAAGGGCAATGCCCGCAAGGTGCGCCGTCTGTACAACGACAAAGTGATCGCCGGGTTCGCCGGCGGCACGGCCGACGCGTTCACGCTGTTTGAGCGCTTCGAGGGCAAGCTCGAGAAGTACGGCAACCTCACCCGTGCCGCCATCGAGCTTGCCAAGGACTGGCGCGCCGACCGCTACCTGCGCCGTCTCGAGGCGCTGCTGTTGGTCGGAGACCCGGGCAAGCTGCTGATCATCTCCGGCAACGGCGACGTCATCGAGCCGGATCATGATGCGGCGGCGATCGGCTCCGGCGGTCCGTTCGCGTTCTCCGCGGCGCGCGCGCTGCTCGAATCCTCCGAACTCGGCGCGCGCGACATCGTCGAGCGCTCCCTCGGCATCGCTGCCGACATCTGCATCTATACCAATCGCAATCTGACCATCGAGGAACTGAGGCAGGAGGCCGCCTGAGGCGCGACCGGACAGCCCCATCGCCATGTCATCGCTTACTCCCCGCGAAATCGTACAGGAGCTCGACAAGCACATCGTCGGGCAGGATGCCGCCAAGCGCGCCGTTGCCGTTGCGTTGCGCAACCGGTGGCGGCGCATGCAGGTCGGCGAACCGCTGCGTCAGGAGATCACGCCGAAGAACATTCTCATGATCGGCCCGACCGGTGTCGGTAAGACCGAGATCGCCCGCCGCCTGGCACGCCTCGCGAACGCGCCGTTCGTGAAGGTCGAGGCCACCAAGTTCACCGAGGTCGGTTACGTCGGCCGCGACGTCGAGTCCATCGTGAAGGAACTCGCCGACGTCGCCGTCAAGATGACGCGTGAGCAGGAGATGGAAAAGGTGCGGCAGCGCGCCGCGGAAGCCGCCGAGGAGCGCGTGCTCGATGCGCTGCTGCCGAAGCCGCGCATGCTCGGGTTCTCCACGGACGAGCCCGCGCAGCCGCGCGATGCGGAGACGCGCGAGAAATTCCGCCGCATGCTGCGCGCCGGCGAGCTCACCGATCGGGAAATCGAGATCGAGCTGCGTGCCGCGCCGATGGGCGTGGAGATCATGGCGCCGCCCGGCATGGAAGAGATGCAGCAGCAGCTGCAGTCGATGTTCCAGAACCTCGGTGGCAACCGGACCCGCAACCGCAAGGTCAAGGTGAGCGAAGCGTTGAAGCTGCTGCTGGAGGAAGAGGCCGGCAAGCTCATCAACGAGGAGGAGTTGAAGATCCAGGCGCTCGCCAACGCCGAGCAGAACGGGATCGTTTTCATCGATGAAATCGACAAAGTGACGCGCCGCCAGGAGACGATGGGTGCGGACGTCTCGCGCGAGGGCGTGCAGCGCGATCTGCTGCCGCTCGTGGAAGGCTCGACGGTGACCACCAAGTACGGGCCGATGAAGACCGACCACGTGCTGTTCATCGCCTCGGGCGCGTTCAGTCTCTCCAAGCCCTCGGATCTGATCCCGGAGCTGCAGGGCCGCCTGCCGATCCGCGTGGAGCTCGATTCGCTCAAGGTCGGCGACTTCGTGCGTATCCTCACGGAGCCCGACGCCTCACTCACCGCGCAGTACGCGGCGCTGATGACTACCGAGGGCGTGACGGTGAAGTTCACCGCAGAGGGCGTGCAGCGGATTGCCGAGATCGCCTTCCAGGTCAACGAGCGCACCGAGAACATCGGCGCGCGGCGCCTGCATACGGTGATGGAGCGGCTGCTGGAGTCGGTCTCCTTTGACGCCTCGGAGCAGTCCGGCGCCGAGATGCTGATCGACGCGACCTACGTCGATGCGCAACTCGGCACCCTCGCCAAGGACGAGGACCTCAGCCGCTACATCCTCTGAGGTTCTCGGCGCCGCACGCCGGTTCAGCCGGCGTGCGGGTGCTCGTGATCCCAGCGGGTGAGGAAGTTGATCAGCTCGATCAGCTGCTGGTTGCCCCCGGCCTTGCCCGGGTCGGTGCGGTAGCGCCCGTCGACGATGATCGTCGGGGTATGCATGACCTCGTAGAGCTTGCCGAGTTCGCGTGCCCGGTCCATCTCGACGTGCACGTCGAAGGAATTGAACGCATTGCCGTACGCCGCGGCGGACAGCCCGTGCCGTTCGGCGAACGCGACCTGCAGCGCGAAGGTCTTGCTGCGGCTGCTGCCCATCATGACGTTCTCATCGCCGCCGGCGGCATTCTCGAGGCGGTGCAGGGTGTTGAACGCGGTGTCGATGAGATCACCCCGCCCGGCCGCCTCGAGCGAATAGTAAAGCTGAGCGTCCGCGACCTGAATCGGTCCCCACATCACCGGTGTGCGCACGAACTGCACGTAGCTCGGCAGATGCTTGCGCCAGGCGGTGAGGTACGGCTCGAGCGCGTGGCAGTACGGGCAGGCGAGATAGAAGAACTCCATCACCTGCACCTTGCCGGCCGGCGCGTTGGTCGGCTGCGCCGGGGAGAGCACTATGAAGTTCACGCCCGGCTTCCAGCGCGCACTCGAGGGGACATCGCCGGCGCGCGCTGCCTGCGCCAGGCTGGCACACAGCGCGAACGTCAGCACCAGGGAGACGAGCCGCAGCCCGCGGGAGTCGATGCGTTTCATGGGTTCAGCCTGCGCTCTGGTGCTCGTGGTCCCACTGGGCGAGGAAGTTGATCAGGTCGATCAGCTTCTTCTCCCCGCCGGCCTTGACCACGTTGGTCTTGTAGCGGCCATCGACGATGATGGTCGGGACGCTGTCGACCTCATAGATCTGGTTGACTTCCTCGGCCTGCTGCAGCCGGGTGCTCACGTCGAAGGAGTTGTAGGCTGCCGCGAACGCGCTCGGCGACACGCCGTTCTTCGCGGCAAACGCCTGCTGCATGCGCAGTGTGTTGGCCTTGCTGCTGCCGACCATGATCGATTCGCTGTTGGTCTGCATCTCGATCTGATGGATGTACTGGAACGCCTTGTCGACCAGGTCGTGCCGGCCGAGCGCCTCGAACGTGTAGTACAGCCGCGCATGCGCCCGCTGCACCGGTCCCCACATCACCGGGACGCGCACGAACTGCACGTACGAGGGCTTGCTCTTGCGCCAGGCCTCGATCAGTGGCTCGAGCGCGTAGCAGTGCGGGCAGGCGAGCCAGAACACCTCCATCACCTGCACTTTGCCCGGCGGGGCGTTGGTCGGCTGCGCCGGGGAGATCACGGTGTAACTGACGCCGGGGCGCCACTCACTGCTGGTCGGCAGCGCAAGCGGCGTGTTCGCCGCCGCCGCTGCGCTCGAGGCGGACGCGGCCGTGCCGGAAGCCGATGATCCGCCGCCTGCGCCCGCCGCCGCGCCGGCGGAGGAGGTGCTGCTGTTCTGCGGCGCCGGCCCCTGGTGCGAACTGCAGGCACAGAGCGCGAGGGCGAGCGCGGTGGACAATGCGAGCTGGCGGATCATGGGATGCAATTCTCCTTGGGGGTTCCGTTCAACGCAGGCCTTGCACGTATGAGGCCACCGCCTGCATCTGGGCGGGGCTCAGTCGCTTGGCAATCGTGAACATCATGATGCTGTTGGGGGTCGCCGTGGCCGGGTCCGCTGCGCTGTAGCGCGTGCCGTTGGCGTAGGCCTCGAGCTGCGCCAGCACATAGGCGGACTGCTGGGCGCGCAGCGCCGGGTAGCCGGCTGCCGGGTTGCCGAGGCCGGTCGGCCCGTGGCAGGCGGCGCAGGCCGGCACGTGCCGCTGCGGATCCCCGGAGCGGTACAGTGCCTCGCCGGCCTTCCAGAGCGTCGGGTCGGCGGTGAGGCCGGTCGGTGTCTGCGCGGCGAAATAGACCGCCAGATTGTCGATGTCCTGGTCCGTCAGTCCCGCGGCCATGGCCGACATCATGGGGTTCTGGCGGACGCCGGCCCGGAACGCGTGCAGCTGCTCGACAATGTACACCGCATTCTGCCCGGCAAGACGCGGAAAGACGGGACTGACGCTGTTTCCGTTCGGGCCGTGGCAGGCGAAACACATCGTCGCCTTCGCCGCGCCGGCCTGCACCGAGCCGTCGATGTACGGATCGGGGGTCACGGCTGCGGGACCGCTCTGGGCGGACGCCGTCGCTGGCGCCGCCGGTGCTGCGGTCGCAGGCGCTGCGGTCGCAGGCGCTGCGGTCGCAGGCGGAGGTGCCGCAGCGCTCTTCGGCGCAGCGGGCGGTGCAGCCGCGGCGGCCAGCGCGGCCGCGGACATCAGCACCAGGGTCGGGACGAACAGCAGCAGAGTTTTTTTCGCCATGGTTCGCTCTCTCGGGATTCAGACCGATGACGCGAAAGGACGGATTGTACACTAGGCGCATGCGGCCATTTCCCCAAGCCCGTTTTCTGACCAGCGCTGCGGCGCCGGCGCAGTTTCCCGCCGACCACGGCGTCGAAGTCGCCTTTGCCGGACGCTCCAATGCCGGCAAGTCGACAGCCATCAACGTCATCGTGGCCCACCATGGCCTGGCGCGCGCCAGCAAGACGCCGGGACGCACCCGGCTGATCAACTTCTTCGCGCTGTCGGAGCACGCGCGCCTGGTCGATCTGCCGGGCTACGGGTACGCGAGCGCCCCGGAGCGCGAACGGCGCACGTGGCCTGCGCTCATCGAAGCGCTGCGCAGCCGCGCGGCGCTGCGCGGGGTATTCCTCATCGTCGATGCCCGGCGCGGCGTCGGCGCCGGCGACGAGGTGCTCATCGAGTGGGCTGCCGGGCGGCGCGTGCACGTGCTGCTCTCCAAGAGCGACAAGCTCAGCCGCAACGAGGCACGCCGGGCGCTGGCCGCTGCGGCCGGCGTGCTCGGCCCCGCGGCCACGGTTCAGCTGTTCTCGGCGCATACCGGCGACGGCGTCGAGCAGGCACAGCGCACCCTCGGGGCTTGGCTGGAGGCGCGCGAGCCGGCGGAAGACGCGAAATCAGGGGGTTAAAAGACCCCGATGGCCGCACTGGCCATCGGGGCAGACCAACCCGGCACAGGTCTCGTGTGAACCGGGCTTCGCCCGCTCAGGGAGGGAAGCGGGGAGTGCCGAAGCACTCGATGAATTGGAGTCGCTCCGCGCCGCAAAGTTCCGTGGCCTGATGATCCCGCGCCGGGACTAAGGCCACGCTCAAGCTTTGCCGCGAGGGTCCCGCTTGGCCGGGCCCCGGGGCGCGTGGGAGACTGGCGCAAGGAGGCTCTGAACCGATGCACCTGAGCGACCCCCACCTGCTGCGGACCCAGGCGTACGTCGGCGGCCGCTGGATCGATGCCGACTCCGGCGCGGTCACCGCGATCCGCAACCCCGCCACGGGTGCCGACCTCGGCACCGTCCCGGAGCTGTCGGCCGCCGAGACCCGCCGGGCGATCGAGGCGGCGCACGCGGCGTTCCCGGCCTGGGCGGCCCAGACCGCCGAGGCGCGTGCCGTGCTCCTGCGCCGCTGGCACGCGCTGCTGCTTCAGCACCAGGAGGATCTCGCCACGCTCATGACCGCCGAGCAGGGCAAGCCGCTCGCCGAGGCGCGCGGGGAGATCGCGTACGCGGCGTCCTTCATCGAATGGTTCGCCGAGGAGGCGCGGCGGCTCTATGGAGAAGTGATCCCGCCGCACCAGGCGGATAAGCGTCTGATCGTGCTGCGTCAGCCGGTGGGTGTCGCCGCGGCGATCACGCCGTGGAACTTCCCGGCCGCCATGATCACGCGCAAGGCCGCCCCGGCGCTCGCCGCCGGCTGTACGTTCGTGTGCAAACCGGCCATCCAGACGCCGCTCTCGGCGCTGGCGCTCGCGGAGCTCGCCGCACGCGCCGGGATCCCCCCGGGCGTCTTCAACATCGTGACCGGGACCGATGCGCGCGCGATTGGCGCGGAACTCACCGGCCACCCGCAGGTGCGCAAGCTGAGCTTCACCGGCTCGACCCCGGTCGGCAAGCAGCTGATGGCGCAATGCGCCACCACGGTGAAGAAGATCTCCCTCGAGCTCGGCGGCAACGCGCCGTTCATCGTGTTCGACGATGCGGATCTGGATGCGGCGGTGCGCGGGGCGATCGTGAGCAAGTACCGCAACTCGGGGCAGACCTGTGTCTGCGCCAACCGGCTGCTCGTGCAGGCGGGCGTGTATGACGCGTTTGCCGCGAAGCTGGCCGCCGCGGCCGCCGGGTTGCGGGTCGGCGACGGGCTCGCCGGCCCGACGGATCAGGGGCCGCTGATCGATCAGCGCGCGCTGGAGAAAGTCGAGCGGCACCTCGCCGACGCCACCGCCAAGGGCGCGTGCATCGTCACCGGCGGGCACCGGCACCGGCTCGGGGGCACCTTCTTCGAGCCGACCGTGGTGACCGGTGTGACCGGCGAGATGCTCATGGCGCGCGAGGAAACGTTCGGTCCGGTCGCGCCGTTGTTTCGGTTCGAGACTGAGCAGGACGCGCTGCGCATGGCGAACGACACCGAGTTCGGGCTCGCCGCCTACCTCTACACGCGCGATCTGTCGCGTGCGTGGCGCTGCGCCGAGGCGCTCGAATACGGCATGGTCGGGCTGAACACCGGGCTGATCTCCACGGCAGTTGCGCCGTTCGGCGGCGTGAAGGAATCCGGGATCGGCCGCGAGGGCTCGCGTCACGGGATCCTGGAGTACACCGAACTCAAGTATCTGTGCGTGGCGATCGAGCCGGCCCCTTAAGCCGCACGCCCCGACGGCTCAGTGCGCCTCGTCCCAGTTGGCGCCGGAGCCGATCTCCACGCTGAGCGGCACGCGCAGACTCGCCGCCGAGCTCATGCAGTGGCGGACCGCGTCGCGCACCGCGTGCAGGTGCGCGGGGGCCACTTCGAGCACCAGCTCATCGTGCACCTGCATGATCAGCCGCGCCTGCCCGGGGTGCGCCCGGCACCAGGCATCCACCGCGATCATGGCCCGCTTGATGATGTCCGCCGCGGTGCCCTGCATCGGGGCGTTGATGGCGCTGCGCTCGGCATACTGACGGACCTGCGTGTTGCCCGAGCGGATGTCCGGCAGATACAGCCGCCGGCCGAACACGGTCTCGACGTAACCCTGTTCGCGGGCCTGCTGGCGCGTATCGTCCATGAAGCGGCGCACGCCCGGGTAGCGCTCGAAGTAGCGCTCGACGTAGCGCTGCGCCGCGCCGCGCTCGATGCCGAGCTGGCGGGCCAGCCCGAAGGCCGACATACCGTAGATCAGTCCGAAGTTGATGGTCTTGGCCAGGCGCCGCTGCTCGGGCGTGACCGCCTCGAGCGGCGTGGCGAACACCTCCGCCGCGGTCGCCTGATGGACATCGCGTTCGGCGGCGAATGCGCTGAGCAGCCCCTCGTCGCCCGACAGGTGCGCCATGATGCGCAACTCGATCTGCGAGTAATCCGCCGCCAGCAGCACCTGTCCCTCCGGGGCAATGAACGCCTGGCGGATCCGCCGGCCCTCGGGCGTGCGCACCGGGATGTTCTGCAGGTTCGGATCGGTGGAGGAGAGCCGTCCGGTCTGGGCCACGGCCTGATGATAGGAGGTGTGGATCCGGCCGGTCTCGGCGTTGATCAGCTCCGGCAGCTTCTCGGTGTAGGTCGACTTTAGCTTCGCCAGCGCTCGGTACTCGAGCACGGTGCGCGGCAGCGGGTAGTCGCCCGAGAGCTCCTCGAGCACGTCCTCGGCGGTCGAGGGCTGGCCCTTGGGTGTCTTGCGCAGCACCGGCAGCTTCAGCTGCTCGAACAGCACCTGCTGCAGCTGCTTCGGGGAGTCGATGTTGAACGGTGCGCCGGCCTCGGCGTGTGCCTGGGCGGTGAGCTCGGCGAGCCGGTGGGCGAGCTCGCCGCTCTGCGCCACGAGGCGGGCGCGGTCGACGAGCACGCCGGTGCGCTCCATGCGCAGCAGCACGGGCACGAGCGGCTGTTCGATCTCCTCGTACAGGCGCTTCAGCGCCGGGACGGCCGAGATTTTCGGCCACAGGCACTGGTGCAGCTGCAGCGTGACGTCGGCGTCCTCCGCGGCGTATTCGGCGGCGCGCTCGAGCGGGACCTCGCTGAAGGCAATGGCTTTGGCGCCCTTGCCGGTGACGTCCTCGTAGTGGATGGTCTCGATCCCGAGGTACTTGCGCGCCACGGAATCCATGTCGTGTCGGGTCGCGACGCTGTCCCACACATACGACTCGAGCATGCTGTCGAAGCGCATCCCGGCGAGCGCGATGCCATGATTGGCGAGTACGTGCGCGTCGTACTTCAGATGATGGCCGAGCTTGGCGCGGTGCTCGTCCTCGAGCAGCGGTCGCAGCGCCGCGAGCGCCTCGTCGCGGTCGAGTTGAGTAGGCGCGCCCGCATACTCGTGTGCGAGCGGCAGGTACGCCGCCTCGCCGGGCTCGACGCTGAAGGAGACGCCGACGATCTTCGCTTGCATGTAATCCAGGCTCGTCGTCTCGGTGTCGAATGCGAAGAGTTCGGCGGCGCGCAACTTGTGCAGCCAGTGCTGCAGATCCTCGCGCGTCAGGATGGTGTGGTAGTGGCGCGCCGGTGCGTGCGGGTGTGCCACGGCGGACGCGTGCGTCTCGTGCGCCGCGACCGGTGCGTCGCGGCCGTGCGGCGCGTCCGCCTCGGGCGCCTCCAGCTGGCGCAGCAGGGCGCGCAGCTCGTAGTGCTCGTACAGCTCGCGCAGCTGTTCGGTATCGGCCGCACCCGGCTCGAGCGCCTGGGGCTCGAGCGGCAGCGGCACGTCGGTGCGGATCGTGGCGAGCTTGCGCGACAGCTCGAGCGTCTCTAACCCCGCGCGCAGATTCTCCCCGACCTTCCCGCGCACCGACTCGGCATGCTGGACGAGGTTCTCGAGCGAGCCGTATTCTCCGAGCAGCTTCGCGGCGGTCTTCGGGCCGACCTTCTCGATGCCCGGGATGTTGTCCGAGCTGTCGCCGGCGAGCGCCAGATAATCGATGATCTGCTCGGGCGTGACGCCGAACTTCGCCTTGACGCCCTCGCGGTCGAGCACGGTGTTGCTCATGGTGTTGATCAGCGTGATCGATGCATCGACCAGCTGCGCCATGTCCTTGTCGCCGGTGGAGATCAGTACGCGCTCACCGGCCTGCGCCGCGCGGCGCGCGAGTGTGCCGATGACATCGTCGGCCTCGACGCCCTCGATGCGCAGCAGCGGCAGCCCCTGCGCCTCGATGATCTTCAATAGCGGCGCGATCTGGCTGCGCAGGTCCTGGGGCATCGTCGGGCGATGCGCCTTGTACGCCTCGAACAGCTCGTCGCGGAAGGTCTTCCCGGGCGCATCGAACACCACCGCCATCCGGCGCGGCGCATGTTCCTTGCGCAGCTTGGCGATCATGTTGAGCACCCCGAGCATCGCGCCGGTCGGCTCCCCGCGTGAGGTGGTGAGCGGCGGCAGGGCGTGAAACGCCCGGTACAGATAGGAGGAGCCGTCGATGAGGGCCAGGTCCACGGAGTCGTGCATGGCCCAGTATAGCCACTCGCGGCGTGCCCGACGGACCGTGCCGCCGCCTGTCTTCAGCGCGCGGCGCCGCTACCCGGTTTCTTCGCGACCGTCTTGTGCTCGGCCGCGGGGGGTGCGGCAGGTGCCGGATGGGTCACGACGGTGCCGTTGTGCGGCGGCAGATAGAGCGGACCCTTGAAACCGCAGGCGCTGCACCCGAGCAGGACGGCCGCGGCGGCGAGCAGTGTGCGTGTTTTCATGCGTCGCTCATGCCGCCGAGGCGCGGCGCGGCACCACCGCCATGGTCAGCCGCGAGACGCACACGAGCCGCTCGCGCGCATCGCGGATCTCGATGCCCCAGACCTGGCTGCGGTGGCCGATGTGAAACGGGCGCGCCGTAGCGGTGATCCGGCCGCTGCTCACCGGGCGCAGGTGGTTGGCATTGAGTTCCTGGCCGAGACACATGAAGCGCTCCGGATCGACGCACAGGTTCGCCGCGACACTGCCGACGGTCTCCGCGAGCGCCGCCGATACACCCCCGTGCAGCACGCCGTAGGGCTGGTGGACCTCCGGCGTGACCTCGAGCGCCGCGCTCAGGTAATCCGTCCCGAGGTCCGTGAATTGGATGCCGATGCGCGCGGCGAATCCGCCGCGCTCGACCTTCTGCAGCGACTCCGCGGTGAGAGCCGAGAACCATATGCTCATGCGGCGGCATTCTACCGGCTCGGCGTCGCCGGCGCCGAGCAGAGCATTCCCCCGGCGCGCCGGCCGTGGCACTCTCGCTCGAGCGCCGTGCGTCGGCTTCGAAGGGAGTGGTTCGCGATGCAGCTGTTCACGTTCTTCCGCAGCTCCGCGGCGTATCGCGTGCGGATCGCCCTGAACTTCAAAGGCATCGCCTACGAGTCGGTGCCGGTCGATCTGCGCCCGGGCGAGCACCGCCGGCCGGAGTATCTGGCGCGCAATCCCCAGGGCCTGGTGCCGGCGCTCGCCGACGGCGGGGCGGTGATCGGCCAGTCGCTGGCCATCCTCGAGTACCTGGAGGAAACCCATCCCGAGCCCCCGCTGCTGCCGCGCGAACCGCTGGCGCGCGCCCAGGTGCGCGCCATGGCGCTCGCCATCGCCTGCGATCTGCATCCGCTGAACAACCTGCGGGTGTTGAACTATCTGCGCGGTCCGCTCGGCCAGGACGAGCAGAGCGTCAACGCCTGGTATCGGCATTGGATCGGGGTGGTGTTTGCCGGCCTGGAGGTGCAGGCGCGCGCCAGCAGCGACGCGCGAACGCTGTTCGCCGGCCACGTCACCCTCGCCGACGTGTGTCTCGTGCCGCAGCTGTTCAATGCGCGCCGCTTCCAGTGCGACCTCGCGCCATTCCCGACGCTCACGGCCGTCGGGGCGCACCTGGAGTCGCTGCCCGCGTTCGCGCAGGCCGCGCCGGCGGCACAGCCGGATGCGTCCTGAGGCGCTCTGAGCGGCTCGTTCAGTCCCGTGCCGCGCCGTTCTGCGGATCGAACAGTTCGGCCTTGAGCCGAAAGGCCGCCGAAATATCTTCATCGCCGTGACCGCGGGCGATCAGCTCGGCGTACTCGCCGAGCATGCGCTCGACCACCGGCAGCGAGACACCGAAGCGTGCCGCCATGTCGCGGCAGATGGTCAGATCCTTCGCGTGCAGCCGCACGCGAAAGCCCGCCGGATAGGTGCCGCGCACCATGTTCGGCGCACGGTGCACGAAGTACCAACTCGAGCCGGCGCCCTTGCCGAGGGTGTCGATGAGCTTCTCGAGCGGCAGACCCTGGGCGCGCGCGAACGCCATGGCCTCCGCGACCGCATCGATGATGCCGGCGCACATGATCTGGTTGGTGGCCTTGGCGGCCTGACCGCTGCCGACCGGGCCGAACAGCGTCACGGTGCGGCCCATGGCCGCGAGGACGGGGCGGGCCCGCTCGAAGGCCTGCGGATCGCCGCCGCACATGACGGCCAGCGTGCCGTCGCGCGCCCCTTCGGTGCCGCCGCTCACCGGACAGTCCAGAAAGGCAGCACCCGCGGGGCGCAGCAGTTCGGCCGCGCGGCGCGCGGTGTCGGCCGCCACGGTCGAGCAGTCGATGAGCAGTGCGCCGGCGGCGAGCCTCGGCGCCAGTTGGTTCGTGACCTCGAGCACGTCGGCGTCGGCTGACACGCAGCTGACGACGGCATCGACCCGCGTGGCCAGTTCGGCCAGTGAGGCGCTCGAGGCAATGCCGAGCTCGGCGGCGAGCGATTCAGCCTTTTGCGGTGTGCGGTTGTACACCGAGGCGAGCAGACCCGCCTTGTGCAGGTTGCGGGCCATGTGGGCGCCCATGGCGCCGAGTCCGACGAATCCTACGCGCATCGCAGTGGTGGCCTCGTGCTGAGTCGGCCGGCCGGCCGAGGCGCGCCACTATAGGACGATCGGGCCGCCAGCGGAACTCAATCGCCGCCCGGCTGACCGCACCAGCGGTTCATGGAGGCGCGGGCCTTGATGCGGGCCGCCGTGGCCTGCGCGTCGCTCAGGTAGTGGCGCTGACCGTGTGCCCCGGTGGTGAACAAGCGACGCGCGAAGATCAGCTGATGATAGACCGCCTTGGCCTGCGTGCAGCGCTTGGCCCGCAGCTTCGCCTCCTGGGCGTGCACCGCGCGCGCATCGGCGGCGTGCTGGATCATGCGGTCGGCGGCGTGGTCCTCGGCACTGACGCTCGAGGCCGTGCCCGAAGGGGACGGGGAGGCGCCCTGTGCGGTGGCCGCGATCCGGACGGCGCCGGGGCGCCATTGATCGCTGTAATGGACCACCCCGTGCTTGTCCACCCAGCGGTAGACGCCGGCGTGCGCCGGCGCCAGCGCTCCGAGCAGCACTGCGGCGGTCAGCAGACTGAAGAACATCGTGGTGCGTGACATGAGCGCCTCCGGGCGCCGCGGCACGCTCATCGCCGCGACGTCAATATTCACTCTGGCACAGCTGCGCGCGCCAGACCAGGGGCTGCCTCTCACAATCCACGCGCCCCCGGCCGCCGTAGCGCGGCCGGGGGCGCGTCATCGTCAGCGCCGCTACATGTCGTAGGCGCGCTCGCCGTGCACGGTGATATCCAGACCCTCGCGCTCCTCCTCCTCGGACGCCCGCAGTCCGAGCGTGAGCTTGAGCAGATAGAAGCCGATGGCGGAGACCACCGCGGTCCAGACGATCACCACGCCTACCGCCTTGGCCTGGATGATCAGCTGCGCCCACAGGCCCGGATAGGCCGATCCGCCGGGTCCGCCGAGGGCCGGGTCGTTGAAGATGCCGGTGGCGAGCGCGCCGAAGATGCCGCCGAGCGCATGCACCCCGAAGACATCGAGCGCATCGTCGATGCCGATCATCTTCTTCAGCCCCGTCACCCCCCAGAAGCACAGCGGACCGACCGCCAGGCCGATCGCGAACGCGCCGGGGATCCCGACGTTGCCGGCCGCCGGCGTAATGGCGACCAGCCCGGCCACCGCGCCCGAGGCGGCTCCCAGCATCGAGGGCTTGCCCTTGATCAGCCACTCCGCGCCCATCCAGGTGAGCACCGCGCAGGCGGTCGCGAGGTAGGTGTTCATGAAGGCGAGCGCTGCGGAGCCGTTCGCCTCGAGCGCCGAGCCGGCGTTGAACCCGAACCAGCCGAACCACAGCAGCGAGGCGCCGATCATGGTCATGGTGATGCTGTGCGGGGGCATCGGCTCCTTGCCGAGCCCGAGGCGCTTGCCGAGAAACATCGCGCCGACCAGTCCGGCCACGCCGGCATTGATGTGCACCACGGTGCCGCCGGCGAAATCGAGCGCGCCCCACTGCCAGAGCAGTCCGCCGACGGGCTTGGCGCCCGCGGCGGTATCCAGTCCCGGCCAGTACCAGACCATGTGCGCGACCGGGCAGTAGCAGAACGTGAACCAGAACACCATGAACAGCAGGATGGCGGTGAATTTCACCCGCTCCACCAGCGCCCCGAGGATGAGGCAGCAGGTGATCGCCGCGAAGGTGGCCTGGAAGGCGACGTACACCAGTTCGTTCAGGACCACGCCCTTGTCGAAGGTGCCGATCGTCGAGAACGCGCCGGTCGTGGCGTTGAACGTGCCGGCGAGAAACAGCCGGCTGAAGCCGCCGATGAAGGCGTTGCCGGCGGTGAAGGACAACGAGTAGCCGTACACGCACCACAGGACGCTGATGAGGGAGAAGCCGACGAACACCTGCATCAGCACCGAGAGCATGTTCTTGGTGCGCACCAGTCCGCCGTAGAACAGGCCCAGCGCCGGCACCGACATCAGCAGCACCAGTGCCGTGGAGGTGAGCATCCAGGCCGTGTCGCCCTTGTCGGGGACGGCGGGGCCGGCCGAGGCCAGCGTGGGGATGAGGATCGCGGTCAGGGCGAGGGCCCTGGCCGCGAGGCGGCGTGTGCGGAGTGTCGAAGCGCGGCGCATGTGTTCTCCCGGGCGGTTGGCGTGAGGCGCGCCGCCGGCCGCCACGGTCCCCCTTCGGGGGGTGCACGAGTGGCCGGGACGCGCGTAAGCTGATGCCGCGGGCGCTGGTGCAGAATCCATGCCACGACAGATTTTCCTGGCGCTTCCGGCGCTTGCGCGTGTCCGCGATCGCAGGCTGCACCGTCTTGGTGCTTCCGCGGCCGCCCGACGCCCCACTGCGGGGCATGCTGAACGAGGTCAGAGACAATGGATATTTTCGGGATCGACGCGATGGCCCGGCGTTTGGCCGAGAGCGTGCCGCCGGGGCTGCGCACCGTACAGAAAGATCTGGAGAACAATTTCCGGGCCGTACTGCGCGCCAGCCTGAGCAAGCTCGATCTGGTGAGCCGGGAGGAGTTCGACACGCAGATGCGGGTGCTGCAGCGCACCCGCGAGCGGCTGGCCGAACTCGAGGCGCGGCTGCAGGCGCTCGAAGCGGCCGGACCGCAGCCGCACTGAAGCACCGCCCGGCCGTACAGGCCGGGCGGATCTCCGGCGCCCGGCGCCAGAGGTTACTTCGGCTTGCCCTTGACCATCTGCGGGTCGACCAGCGAGACCATGTAGTTCACCGCCCGCTTGACGACCGCATCGGGCAGACCCGGGCGGCCGCCCTTGGCGGGCATGATCCCGCTCGAGCCGTGAAAGCCGTGCAGCGCATGGTCGTAGAGCGTGGCCAGCCCCTTGGCCAGGTGCCGGGCCCAGGCGGCCTTGTCACCGGCTTTCGGTGCGCCCGCGACCCCCGGCCCGTGACAGGCGCTGCAAGTCTGTTCGAACAGCGCCTTGCCGGTGGTGGGTACGCCGAGCCCGCTGCTGCTGCCGGTGCTGCTGGCGGCGCCCGCCGCCGGCGCGATCGCGAGGCCGGCATTGTTCTGCCCGGCGATCGCTTCGCGCTGGAACGGCGTGACGCGCTGCTCGACCCGGTGGATGTACTCGGTGTCCGACAGGATCTGACGTTCCTGCGTACGGCTACCGACGTAGCGGGCGAAGATGAAGATCAGGATGGCGATCGTGACCAGGAGGCCGATCACCATGCTGAACACGTTGATGAAGTGCGAGTCCTGCTTGCTCACGAGACCTCTCTGGGGAATCCGTGAACGCGGAAGGCGCAGTATAACCACTTGCGGGCCGCGTGGCTGAAGCCCTGGCCACCGGGGGGGGCCTCCGCCCCCCGCACGTGGCATCCGGGCGGTGAGGCGCGTATGATCCGCGGGCGCTGGCGCAGGCGGCCGCGCCGGAGACTCTCCGGATCGACCACCCGTC
>Ga0315298_1006079_pt1 | contig 16691 bp, 13 predicted proteins | sample WHS_1_MG_FD_203077 | JGI IMG/M metagenome (GOLD analysis project Ga0315298, IMG submission 203077) | Extremophilic microbial mat communities from Washburn Hot Springs, YNP, Wyoming, USA - WHS_1_MG | ecosystem: Environmental > Aquatic > Thermal springs > Hot (42-90C) | place: USA: Wyoming...
GACAACGGGGCTGACCCCAACGGCAGCAACGGCCTGCTCCGCGGGCGCAAAGGGACGCTGTGGGAAGGCGGCATCCGCATCCCGCGTTTGATGCGCTGGCCGGGCGTCCTCGCCGCAGGGCGCCTCACCGAACAACTGACCATGACGATGGACCTGGCGCCGACTCTTCTGGCCGCCGTCGGAGTGGGCGCCACGGGCGCGCCGCGCTTCGATGGCCTGAATCTCCTGCCCGTCCTGAAAGGCGATGCCGCGCCTTTCTCGCGCACCGTTTTCTGGAGGTACAAACGCGGCAGCGACCGCCGCAAAGCCGTACGACGCGGCTCGTGGAAGCTGGTCGTGGACAACGACCGCAAGGAGCTGCACGACCTGGCCAGCGACGAGCTCGAGCAGCACGACGTCGCCGGCGAACACCCGGATCTGGTGCGCGAACTCGAAGCCCTGCTTGCGAGATGGGAGCGCGACGTCGAGGCCCCGCGGCTCCGAGCGTTCCGTTCCGGCAAAGCCTGACGCGCAAGCCCCACCGTCCCAAAAGGCCGCGCAGTCGCAGTCACTCCGGCCGGGAGTGCCGCGGCCGCCGCGAGCGCAGCCGCCCCCGCAGGCGGGGCAAGTGGGCAAGGCGACCCTGCAGGCGCTCCATGCGGCTGGACGTCTGCAATCCATCGCTGCCCGGCGGCGTTCCGCAACTCGGGGCTCCGTGCTGTTGGACGTCGGCCTCGCAGACGCAGCGCTAACCGGAGAGATCGAAATCCGGTTTTGCACCCGGTTCCGGGCAAGAAAGTAGAAATTTTTGGCTCGACCCCGAAAATTCAAGGTTGACATAGTTGACATAAGGGGGGGGTGGCTTATAATAAGCTTGCGCAAAAAATGGCTCCATAAATTCTCATCGGCTGGCGACTGGGGGCAGAAATGGTCCGCATTTTGATCGCCTTCGTTGGATCGAGCATAATCGCACTGCTGGCTCAGCAATGGTGTGTGGAGTGTGCCCCAAGCTGTTCTCACACCGTGTTCGCGCCCCAATATGACTGGTGGTTTTGCTCTTGCCCGACCCGGGCGGGATGTGTTCAAGTCCCTGAAAGCTGCGAAAACTGTTACCAGGGCACGATGGTCTGGTGTGATGATGTGATCAACAACTGCCAAACGTATTACCTTGGTGGCTACGATTGGTTCTGCGGCTGCGGCAACCAGTACGCGCGTAATCTCGGCGTTCCCGTGGGAGGATCGCGATGCAAAAGCATCCGCCGTTGATCGCTTGGCTCCTGGCCGTGCTACTTTGCGTTCTGCCCGCCGGACGGTGTCTTGGTGCGCCGCAATTACCCGCCGGCTCAAAAGAACTGCGTTTCCGCGTAACCTCGGCCTCGGCGCTCAGCCACCTGGACGCCAATATCGGTACCGTGAAGTTATCGGCCGAGGGCGACTTGCTGTTTTTGACATCGGACCGGCGTGCTATTCACCGGCTTACGCCTGACGGGCGCCGCGCCTTCTCCTGGCGCCTGGATCCCGTCTTGGCGACCGCCTCTGCCGGCGTCCAGGTCAAAGATGACTTTACTACAGATGCTGGAGGCAGGCTCTACGTGGCCGCCAGTTGGGGCGAGCCGGGCGGGCGCGCTGCACCCGCAACCGGCGTCCTCGTTTTCGATCCCGCTGGCCGGCATGAAAAGACCATCCCGCTGGAACACGTGGCCTCGGCTGAAAGGATCGCCGTGGATTCCCAGGGCATGTTGTACGTGTTGTCCCTGGACACCGCATGGCTGCGGGATCGGACCAGGGAGTGCCACCTGGTACACAAGTTCACGCCCGGAGGCAAGAAAGTCGCCTCTTTCTCGCCCTGTCCGGATCAGCGAGTGAGCAGTGCTGCCCCTTTGGGCGCGTCGGGCTCTGCCATCTCGCGGCTCTACGAAGAGACCGCACGCGGGCAGCTTTGGATCCGTGACGGCCTCGTACACCACTTGTTGCCCGGGGCGCGCCTGCTGCGAATTTTCGATAGTTCAGGGAACATGATCAGGGAGGTCCTGCTGACCCCTCCCGACAGCCGCGGCTTGCTTTCGCCACTCCACCTAGAGCCCGATCCCGCCGCCCTGCGGGTGTGGCGAGTCGCCGAGTTGGCCGACGGGACATTCCTCATCGAGTGGCTTCATGCCGAAAAAGCCGGTACCGGAGGGGAACGGCGTGCAACTTTTCTGGCCTTGCACGGCGAAGATGGCCGGCCGCTCTCGCGCGCCTCGCATCCTCCCGCCCGGCCAGGCGGCCTGATCCCCGGCTACCACGCGCGAGAGGTCTTGTTTCTCCGCCTGAACGTGGCCCAAGGGCGACGCGTCGAGTTGCTGCGGGCTACGATCCTGCTGGAGTAACGGCGCCGTCAACCGCGAGGCCTGAATCACGACGAACCCTTCCGGCGCCAGCTCGGCTCATTGGAAGCCCGCAGCCGAGCGCACGCTGCCCCAGGAGTTCCCGCCGCCCCCCTTGCCCCGCAGCCGGCCGCACCCGGCGCACGCTGTCACAAGTCGGCTTCGCAAGAGCGAAGCAACGGGATCTCGGGAGGGGCTGGCTGATCCCCACAGCTTCCTGGCGCACCGACGGGAGCGCGGGAGCAGCGCGCGGTCCGGCTTCCGCCTCGACTGTCCCTCCAGCCACCGGCGCGCGCCGTGGGGCGCGCCGATCATCAGCGCCCCAGCAACCCCCGCACGCGCAGCCAGTCCGCCAGCCGCTGCGGCCACGAGGAGAGGACCGGATCGTTGGGCGCCAAGCCAACGCCGTGACGGCCGCGCTCGTAAATGTGCAGCTCCGCCGGCACGCCCGCCCGCCGCAGCGCCAGATAAAACAGCACGCTGTTTTCCGCCGGAACGCCCTGATCCTCGTTGGTGTGGAACAGAAATGTCGGCGGCGTCTGCGCCGTCACCTGCTTTTCGTTGGAGAGATTCTCCACCAGCGCCGGATCGGGATTGTCCCCCAGCAGATTGCGACGCGATCCCTTGTGCGCGTACTCGCTGGCAAAACTGATCACCGGGTAGGCCAGGATGGCGAAATCCGGACGGCAACTGACGCGCTCGATCGGATCGGCCGCAGCCGGATTGCCCGCATCGAAGTGCGTGGCCAGCGTCGAGGCCAGATGACCGCCTGCCGAGAAGCCCCACACGCCAATGCGGTCCGGCGCAATGCGGAACTCGCTGGCCCGCGAACGCACCAGCCGCAGGGCGCGTTTGGCATCCTCCAGGGGGGCCGGATGCCGGTAGCGCGGCGCCAGCCGGTACTTGAGCACGAAGGCCGCCACGCCCAGCGAGTTCAGCCACTCGGCCACCTGCCGCCCCTCATGATCCATTGCCAGCTTGGCGTAACCGCCGCCCGGACAAACCACCACGCCGGTGGGAACGGCGCGGTCTGCCGGCGGCAGGTAGACCGTCAGCGTCGGGCGATCCGCATCCTCGTTGCCCACCGCGCCGGGCGCGCCTCCGGGCCACAACAGAATCATCTGCGGTTCAGCAGCGAGCAAAGCCACTGCAAAAACTGTCGAGAGCATATCGCCTGTAGTCTACCGCCCCTGCGGGTTGTTAGCATAACAGGGATGCTTGGCATCGAGCCTCGCGCTGCGCGCGCCACGTGGACGGTCTTTCTGGTCGCGCTCCTGTTGTGGCTTGTTTACAAGCTGCGCCGTGTCCTGTTCGTGCTCTTCGCAGCGGTCTTGCTTGCTTACCTGCTGGCCCCGCTGGTCAACCTGCTCAGCCGGTTCACGCGCCGGCGCCTCTCGTGGACACTCTCGCTGGCCGCCGTTTACGTGCTGTTCCTCGGCGTGCTGGTGCTGCTGATCGCAATGCTGGGAGTCCGCGTGGCGGACGAAGCCTCGGCCATGGCCGGGCGTTTGCCGGTCTGGATCCAGGGCCTCGAGGCACGACTGGAAAGCGGGGCGCCGGGCTGGCTCGCCCCGGTGAAGACGGCGCTGCTCGAAACCATCCGGGACAAGCTGGCCAACGCAGGGCAGATGCTGCTCCCCCTGCTTCAGCAAGCAACTGCCGGCGTAGCCTCGGTAGTGGGCGGGGCCATCATGCTGGTGCTCATCGCCGTCCTCAGCTTCTTCCTGCTCAAGGACGGCGCTGAACTGAAGGCCCGGACGCTGGGCACGCTCGCCCCGGCGCACCGCGCCCTGTGGGAGGATGTGCTGGCGGACGTGCATGTACTGCTGGGCCAGTTCATCCGGGCCTGGGTCTTGCTGTCCGTGATCACCTTCGCCGCGTACGCGGCAGCCTTCAGCCTGATGGGCGTTCCCTACGCCCTCTTGCTGGCCACTGCGGCGGGTGTGCTGGAATTCATCCCGGTCGTAGGTCCGCTGCTGGCCGCAACCGCCATCGTGCTGGTGGTCCTGATTTCCGGCAGCGGCCCGCTCTGGCTGGTGCTGGCCTTCCTGGGCGCCTACCGGCTGTTTCTCGATTACGTGCTGATGCCGCACCTGATGAGCCAGGGACTGGCGCTTCACCCCGTGCTGGTGATCGCGGGCGCGTTGGCCGGTGAAGCAATCGCAGGAATCCCGGGGCTGTTTCTCGCCATCCCCGTCATGGCCACTCTCCGCGTGCTGTACACGCGACTACTGAAAGCAGGCTGACCGCCCGGTCACGGCCCCACGTCGGCGCCGTTCGACTAGCGCCGATCCCCGTCCAGCCCGCGCTGAAGGCGGTTGGCTGAGCCAGGCTTGCCCGCCGCCCGATGGCTTGCTAGCATTTTCATTACCGGAGTAAAGGGTCCGGCTATGCGCAAAACCCCGCTGGTCCAGTCCTTGAGCGTCATCGTGCGCGGCTCGCTCAACTACTTCACGGCGCGGCCCATCGTGGTCTCCTTCGAGGTCACAGACAGTTGCACGTGCTGGTGCCGTCACTGCGATCACGGCGGCCCCAAGGACGACTCGCGCAACCTGCGGCCCGAGGATTACCGCCGCTATGTTCGCGCCCTCCGCCCTGCCGTGGCCCAGATCTCCGGCGGCGAACCTCTGCTGCGGCCGGACCTGATCGAGATCGTGCGCGCGGTGAAAAACCCCCGCACCGGGCTGCCCTATACCATCCTGGTTTCCAACTGGTCGCTGATGACCGAAGAGCGCTACCTGGCGTTGCGCGAGGCGGGGATTGATCAGTTCTCGGTCAGCCTGGACTTTCCCGACGATCGCCATGACTGGTTCCGCCGCCATCCCGGCCTGTACCGCAAGCTGAGCCGGCTGGTCCCCCGGCTGGCTGCGCTCGGCTACGACGACATTGTGCTCAATACCTGCATCACCAGCCTCAACGTGGGCGAAATCAACGCCATCGCGGATCGCGCCCGCCAGTGGGGCGTCAACATTTGCTACAGCGCATACTCGCCGCGCCGGACCGGCAATCCCGACTACTTCCTTAACTCGCCCGAGCTGCTGGCCGAACTCAACCGCCAGTTGGATCGCATCGAGGCCCGCCGCGACTCCACCAACTGGATCGTCAACGCTCCCACCACCATCGAGGCCACGCGCCGTTACTTCGAGCGCGGCGGCGCACCCGGGTGCATGGCCGGCCTCCGGTTTCTCGTCGTCACCGCCGACGGCTATCTCCAGCCGTGCTCCATGCAGTTCCGCCGCTACCGGTTGGAGGAGCGCGACCGCATGATCGCCGAATTTACCCGCCACAATACCTGCGACCAGTGCTACGTGTCCATCCGCTCCTACGTGGACAAGACCTGGCCGCAACTGGCCCGCGAGTATATCGGCAGCTTCTTCTCGTTCAAGCGTCGCTGGGAAGGCATCCGCCGCAACGGGCGTACGCCGGCCGAGGAGTTGCTCACGGCTTCTTCGGCTGCGGCGGCGTCTCAACCGGCTCCCCGTAGCGAATCTGTACGTCGGCCTTGAACTGCTTGTAGTTCTCGTAACGGATGCGCATGCGAATGCGCTGTGGCCCGGTCTCGAAGAACAGCGTGTCGTCGGCGCCCGTCCACGTCGGGAACCAGTATTTGCCGTCTATCTGCTCGCGGTAAGTCTCGAATTTCGGAAACTGGTTGTCGGAGCCTTTCTTCAGTAATCCCACGCCGCGGCCGTAAGTCTTCACGATCTGCAAGTCGCGGTCATCCACCCAGATCAGCCCCTGGAAGTAACGGTGGCCCGGCTCCATTTTCTTGGGTTTCACCGCAAACACATAACAGGGGATCTCATCGGCTTTCTGCCGGCCCAGATAACGCACGTAATATTTGCCGATATCTTCTTTGGTGAGAACGAAAGGCTGCACGTTGCGCACGTCCTGCTCGTCCTCAGGCGTGAGGATGATCCGGCGCAGCGTGGAAACAGGCGCGCGTACCACGCGCTCGGTGCGCTTGCCTTCCGGCGAGAAAATGATGTCGGAGACGATTTCGTAGCGGCCCAGCACGTTGCCGCCTTCGTCCAGCTCCTCGATGCGCAAGGTCTGCCGGTACGTGTAGTTGTCCCGCGCCCGCGCGAACTCGCTTTCCTTGGCCGCGAATTTTTCAATGATCGCCTGGATTTCGGCTTCCGAAAGATCCTGGCGCTCCCCGCTCTGAGCCAGCCAGAGGCCCAGCAACGCCGCAATCAGAAAACCCATGGCGCCTCCTCTGTTATCAGGATGGACCCGGCCGCCGAGCCGTTTCAACCCGGTGCGCAGCCCGCGCTACACTACCTGCATGCCCGATTGGAGATTGCTCGCCGCCGCTCGCGGCCTCAACTTGCCGGAAGAAGATCTGCACCGCATCGAACCCGTACTGGATGAGCTGTACGCAGTTCTCTCCGACCGCGCCGCCCGGATTCCGCTGACCGCCGAACCCCTGATCAACTTCCGCTGCGAGGTCGAGGAGGAAGCCATATGACCATCCGCGAAGCTGCGGCCGCCCTGCGCGCCCGCCGCATCTCGTCTGTGGAGCTGACCAAGGCCGCCCTGGATCGCATCGCGCGCTACGACCCCCGTCTCCGCGCCTTCATTACGGTCACAGGCGACGAGGCTCTCGCCGCAGCGCGCCGCGCCGATCAGGAGCTAGCCGAAGGCCGGGATCGCGGACCCTTGCACGGCATCCCTGTCGCCGTCAAGGACGTTTTCGCCACCCGCGGCGTCCGCACCACCTGCGGCTCGAAAATCTTCGCTGACTACGTGCCGGATTTCGACGCCGCCGTCGTTGAGCGCCTGCGCGCAGCCGGCGCCGTGCTCGTGGGCAAAACCAACATGCACGAATTGGCCTACGGCATCACATCGGCCAATCCCCATTACGGCGCCGTGTGCAACCCTTGGGACCCGGAGCGCGTGCCCGGCGGCTCCAGCGGCGGCTCGGGCGCGGCTGTGGCCGCAGGCATGGTCTTCATGGCCATGGGCAGCGATACCGGGGGCTCCATCCGAATCCCCGCGGCTTGGTGCGGCGTCGTAGGCCTCAAGCCCACTTTCGGCCGCGTCAGCCGCTACGGCATGCTTCCCTTGGACTTCACGCTCGATCACGCCGGGCCGATGACGCGCTCGGTCCACGACGCTGCGCTGGTGCTCAACGCCCTGGCAGGCTTCGATCCGCGCGACGATACCTCGAGCCGTCACCCGCTCGAAGACTACGTGCCGCCGGAAGATCCCTCACTCCAGGGGATCCGCATCGGGTTGCCCGAGAATTTCTACTTCACACGCGTGGCGCCCGGCGTGGCAGAGGCTGTGCAGAAGGCTGCGCAACTGGCCGAGCAGGCGGGCGCGACGATCATCCCCGTGCGCGTGCCGGACGTGGCGGCCATGAATCAGATCAGCCGTATCATCCTGCTGGTCGAGGCCGCCGCCGTCATGCAGCCGTACATGGAACGCTGGCGCGAGATCGGCGAAGACGTGCGCCTGCTGCTCGAACAGGGTCTGCTCTTGTCGGCAACGGATTATGTCCAGGCCCAGCGGCTCCGCCGGCTCATGCGTGAGGAATACCGCAAGGTCTGGCGCCAGGTCCACTGCCTGCTCACTCCGACCATGCCGATCCCGGCGCCGCGTCGCGGCGAGACCCACCTGCGGTGGGAGGACGGCACCGAAGACCTGCGGCCCGGCGCCACGAGGTTCGTTCGGGCGATCAACATGTTCGGCTGGCCCGCCCTGTCGCTGCCGTGCGGCCTGGATCCGCAGGGGCTGCCGCTGGGCGCGCAGATCATCGGTCCACCATTCAGCGAAGCGCGCATCCTGCGCGTGGCCGCGGCGCTCGAAGCCCGGCTGCCGCGGCTCGCCCCGCCCGCACTATAATCAAGCCGGAAGCGGAGGTCCCACAATGAACATCACGCGTCGCAGCCTTTTGCAAGGCGCCGTGGCGGCCAGCACCGCCCCCATGCGTTCTTACTCAGCCAATGACCGCATCCAGGTCGGCGTCATCGGTACAGGCGCCCGCGCCCACGAGCTGATCCCCGCCCTCCTGAGTCATCCGGGCGTCGAAATCACCGCCGTCGTGGACGCCTACAAGGGCCGCGTCGAACGCGCCATCGAACGAACCGGCGGCCGCGCACGCGCCGCCAGGGACTACCGGGAGATCCTCGATGACAAGTCCATTGACGCCGTCATGATCGTTACTCCCGATCACTGGCACCGCCAGATGGTGCTCGACGCACTCAAGGCGGGCAAGGACGTTTACTGCGAAAAGCCGCTCACCTACCGCAGCTCTGAGGGCCTGGAGATCATCCAGGCGGCGCGCGCCACCGGGCGGATCGTGCAGGTCGGCAGCCAGGGCATGAGCTCCGCGCTCCAGCGTCGCGCCCGGGAGATGGTCCAGAGCGGCAAGCTGGGCAAGGTCACCATCATTCGCGCCGCTTACAATCGCAACACCGCTTCCGGGGCGTGGATCTATCCCATTCCGCCCGACGCTTCTCCCCAAACCGTCAACTGGGAGATGTTCCTCGGCCCCGCGCCCAAGCGACCCTTCTCGCTGGAACGTTTCTTCCGTTGGCGCTGCTACGAAGATTACTCGGGCGGCATCGCCACCGACTTGTTCGTGCACCTGTGCACCACGATCCACTACATCATGAACGCCAACATGCCTTCCCGCGTGGTGGCCATGGGGCAGCTCTATCGCTGGAAGGATCGCGAAGTGCCGGACACGCTCAACGCCATCCTCGAGTACCCGGAAGGCTTCGTCGTCAATCTCAGCTCCACGTTCAACAATCAGGCTGCCGCCGAAAGTAGTTTCCAGTTCCTGGGCACCGAGGGCACCATCACGCTGGGCGCGGGCAGCATGAGTTTCTATCCGGAACGCGCCGTCGAGGACAACCGCTGGATCGTCGAAAGCTGGCCGCGTCACCTTGAGGAGGCCTACTATCGTGACCCCAAGGTTCGCGAGACCGAGTTGCCTGCGACGCGCAAACCCAGGGTCGTCGAAGGACCGCAGGAGTTCTACCAGGAAGGCCTGGATCCCACCATCGTCCACCTCGGCCACTGGCTGGAGTCCATCCGCACTCGCAAGCCCTACTGGCAGGATGCCGTCCAGGGTCACCATGCCGCCGCGTGCGCGCACATGGTGAACCTCTCGGCCAAACAGCTCCGCGTGGTGGAGTGGGATTTCGCCCGCGACGACATCAAGACCTGAGTCCTGGCGCCGCCTAAACCGCACGCTGCCCGCTGCCGATAAAGCAAGGCAGTGGTGCGCCTCATCACGGTATTCGCCTGCGAGTCCCAACCCATGGTGATCGAAGGCCTCCGCGTCACGCTGGAGGCCAGCGGCCAACTCATGCTGGTGGGAGCGTCGGGCCCCGAGGATGCGCCCGCTCAGGTGGCACGCCTCCAACCCGCCGTGATCCTGGTGGGACCAGCCGAAGAAAGCCCGACCGTTCTGGGCCTGCTCGAGGCGTTGCACGCGGCTTCGCCGTCGAGCGGTCTCGTGCTGTGGGTGCGCAATCCTCAGTGCGTGCCTGCCGCACGGGCCGCCGCAGCCGGGGTGCGCGCCATCCTTCGGCGCACCGCGCCCGCGGGCATCCTCATGGATTGCCTGATCACCGTCGGACAGGGCGGAACGTGGGAAGAGCCGGCGTCCCAGCCGCCTGAGCCGTTGCGCAAACTGGCCGCGCGGCTCACGCCCCGGGAACGTCAGATCGTCCGCCTGCTGTGCCGCGGCATGCGCAACAAACAGATCGCGCAAGCTCTAGCGATCGCTCCCGGAACCGTCAAGGCCCACCTGATGCACATTTTCGAGAAAACCGGGGCGCGCAACCGCTACGAGCTGGCCATCGGGGCGGTGCGGCTGGGCCTGGACCAGCCCGAAGGCCCGCACGCGGAGTGAACCGGCCGTGGACGCCGGGCGCAGCGTGGCACGCTGGCTTGCGCCTACGCTGCTCGATTGCGTCCTGATTTCGCTGCTCGTATGGCAGTTCGCCGCGGGAGGCCGCTGGATCACGCTGCTGGCCGATGGTGATACCGGCTGGCATATCCGCACCGGCGAGTACATCCTCGATGAGCGACAGTGGCCGCGCCAGGACCTGTTCTCCTTCAGCAAGCCCGGCGATCCCTGGTTCGCCTGGGAATGGCTGGCCGACGTCGCTTTCGCTGTCATCTTTCGGGTGGCAGGCCTGAGCGGCGTGGCCGTGCTTGCCGCCCTGGCCATCGTGCTCGCAGCCCTGATCCTGTTCCGCCGCATGCTGCGGCTGGGGGCCAACACTTTCATCGCCATGATCGTGCTCATGCTGGCGCTGGGCGCGGCCTCCATCCATTTCCTCGCCCGTCCTCACGTGTTCACGCTGCTGGCCTGGAGCCTGAGTTGGAGCTTGATCGAACGCGATCGCGCGCAGCCGGGCCGCACCGTCTGGTGGCTCGTGCCGTTGACGCTGGTCTGGGTGAACGTGCACGGGGGGTTCGTCGCCCTGCTGGCTTCGCTGGGGCTTTGGACCGTGGCTGTAGCTGTCGAGTGCTGGATCGAGGGCGCGCGCCGCCTGCTTGATTTCCGGCCCGCTTTGCGTTATGCGTCGCTCGTGGCGACCTGCGCAGCCGTCTCGCTTGTCAACCCCTACGGTTGGCGGCTTCATGCCCACATCGCGGCCTACCTGCGCTCGGAATGGATCCGCAGGGTGGTGGACGAGTTCCAGTCGCCCAAGTTCCGCTCGGAATACAGCCTGTACTTTGAGCTGCTGTTGTTCGCGGCGCTGATGGCGGCGCCCGCGTTCCTGAAGCGGAGGCGGCTGGCCGAACCCGCGCTCGCCTTGTTCTGGGGCCACGCCGCACTGGTCTCGGCGCGGCACGTGCCCCTGTTCGTGCTGCTCGCCGGACCTTGGGTGGCGGCGGAAGCGAGCCTGCTGTGGCGCCGATGGGCCAGCCGCGCGGGACCCCGGTCGGTCCCTGCCATTCTGGACAGCGTCTCGGAAGATCTGCGGGCCGGTTTTGCGCGCCTGAGCCCTTGGGCTGCTGTGGGCATCGCGGTGGTCCTGCTGGCCACGCCCACGAGTCAGTGGCCGCAGGACTTCCCGGCCCAGAAGTTCCCGGTGGAGATTGTCTCGCGCCATGCCGACCTGCTCCGCGGGACCCGCGTGTTCACCTCGGATCAGTGGGCCGATTACCTGATCTATCGCTTTTATCCTCGCCAGAAGGTCTATTTCGACGGTCGCAGCGATTTCTATGGCAGCCGGCTCGGGGACGAGTATCTGAAGATCGTCCAAGGCAAGACGGGCTGGCGCGAATCGCTCGATCGCTGGGGTTTCCACTACGCACTGATTCCCGAAGAGTGGCCGCTCGCCGGCTTGCTCGGCTGCTCGGGCGAGTGGGAGCTGGTCGAGCGCAAGGGGCCGGCGGTTCTTTACCGGCGGGTCGGAATGGAAGCCGCGCTAAAGAAATCGCCCCGGCAAGCCGAACTGTAGTTGGGATGCCGGCCAGACCCGATTCCCGGGACCGTGGTTTCGCCTCAGGCGAACCACGCCAAGCCCAATCCCTCGGATGGAAATCCACGAGCCAGCCGCCCGGGGCCGAACGCACAGCGCCCGCTCGAGGCGACGGCTTTGCCGTTCCGTTCTGTGCGGGCTGGCTGGAAAGGCGCGGGCTGGAGAACTTGGGCCGGGCGGTAGAGGGCAGCAACCGCGGCCCCGCCAGCGCCGCATGAGGTGAGGGCCATGGATCGCAGATTCCTGACCGTCGCAGGCTTGAGCCTGTTGTTTGCCTTGGTCGTGGCAGGGGTCTTCTACCAGACGGTGGCTGGCGCCAGCCGCGCTCCCAAGCCTCAAAAGATCGAAACCAAGGAAGTGGTCGTGGCGGTGAGGGCCCTGCCTGTGGGAGTGACGATCAAGCCCGAGGACGTCAAGGTCGTCAAGCTGCCGGCCGGACAGATACCCCCGGGCGCCTTCAGTCGGCCGGAAGAGGTGTACGAGCGCCCGGTGATCAGCTCGATTCTGCCCGATGAACCGATCCGCGAGGGCCGCATCGGGGCGCGGGGCAGCGGGTTCGGGCTTGCGCCGGTGATTCCTCCCGGAATGCGCGCGGTGGCAGTCCGCGTCAACGACGTCGTGGGCGTGGCCGGTTTCGTGATGCCGGGCATGCGGGTGGACGTGCTGGTGACGGGCAGGCCTCCCAATCACCCCGACACGATGACCACGACCGTGTTGCAAAACATCCTCGTGTTGTCCGCCGGGCAGAAGATTGAGCCGGACGCCCGCGGCCAGCCCGTGAACTCGCCCGTGGTCACGCTGCTGGTCACTCCCGAACAGGCCGAGATCCTGACCCTGGCGGGCAACGAAGGCAAGATCCAGCTCGTGCTGCGCAATGCGAGCGATCAGACGATCCAGAAGACGCCCGGGCGCGCGCTGACCGAGCTCTATCCGGTGCGCAAAGCGGCGTCGGAGCCTGTGGCGCCCGCGCCGCCCCGGACCGTGCGCGCGGAAAGCAAACCCGAGACCCCGCCTGCGCCTCCTCCGCCGCCACCGGAAGAAGTCGTGGTCTTCCGCGGCTCGCAGCGCAGCGTCGAGGTCGTGGGGGCCGTGCGGCCAACCACCAGCGGGAGCAAGCCATGAGACGCTCGATTGCCCACATCCTGCTTTGCCTGGCGCTCGTCGGCGTCGCGGCTGTCGCCGGCGAGGATGCTGCGGTCGGCGCGCGCGAGGTGCGCATTCCCGTGGGCCGCAGCGCGGTAATTGACTTTCCCGCCGACGTGGCTCGCATCTCGACGAGTAATCCCGAGGTCGTGGACGCTGTGGCGGTGTCGCTGCGCGAGGTGCTGTTGCACGCCAAGAACCTGGGGACGGCCACCGTGGTCGTGTGGTCCAAGAATGGCCAGCGCGCTTTCTATCAGATCTCGGTGGAGCCCAACCTGGATCCCATCCGCGAGCTGCTGAAGAAGACGTTTCCTGGCGAAGAGATCGAAATCCAGGCCACGCGCGACTCCGTGTCGCTGACCGGCAAAGTCTCATCCCAGGCGGTGGCCGAGCGGGCGGCGGCGCTGGTGGCGCCCATGAGCAAGAGCGTGGTGAACAACCTTGAAATCGCCCCGCGTGCGCCTGATCCGCAGGTGCTGCTGCGCGTGCGCTTTGCCGAGCTCAACCGCAGTGCGCTGGATGCGCTGGGCGCCAATCTGGTCTCGACCGGAGCGCTGAACACGCCCGCATCGGTGACCACGGGACAGTTTCCGAGTCCGCGTCCATCGCAGCTCGAAGGAGTGATACCGGGGCGGATCGAAGGAACCCAGACGCGCTTCAGCATCTCCGACGCGCTTAACGTGTTCGCCTTCCGCCCGGACCTGAACCTGGCGGCCTTCCTGCGGGCCTTGGAGAGCCAGGGACTGTTGCAGATCCTGGCCGAGCCGAACCTGGTGGCGACCAACGGCAAGGAAGCCAGTTTTCTTGTGGGCGGAGAGTTTCCGATCCCCGTGGTCCAGGGCGGCGCCAACGTGGGCGCGGTGACGATCCAGTTCCGTGAGTTCGGGATCCGCTTGACGTTTCTGCCCCAGATCACGCCGCTCAAGACCATCAAGATGATGGTGCGGCCCGAGGTCTCCACGATTGACATGGCCAATGCGCTGGTCTTTTCGGGCTTCACGATCCCGGCGCTGGCCACGCGGCGCATGGAAACGCACGTGGAGCTGGCGCCCGGCCAGAGCTTCGTCATCGCCGGCCTGATTGACGATCGGGTGACGGAAACTCTGGCCAAGGTGCCGGGGCTGGCCGACATTCCCTTGCTGGGGGCGCTCTTCCGGAGCCGCCAGCGCAACCGCAGCAAGACCGAGCTGGTGGTGATCGTCAGTCCGGAAATCACGCAGCCGCTGGAAGCGGGCCGACCGCTGCCCGGTCCTGCCATGCCCAGGGAATTTCTGCCCCCGATCAGCCAGAAGGCTCCGGCAGCGGCAAGCGGCGCCGCAAGCCGCGCGGCAAGGAAAGGAAAGCAGTGACGGTTGCGGGCGATGGGGCCGAGCTGACCGCGCTATTGATCGCGCCGGACCGCGCTCTGGCGGAGGCGGCTCTGGCTGGACTGCGCCAGGCGCGCGTGTTCCAGGTGATCGGCGACTTGCGAAGCTACCCGCCGCCCCAAACGCTTCAAATCCGCGTGCGCCAGTACGCGCCCGATGTGGTGCTACTCGATGTCGCCACCGACTTTGCGCGGGCAGCGGAACTGATCCGCATTCTCACCCAGGCACGACCTCCCGTCCACGTGATCGGAATCCACACCCGCAACGATCCGGATGCGCTGGTGGGGGCCTTGCGGGCTGGGGCCAGCGAGTTTCTCTACGCACCTTTCGAAGCCGCGGCGCAACGCGAAGCGGCGGCGCGCATCCGGCGACTGCGTCAGCCCGAGCCCACTGCGGCCCGCCAGCCGGGCAAGGTCTACTTGTTTGCCAGCGTCAAGCCGGGATCAGGCGCCTCCACGCTGGCCTCCCAGAGTGCCTTCGCCTTGCAGCGACTCACCGGCCAGCGAGTCCTGCTGGTGGACATGGATGTGATGAGCGGGACCAGCAGCTTTTATCTCCGGGCACCCGCCAGTACCGCTCTGGTGGAGCTGTTGCTCGAAGGCGACCGGCTGGATCCGGGGCGATGGGTTTCCCAAGTGGAGCGAATCCAGGGCCTGGAGGTTCTGCCTGCCCCGATGTCTCCGGGCCTCGAGCTGGTCGAGCCCGCGCGGCTCCACGAGTTTTGCGAATACGCGCGGCGCAACTACGACTTCGTGCTGCTGGACTTGCCCGCGATCTTTCATCGCGTGAGCCTGCTGGGGCTGGCCGAGTGCGACCTGGGATTCCTGGTGACGACGATGGAGCTGGCCAGCCTGCACCTGGCGCGCAAGGCCGTCCGCATGCTGGGACACCTCGGCGTGGGCCAGGACCGCTACGAGGTCTTGATCAACCGGGCGGGCGGAGGAGATGGCCTGCGATTGTCCGATATGGAAAAAGTGATCGGCTGCCCGGCGCGTGCCCGGTTCCCCAACGACGAGATTGCGCTCCAGCGATTGCTCGCCATGGGACAGCCGCTGGATGCGACGTCCGAGCTGGGCGGCGCCATCGAAGAGTTCGCCGGGCGGCTGGCAGGCGTGGCCCAGACCGACAAAAAGCGCACGGGGCTGGTGCTGAACGCGCTGCCGGTGTTCTCCGAGAGTTCCTGAGGACTGAAGAGGCTAGCAGGGAGGAGGCGAAGCGATGCTTTCGGTGACGGATTCGGAAACGCGGCGGCCGCTGAGCTGGGATCAGCGACTGCTCCAGCACGCGGCGCGCCCGCGCGGCTCGTTGCGACCGGAATACCAGGAGCTCAAATTCACGTTGCACCGCAAGCTGGTGGACCGGATCAACATGGATGCGCTGGCCTCCATAGACAACCAGCGCATGCGGGCCGAAGTGCGCCAGGCCTTGCTGAGCCTGGTGGAAGGCGAATCCACCCTGTTGAGCGCGCTGGAAAAGCAGCAGATCTGCGACGAGGTGCTGGACGAGGTCTTCGGTCTGGGGCCTCTGGAGCCGTTGCTCGAGGATCCCACCGTCTCCGACATCCTGGTCAACACCCACAAGCAGGTCTACGTGGAGCGCAACGGCGTGCTCGAGCTGACCAACGTCACCTTCCGCGATGACGCCCACCTGATGCGCATCATTGACAAGATCGTCTCGCAGGTGGGCCGGCGCATTGACGAATCCAATCCGATGGTGGACGCGCGCCTGGCCGACGGCTCGCGCGTGAACGCGATTATTCCGCCGCTGGCCGTGGACGGGCCGCTGCTGTCCATCCGGCGCTTCGCCCGCGACCGCCTGATGCCGGCGGACCTGGTCGAGCGCAAGGCGCTGACGCCCGGGATGATGGAGCTGCTTGAGGCCTGCGTGAAGGCGCGCCTGAACATGATCATCTCGGGCGGTACCGGCGCCGGCAAGACCACGCTGCTCAACGCGCTTTCGGCGTTCATTTCTCCCAAGGAACGGATCGTGACCATCGAGGACGCGGCCGAGCTGCAACTCAAGCAGCCGCACGTGGCGCGCCTGGAGACGCGGCCGCCGAACCTGGAGGGTCAGGGCGCGGTGCGCCAGCGGGAGCTGCTGATCAACAGCCTGCGCATGCGCCCGGACCGCATCATCGTGGGCGAGGTGCGCGGCGAAGAGGCGCTGGACATGCTCCAGGCGATGAACACCGGTCACGACGGCTCGCTGACCACGATTCACGCCAACTCGCCGCGGGACGCCATCAGCCGCCTGGAAGTCATGGTGACGTGGGCGGCGGCGAACATGCCTTTGGTTTCCATCCGCCAGCAGATCGCCAGCGCGGTTCAGGTCATCATTCAGGCGGCTCGTCTGGCCGATGGATCGCGCCGCGTCACCTCGAT
>Ga0315298_1006081_pt1 | contig 16689 bp, 15 predicted proteins | sample WHS_1_MG_FD_203077 | JGI IMG/M metagenome (GOLD analysis project Ga0315298, IMG submission 203077) | Extremophilic microbial mat communities from Washburn Hot Springs, YNP, Wyoming, USA - WHS_1_MG | ecosystem: Environmental > Aquatic > Thermal springs > Hot (42-90C) | place: USA: Wyoming...
CGACGGCGGGAACCGGGGCGGCGCTCGGCCTGTTGTGCCTGTGTTAAAGTGCTTCGGCGCATGCGTTGGCCGCACAAGACTGCCCCTGAGAAGAACGCAGAGGATCGATGAACAAACCGGCGCGTAAATCCCGAAGCGGCGCCCGTCGCAGCGTGACCATCAAAGACGTGGCGCGGTACGCGGGCGTCTCGCCGATGACCGTTTCACGGGTGGTCAACGGCGGTCAGTACGTGAGCGATGTGACGCGCCAGACGGTCATGCAGGCCGTGCGTCAACTCGGCTACTCGCCGAACCTCGCGGCGCGCAATCTGGCCAGTGCCCGCGGCGAACGCTTGGGCCTGCTGTACGGGAACCCGAGCGCCTCCTACCTCAGCGAGTTCCTGGTCGGGGCGCTCGATGCCGCGACCCGCCACGGCGTGCAGCTGGTGCTGGAGAAGTGCGAGATGACGCCGGCGGCGTCGCGCCGCGCGGTGCGACGCCTGGTCGCTGGCGGCGTCGTGGGTGTGGTGCTGCCGCCGCCGCTGTGCGAATCGGCGGTGATCCGCGCGGAGCTGCAGGCCGCGCGCATGCGGATCGTGGCGGTGGCCGCAGGCCGCCCGCCCGCCGATGCGATGTGCGTGAGCATCGACGATTTCGAGGCGGCCCGCGAGATGACCCGATATCTGCTCGCGCTCGGCCACACCCGGCTCGGCTTTATCAAGGGGCACCCGAATCAGACCGCGAGCGAGGAGCGCTGGCGGGGTTTTGCGGCGGCCGTCGAGGAACATGGGCACCTGCCCGAGCCGCGGGTCGAGCAGGGCTTCTTCACCTTCCGCTCAGGTCTCGACGCAGCCCGCAAGCTCCTCGCCGTCGAACCGCTGCCGACCGCGATCTTCGCCAGCAACGACGACATGGCGGCAGCCGTCATGGCTGAGGCGCACCGGCGCGGTCTCGAAGTGCCGAACGATCTGACCGTGGTCGGCTTCGACGACAGCCTGATCGCGGCGAACATCTGGCCGGGACTGACCACCATCCATCAGCCGATCGCGCAGATGGCCGGAGAGGCGGTCGACATGTTGGTCGCCGCGGTGCGCGGCGGACGACGGGGCGCGGCCGCCGAGCCGGTGCACCGCCAGGTCGCCCACGAACTGATCACGCGCGAGTCGGCGGCACGTCCGAGAAGCGCCGCCTGAGGCGCACCGCGGCTTGACAAGACCGGCCCCCGGGAGACATGGTAGCGATACCAAAACGAGGGGGTTCCGATGAGCAAGGGCAATACCGGGCTCGTGGTGGCGCTGACCGCCGCGGCGACCTTGGGCGGGCTGCTGTTCGGCTACGACACCGCCGTGATCTCGGGCGTCACGAGCGCGATTACGCATAATTTCGTGACGCCGCGCCATCTGAGCGCTGCGGATGCGAACTTTCTCTCTGGCCTCGCCATCTCGATCGCGCTGCTCGGCTGCGTGCTCGGCGCGGCCGTTGCCGGTCCGGTCTCGACGCGCATCGGGCGGCGGGCGGGACTGCTCATCGCCGGGGTGCTGTTCCTCGTCTCCTCGCTCGGCGCGGGGTATCCGGAGTTCTTCTGGAGTCTGTTCGGCGCGGTCGGGGACCGCGCGCTGCCGGCCTTCCTCTTCTACCGCGTGATGGGCGGTACGGCGATCGGCATGGCCTCGATGCTCGCCCCCATGTATATCGCCGAGGTCGCCCCACCCGAGACGCGCGGCATGCTGGTGACGTTCCAGCAGATTGCCATCGTGGTCGGCATCAACCTGGTGTACTTCGTCAATTGGCTGATCCAGTCCGGTCACAGCCGCACCTATCTGCTCGAGACCGCTTGGCGGCATATGCTGGCCTCGGCAGCGATTCCGGCCGCGCTGCTCATCGTGTTCATGCTGCTGGTGCCGGAGACCCCGCGCTTCCTGGTGCTGAAAGACCGCGACGCGGAGGCGCTCGCGCTGCTGAAGCGACTCGTGGGCACCGATACGGCGCAGTCGACGCTGAGCGAGATCAAGGCGACGCTGATCGAACACACTCGGCCGCTGCTCTCGTTCGGCGTGCTGGTGCTGGTGGTCGGCGTGGCGCTATCGGCCTTCCAGCAGCTGGTCGGCATCAATGCGGTGCTGTACTACGCCCCGCACATGTTCGAGAACATGGGCGCATCGACCAATCAGGCGTACTGGGAGTCCGCGACGTTCGTCGGGGTGACGATGACGGTGTTCACGCTGGCGGCGACCTTCACGGTCGACCGGCTCGGGCGCAAGCCGCTGCTGGTGGCCGGCGCGTTCGTGATGGCGGCCGCGATGATCGTGATCGGCCTGCTGTTCGACCTGCACCTGGTGAGCGCCGGCGGCCATGCTGCGGCCGGGCGAGCCAGCGGCGCGTCCTATCTGGCGATCGCCGCGGTCGTGCTCTACATCATGGGCTTCTCGTTCTCCTGGGGCCCGGTGGTGTGGGTGATGCTCGCGGAGATTTATCCGAACTCGATCCGCGGCAAGGCGATGTCGATCGCGATCGGCGCGCAGTGGATCATGAATTTCATCGTCTCGCTGACCTTCCCGATGCTCGACGGCAGCGCATATCTGAATCGGCACTTCAACCACGGCTTCGCCTATTGGCTCTACAGCGCCGGGGCAATCCTGGCCGGGCTGTTCGTGCTGCGCTTCGTGCCCGAGACGAAGGGTCGCACGCTCGAGTCGATCCAGGAACTGTGGCACCCGGCGGCGGGCCGTCGCGCTCGGGCCGAGGAGCCCGCCGCCTCCTGAGCCCGGGCAGCGGACATCTCGGTCGATGGAGGGATGCCCGCCCGGGGATGGACTGAGGTACGCTGGAGCCCGTTGAGGCGAGGGCCGCTGTGGAACCCGCAGCGGCCCTCGCCGTCTACCCGTCATCGCCAGCGGCTATCTTCGTGCGTGCGGATATCCTGCGGGAGTCCATCTCCTGTCAGGGCCGGGCCGGCCGTCGGCCTGAGCGCGGCGCAGCAGGCGCCGCGAAGGAGAGCTCATGATGCGCCGCCGCGATTTTCTGCAGACGACCCTTGCCGCCGGCACTGCCGCCCTCAGCTGGACGCTGTTGCCGCCGATGAGCGCGCGCGCAGCAGACAGCGACCTCGTTGAAGTGACGCTCGAAGCGCGACCGTACCGCTACCCGGTGGCCACCGGGGCGAACTTCACGGGGCTTGCGTACAACGGGCAGGTGCCCGGTCCACTGCTGCGCGTGCGGTACGGGCAGTCGTTCCGGGCCCGCTTCGTGAATCACACCGGGTCGGGGAGCACCATCCACTGGCACGGCATGATCCTGCCGAACGACATGGATGGCGTTCCGTATGTCACGCAGGCGCCGGTGCCGGACGGCGGAGAGTTCGTGTACACCTTCAAGCCCGATCCGCCGGGGTTCCGGTGGTATCACTCGCATGACGGCGATCAGGATGCGCGTGGGCTGTTCGGGGCGTTTCTGGTCGAGGATCCGCGTGAGCCGCGCGCCGACGTCGAAGTCGTCCTGATCCTGCATGATGTGCCCGATCTGCACAGCCTGTACGCTGCGCTCGCCGACAAGAGCGATGCACCGATGTATCTGCCGCCCGGTCTGACCGCGTCGGGCATGCGGGCGCAGCCGCACATGGGCGGGATGGGCAGCATGAGTGGCATGAGTGGCATGAGTGGCATGAGCGGCATGAGCGGCATGAATTCGTCCGCCGGACCGATGCGGATGGGTGATGCGCTGAAGTACCTGTCGCATTGCATCAGCGGAGCGGCATACCCGCACACCCGCCCGCTGATCGTCAAAGTCGGGCAGACCGTGCGGCTTCGCATCCTGAATGCGAGCCCGACCCTGACGCATTACGTGCGCCTGGCGAACCATGAGCTGCGGGTCACCCACAGCGATGGCAATCCGCTCGAGCGCCCCGTGACGGTCGATGCGTTGCGGATTGGCGTCGCGGAGCGCTACGACGCCTGGTTCGAAGTGACCCGTCCGGGCGCGTGGCTGCTCGAGAGCCTCATGGGCGCGGACGGCGGACGCCGCCAGGCGATGGTGATTCGCACGTCCGACGCGGTGGCCCATCCACTGCAGGTTCCGCCGCAGTCACTCGCCGGCGCGAAATTGTTCACATACGGACTCGCCGGTGACGGCGTCCCGCTCGCGGCGGGTGCGTCGGATCCGTTCGGGCCGGCCAACGTCCGGCGCACGCTCCTGCTGGGCGGTGGGACGCCGGACAATCCGCGCTGGACCATCGACGGGAAGATCTGGCCGCATACGCCCAAGATCGACGTGCGGCACGGCGACTGGGTCGAGATCGCCTTCAAGAATCCGACGGACATGAGTCACCCGATGCACCTGCACGGGCACGTGTTCGAACTCGTCGAGGCGTCCGGGGAGCGGCTGCGTCGCCCGCTCGCGAAGGACACGACACTCGTGCCCGCCGGCGGGACGGCCACGTGGCGGTTCCGGGCCGACTCACCGCCGGGCCGCTGGCTGCTGCACTGCCACAACCTCGTGCACATGATGGATGGCATGGTGACCGAGGTCGATTACCTGCAGCGCAGCTGATCGGGGCAGCGGCAGTGTACGCGACGTTACCCGCGCTTCGATGTGGCGCTCCCCCGAGGCGCAGAGATCTGCTGCCCAATTGACTCTGCTGCAGCGAAGCGGCGCGCAGTCATTTTGGGATCGGCATTCGCCCGCGGATAAACGTCTGCTCAGGAGTCGGAGGGTGGGCTCTCTGCGCTTTGCGAATCACCCTGGGCTGCCAAGGATCCGCTGGCCGTCGCGCCGCCCTTCAATATCCACTCGAACGCCACCGCGATCATCGCTCCGGTGATTGGCCCGACGATGTAAATCCAGGTCGATGTCAAATTGCCTCGCAGAAGATCCGGAGCGAGTGAGCGCACCGGATTCATTGAGGCGCCACTGACGGGAGCAGCCCACAGTCCGGCGAGCGCGATGTAACCACCTACCGCGATCGCGCCGTTCGTGCCGATGTTGCGCGCGCCGGAAGCCGTGCCGAGAATCGTGCTGACCAATCCTGTGGTGAGCAGAATTTCCATGACGAGGGCCTTCGCATCCGTAATGCCCGGGCCAGGTACGGTTGCCCCGAGGAGAGCGATGGTGCCGAACATGGCGCGCAGAAACGCCGCTGCGGCCACGCCGCCGAGCAGCTGCGCCGCGAGGTAGCCTGGCACTCGGCGCCAGGGGAAATTGCGCCGCGCGGCAAACGCCAAGGTCACGGCGGGATTCAGATGCGCGCCGCTCACCGTGCCCATGAAATAGATGATTGCCATCACCATGAGGCCAGGCGCAACCACCTTTGCGCTGAACGTAATTTCCCCGCCAGCGGCGGTGGCGCCGACGACCGGGGCGCCGGCGGCGACGACGACGAGCAGGAACGTTCCCCATGCCTCCGAAAAGAGACGATACGGCTCGTGTGCGGGGTTGGTGAAATTTGGGGCCGGAAATGGCCGCAGCATGCGCAACGCCTCTTGTGGTGCCATACGCATGGTTCGGGTCAAAGCGATTGCGCGCTCAGGTGATCTTGCAGGGAATCATCGCATCTTCGTCGAAGGTATACACGGCACATAGCCGGTGATATCCATCGGCAATGACCAGCCGCCCGTTGCGTAGATCCCGGTACAGCAGGAGCGGAGATATTGCGGACTTCTCGATGATTTCGGTTCGGACATTTTGTACATGACCATTGCTGACACCCAGCAGCGACAAGCGAGAGGCGCGGAATACGTCCTTGGAGGCGAATTTGCTCATCTGCGCCCGCCGCAACCGGTTCGTGACATCGTGTGCAGCCCGTGAGTCCAGGATGAGGCTGAGATACGAGTGGGCCGCCGGGTAGTCGTGCTTCTGCGGCTTATCGAGCCATTTGATCCGTGTCTTGCCCTTCATAGCGTACTGCTCTGCGGTGCAGTTCGACTGCGCGTTTGCGTCGGGCGCATTCAAAGTGCGAGGTTAAATTAAAGACGTTGCTCGGCGTTGGTGTCGGTTCGAATTCGAATGCGCGGCCCGCAGGGGCAGCTGCAGCGACCTGCAGGTCGAACCGACTGTCAGGAGCGATGCGGTGTCGGCTCCGCTGCGCTGTGCAATGTGCGTCTTGCTCGGTCGCCACGCCATCTTTGCGCTTTCGGTGATGGACGCATCTGGCGTCGGCCGCGCCGCGATGAGCCGCTCGTTTGCGCTGCCCGCCACACGCGCCGGTCCCGAGCGGGTGAGCGCGGCGCGCGAGTGGGCAATCGTATGCTCTGCTCGGCTCTTCCATCAGAGGATGTGTCTAGGTCCGTGCGCGTCGCCCGCGGACGAGAGGTCAGCGACGCTTTGCATCCCCGTACTTCGCTCGTAGGGTCCCAAGCGCCTTCTGTGTTTTCCCGGCGGCCTCGAGTTTGGCGTCTCCGGTCACACGCCCGGCAGCCTGCTTGACGCTGCCTTTCGATTTCTGAATCCGGCCTTTGACTTGATCTTTGTTGATACTCATGCGTGCTCCTGTCATCCGTTTTTCGGCGTGCGCTCGGCACGCTACCGTCGCGAGGCACGAACAGTGCCGAGCGACAACAAGGGGGAAAATAGCCCGAGGGACGCCATGGGGTCTGTACGCGAGGACACAAAGATTCGGTGGTGCACGCATATGCGGCGAGTTCCGTCCTTCCGCTGCGCGTGGCCGTCTGTGCTGCCACGGTGAGCAGAGCAGGTGAAGGCAAGCCGATGGCGGTGGCGAGCTTGGGCGAACGTTGGCTGATGCAAAGCGGCGCTCCCTGCGCCAGCTGTGCGCGAGGAGCGCCGGATCGGGGTGTGAGCGCTCAGGGGTATCCGGCGCCTCGAGCAGCGGGCCGTCATCGGGCCTGACGAGTCGCGGACGGCGAGTCCCTCGCAGGCCCCGCCGCTTGGATGAACGAAGCGGTGCTCAAAGGCGTTCCGGGTGGTGCAGGGGACGCGCACCGAGAGCCTGAACACGAGAAAAAATGATCCGCGCCGCGAGTGCGGCGCTCGTTTGATGGCGGCAACTACCCTGTGGCCGAGCGAGTCAGGCCCGCCCGCCGACCTCATCGATGTGGCGCAGCATATCGGCCGGATCCTCGTAGACGCGTATCGCACCGCCGCGCTCGAGTTCATCCTGGCCGTAACCGCCGGAGAGCAGCCCGACGCCGAGGCCGTGCGCGCGGCGGGCCGCGAGCATGTCCCAGATGCTGTCCCCGACGATGACCGCAGAGTGGATGTCGCTGCCGAGGCGCTCGGCCGCCGCGATGAACAAATCCGGATCGGGCTTGGCGTGCGCGACGTCATCGCGGGTCACCACCGTGGCGGTTGCCGGGTCGATGCCGAGCGCGCGCAGGTTGTGCTGCGCGGAAATCATCCGTCCGCTGGTCGCGATCGCCCAGGGGAGTTTCGCCTCGGTGAGATACGCCAGCAGTTCCGTCGCTCCGGGCAATGGACGGACCCACGGTACGAGGCGCGCGTAGGCCTCGGCGTGCTGGCGCTGCAGCGTCTCGAGCAGATCCGGGGTGATCGGCACGGACACCTCGCGCAGCAGCATCTCGGTGAACAGTCCGCCGCTCATGCCGATGCGCCGGTGGATGCGCCACACCGATAGCTCGATCCCGGCGGCATGCAGCGCCTGCTGCCACGCCAGGACATGCTGGTACACGCTGTCGACCAGCGTGCCGTCGAGGTCGAATAGAAAGCTGACGTCGCGGCGTGACAAGGGCGGTACTCCGGGTCGGGGTGCCGGCAGATTATCCGTGACGGACCGGACCGGCGGCAACGGCGCCGTCGCAGGGGAGCCGGCGGGTCAGAACGGTTCGCTCGCCGGCGCCGGCTCGGGGGTCTTCTCCGGGCGCTCGGTCAGCGTCGCTTCCGTCAGCAGCAGCACGCTGGCGACCGACACGGCGTTCTCGAGCGCGATGCGCACGACTTTCACCGGATCGACGATCCCGGCGACATACAGATCGACGAAGCGGTTGGCAGCGGCATCGAAGCCGATGTTCGCGCTGCCGTTGAGCATCCGGTCGACCACCACGCCGCCGTCGGCCGCGGAGTTCTCTGCGATCTGGCGCGCCGGCGCCTCCAGCGCGCGGCGCAGGATCTGCACGCCGGTGCGCTCGTCTCCCGAACACGCACCCTCGGCGGCGAGCACCGCGGTGCTGCAGCGCAGCAGCGCCAGCCCGCCACCCGGTACGATCCCCTCGGCGACCGCCGCCTTGGTGGAACTGATCGCATCATCGAGCGCTTCCTTGCGGGCTTTCATTTCGGATTCCGAGGGGGCGCCGACCTTGATGACCGCCACGCCGCCGGCGAGCTTGGCGAGCCGCTCCTTGAGCTTCTCGCGATCGTAATCGCTGGCGGCGTCCTCGATTTCCTTGCGCAGCATGCCGATGCGCGCCTCGATGCGGGCCTTGTCGCCGGCTCCGCCGATGAGTGTGGTAGTGTCCTTGTCGATCACAATGCGCCGCGCGCGGCCGAGCTGCGCGAGCTTCGTGTCTTCGAGTTTGAGTCCGAGCTCCTCGGACACGACTTCACCGCCGCACAGCGTCGCGATGTCGGCGAGCAGTGCCTTGCGCCGTTCGCCGAACCCGGGTGCCTTGACCGCGCAGCTCTTCAGGACGCCGCGGACCTGGTTGACGATCAGCGTGGCGAGCGCCTCGCCCTCGATTTCCTCGGCCAGCACCAGGATCGGGTGGGCGGCCTTGGCCACCTGCTCGAGCAGCGTCAGCAGGTCTTTGAGTACCGCGAGCTTCCGATCGCACATCAGGATGTACGCATCCTCGAGCACCGCCTGCATGCTCGAGGGATCGGTGACGAAGTAGGGGGAGAGATAGCCCCGGTCGAACTGCATCCCTTCGAGCACCTCGAGGGTGGTTTCAATGGTCTTGGACTCCTCGACGGTGATGACCCCGTCGCCACCGACTTTCTCCATCGCATCGGCGACCAGCTCGCCAATGGCTGCATCGTTGTGCGCCGAGATCGTCGCCACCTGCACCCGCTCCTGGCGTCGCTCGAGGGGCTTGGCCATGGTCTTCAGTGCGCCGATGGCCGCGGCGAGGGCTCGATCCAGACCACGCTTCAGGTCGACCGCGCTCGCACCGGCCGCCACATTGCGCACGCCCTCGGCATAGATCGTCTGCGCCAGCAGGGTCGCGGTGCTGGTCCCGTCGCCGACCCGCTCGCCGGTCTTCTCGGCCGCTTGACGCAGCATCTGGGCCCCGAGGTTCTCCTCAGGGTCCTCGAGTTCCATCTCCTTCGCGATCGTCACCCCGTCGTTGCACACGATGGGGGCGCCCCATTTCTTCTGGATGAGCACCGATTTGGATTTCGGTCCGAGCGTGATGCGTACGGCATCGGCCAGCTGCGTGGTACCGCGCAGGATCTTCTCGCGCGCGGCGGATCGGAACAACACTTGCTTGGCCGTCATCAGACACTTCCCCAAGAGCGCGCGCCGAAGCGCAGCCCCGCCGGAGGGAGACTAGGGGAGTCCGCGCCGCGCGGCCATCCGTACTAGTGCGCATTCCGGCCAGTGGCTTCGCGAGCGACCGTTGCGCATGTGCCGCCGGCTCCCGGGGTGTCTGCAGCCGAAGGTCTGCGCATTGTCCGCATTCAACAAACACCACTCTGCAGCGCATGCCGCCAGCGCAGCCACCGTGAATGTGCGTGTGCGCAATCTGGCGCAGATGTTCAATTCGCTCGACGCCTCGCCGTTCTGGGACCGTGATCTCGACGTGCACGCCGCGGATTTCATCGAGGAGGAGTTTCGCGAGAACCGCGCCGCGGCGCAGTGGCACTTGCACGTGCACGCCAGCGAAGGCGAGGACCTGGCCGCGGATCTGCAGCCGGCCCTGGAGCATTACTACACCCGCATGGCCCATTCGACGGCCCTGCGCCTGCGCGATCAGCTGCGCCTCGGTCAACTGGCGCTGCTCGGCGGGCTGGCGATCTTTCTGTTCAGCATGAGCGCCCGCGGCATCCTGACGCATGTGGTGGCGCACGGGTTGTCGCGGCTGCTCGACGAAGGACTGATCATTCTGGCCTGGCTTGCATTGTGGCGGCCCGTGGAGACGCTCGTCTACGGTTGGGTCCCCCTGTATCGCCAGCGGCGGATGTATCAGCGTCTGGCGGCGATCAAGGTGACGGTTCGCATGGAGCATGCGCACTCAGACGCGGTGAACGTCGCCGCGCGCCGACAGGACGCCGGCGCGGCTGGGCCGCTTGGGGCCCCCGACGCGTCGCGCCGCGCTTGATCCGCACTCAGCGTTCGGCGCCAAGCGATTGAAAAGAAACTGACATCCCGCAGCGCGATCATGCTGCCCTCGCCGGGCGCGTGCGACTTGCGCAATTTTTTCCCGTCGCTGCGGGAACCCGCACTGTTCCGGTGACTCAACATAGAGGACGATTGTGCAATCGTGGGGTCGTGTGCCGAGGCGTACACCCCGTCAGTCATTTCACCAGGAGCGGGCGTCATGGCGGCAGAAGGTAATGTGTGGGCGCTGGTATTGGCTGCGGGCGAAGGCAGCCGCTTGAAATCCCTGACCATCGCGCCCTCGGGAACCGCCGTCCCGAAGCAGTTCTGCTCGCTGTTCGACGGACCGCCGCTGCTGCATGAGGCGCTGCGTCGCGCCCAGACGCTCACGGACGAGGCATTCACCTGTGCGGTGGTCGCGGCGCATCATCGCCGCTGGTGGCAGGATGCGCTCGCGCCGCTGCCGCCGCAGAACATCATCGTGCAGCCGCGCAACTGCGGTACGGCGGTCGGCATCCTGCTGCCGCTGCTGCACATTCTGGCGCGTGATCCGCAGGCCAAAGTCGTGCTGTTGCCTTCCGACCATCTGGTGCAGCACGAGTCTGTGCTGGCCGAATCGCTGGCTGCGGCGCTTGCGCAACTGCCGTGGCGAGCACATCAGACGCTGCTGATGGGCATCGAGCCGGAGGAGGCGGATCCGGAGCTCGGCTACATCGTGCCGGGCGAAGAAGATGTGCGCGGCGCCATGCGCGTTCGCCGCTTCGTCGAGAAACCGCCGCTCGCCGAGATTCGTGATCTGATCCGCGGCGGGGCGTTGTGGAATGCATTCATCGTGGTGGCCAGCGCTCAGGCGCTGCTCGAGCTGTTTCGGGCACGCATTGCCGCCGTCGTCGCGGCGATGGAGGTGGCCGTGGCCGCCGATCGTGAACAGCCGCAGGCGTGTGCGGTGGCGGCCCTCTACGAGCAGCTGCCCACGGTGGACTTCTCGCGCGAGATCGTCGCAGGGCAGGAGGATGCGTTCCGTGTCGTCGCAGTGCCGAAGTGCGGCTGGAGTGATCTCGGCACGCCGCAGCGGGTTGCCGAGGCACTGCGGCGGGTGCCGCGGCCAGAGAGCAGTCCGCGTCTGCGTTCGGGCGTCGCCTTCCTGAGCCTCGCCGCGCAACATCACCGGCTGCACATCCTGCACGGTGCTGCGGGCGCCTGACGTCCTTCGCGGCGCTGCGAGTGTGTACGCTCAGCGGCGCTGAGTGCGTACGCTGTCGAGCGCGCCCGCCATTCCGCCAATCAGCGAACCGACCACCGCGCCCGCGGTGGTGAGCGTACCTACGGCGCCGAACAGCGGCAGCGCGGTGAGCACCGCAACGCCGGCGGAGGCGCCGAGGGCGACATTTTTCAGCAGTGAGACGATGTTCATCGGCTCGGTCTCGGTCTGAAGGGCCATGGCCAACATGCTAGCCGACCCGGGGTGGCGGCGCATCTGCACCGCACGGGGACGCAAGCTCGGCAGTTGCCGCGTCGCAGGAATTCTCTTTCGCGCGCCGGTCCGCCGATTCCGCGGGCGAGGGAGCGGCAGGTTGCGCCGCTCCCAACGCCTGCGGGATTCACAGATGGATCAGACCAGATGGCCGCGGTGGCGGACCGGTGCGGGGGGCGCCTGCGGCACGGCCACCCGGGGCAGCAATACGATCACGCGCGTCGGCATCGGGATCGCCTGCAGCGGAATGACCGGTTGCAGGAAGCGCACCTCGAGCGGCAGGCCCTGCCCCGGTAGCGGGAGCAGCAGTGGCTGGCCGAACATCGTCGGCACCGGCATCTGCGGCATCATCTGCCCGCTGAGCGCGGCCTGGATGAGCCGCATCTGCTGCATCTGGGCCTGTAGGGCACGAAACTGCGCCATGACCCAGGCGGGCATGGGCGCGCCCGCGCCGCGGGTTTCGGACACCTGGACCACGGCCGCGCCGTTCGGTCCGCGCCACCGCCAGGTGTGCACCTGGACCGGCCCGGCGGCGGTGTGCACCACTTGCACGACCTCCCGCAGCGGGACGGTGCGTGAGCCGACGCGGATGAACATCGGCTCCGCGGCCAGTGCGAGGGCCGGCAGGGCGATGCCCGCAAGGGCTACGGCAAGCACTCTCTTACGCATAGACACCTCCTTGAAACGTGAAACGGGCGGCTCTGCGGGAGCCGAACCCGCAGATTCGACCGTGCCGACGGCCAAGAGTTTCCGCACAGCGCGACGGGATTGTATTGCTGCCCCCAGGGTGCGAGCGCACCGCCTTGGCTCGGCGTGCAGCCGAGGGCGAGACTGTGCGGCTTGCAGCCCCGCTGCTCCCGCGTTTGCCGGGTTGCCAGCGGGAGTGGATCTGCTGAGGCGCTACACGCTGTTCCTGCGATCCCCATGCGAGTTCGCGTGAGGTGCCTTGGGAGGGCTCGCCACGCTGCCGAGGCGCGAGGAGACAGTCACGCCGCGACTCCGGACGACCTCAGTGGCGGGATGAGCAGATCCGCGGGAATATGAAACCGCTCACGGAGCTTGCGCACCATCGTCATGCTCAGCTCGCGTTTGCCGGTCAAAACCTCGCTGACCCGGCTGGCCGTCCCCAATAGCGGGATGAGGTCGCCACGCGAAAGTCCGTGCTGATCCATCAGATAGGTGAGAAGGTCGGGCAGCGACGGCACGCGTCGTGGCCATCGAGAACGCTCATACGTTTCGGCCAGGCACGCCTGAGCCACCATGCGGGCCCGGTCCGCCGGATCTCTCGAGTCCATCAGCTTCTCGATCAGTGCCTTGGCCTGAGCGTGATCCGCGTCGTTTTGAATGACGATCAATGTGGTCTTCATTACACGCTCTCCGCATCAACCTTGTCGTAGTCCTCATGGGACCCAAAGAACCGGATCATCAGCACACCGTTGGCGTACTGCACGATGGCAATCAGCCGGTAGTCATTGCCCTTGATGTTGAACACCGCTCGGCTGCCCTTGAGGATACTCGCCTTTGGGTGAGCCTTCTTCACATCCTCCGGTCCTTTCCATTGCGCCTTCTCTACGATGGCCCTCCACGCATCGTACTGCGCCCGCGCCGCCCTTATCCCACGGTGGCCGGCCCGCGCCGCGAAATAGCGTTCCACGACGTCGGTGCCGATGACGATCATGGATCGCGATTCTATCGAAGAGTTCCATAATATGGAAATCTGGATTCCAGTTTATGGAAGGTTACCCAGTACAAACTGCTGTCGACTTAAGCAGTGGCAGCGCTCCACGGCGCTCAGCAGCCTTCAATGGATGCAGGAAATTTTGAGGAGGCGAATTGGCCCTGCCGCGAGTGCGATCTTGCGCCGGCGATCGAGCGCTAGGAGAGCGCCTCGAGCCACGGTGCCAGGGGGAGAACTTTGATGCCTGCGCGTTCCTGTGGATGCTCGAGGTTCAGGACGAGCTGGATCGATTCCTTGGGATTGAGCTTGCGGGTGTAATAGCCGAGCGATGAGCTGACTCGGTCGTCCGAAGCCTTGACTTCGATCAGCCAATGAACGCGGCGATTTTGAGTGACCACGAAATCTACTTCACGGCCCTCTCGGTCGCGCAGATAGAACAACTCCCAGCTTTCCCCGCGAGCGTCTTTCCGCCACTGCACGAATTTCAGCAGGCAGCAGGCAACAAGGTTCTCGAGTTGCGCTCCGTCGGATTCGTCGTAAGCCGCAGCGCAATCGAAAAAGTACACTTTCCGGTCTTTGCGAATGCTGCGCGATAGGCTCCTTGAGTAAGGTGGCAGCAAGAAGATCAGGTAGAGCTTCTCGAGCAACTCAACCCATGATTTGGCGGTCGGTGGAGAGATTCCCAGAGATTGAGCCAGGCGGTCGTAATTTACAGGCCCGCCGACGCGCTCGCGCAGCAATTCAACGAGGTCGGCCGGCCCTCGCCAAGAGCTGACTCTGGAAAGATCGCGCAGATCCTCGCGTGTGACGAGTTCCATTCTGTCATTGCGCAGCCGTGCCGCTTCCTGGGGTTCGAGAAACGCTTCTGGAAATCCACCGGCCTTGAGTAGCCGGGTGAGGCGTGACCGTAGATCGAGTTGCGGAAGGAATGCCTTCGATTCGGCGACGTCGATCGGATGCAGCCGATAGAAATAGTGGCGGCCAGTGAGCGCATCGCCTGCTCGTCGAAATGCATCGAGCTTGGCGCTTGCTGTGACGAGTACGGGTGGGCGATTGTGGAATTCGTCCACGATGCCCTTGAGGAGGTTCTTCCACTTCGGCGCCTTGTGGAGCTCGTCCAGAACCAGAAGCGATGCATCTTTCGGCCAGGCAAGTTCGCGGATGATGCGCCGATCGCGGGCGATGTCCCAACTCAGGTAAACGCCGCCATCGGTCAAGAGCGATTCAGCGAGAGTGGTCTTGCCGCACTGACGAGGTCCAGCGAGGATCACCATCTTTCGAGGCAAATCTCTCTGCAGTGATGCGGTCAAATAGCGCACTTGGCAATTCTAAAGTGGACACTAGAATAGTCAGTCTAAAATAAAATACGTTTTACTTTTGCGGGTCGCGTCTGAAGTCGCTCGGGCCTTGCATCCCGGGCGAGTGGCCTGAGCCGTCAGGCTTTCAAATCCCTGACCTGCAGCGCTTGGCTCATTCCGCGCTGTGCGCTGCGCTCGCGATTCTTGCCTGCCCTGAGGCATGTTGCGAGCGAAGCCACCGGGACTCGAGATCACCTGATTGGCGGAGGGATCACACGAGGGGCAGATGAGTGCGCCAGAAGGGTGATCCGCGAGGACGGACGCGCCTAACGGCCCGTTCCATGCACGGCGGGTGGCCCGCTCCGTTGCACGGGAGGCGACTTTAGCGCTGGAATGCGCGTAAGCCTTTGATAAGATGGCGCTCCCTACGGGATTCGAACCCGTGTTACAGCCTTGAGAGGGCTATGTCCTGGGCCTCTAGACGAAGGGAGCGCTGGGGGGGCCGAGCCAGGAGCGCGGTATTATAGGTATCCTGAATGTTTCCTCAAGCAGAAAGCGCAGACTGAATTGAATTCTTCCGACCCGCGCGCCACAGCGCCTGCCTCGCCGCCCCGGGTCATCCCGCGGGCCGAGCACACCGTTTCCCGTTCCCAGATCTCCCCGAACGCCCTGCGCGTGCTGTACCGACTGCGCGACGCGAATTTCCAGGCGTTCCTGGTCGGCGGCTGCGTCCGCGACCTGCTGATCGGCTTAGAGCCGAAGGACTTCGACGTCGCCACCGATGCGCTGCCGGAGCAGGTCAAACGTCTGTTTCGCAACTGCCGCCTGGTCGGCCGGCGCTTCCGTCTCGCGCACGTGTTCTTCGGCCCGGAAATCATCGAAGTCGCCACCTTTCGCGCCTCGAGTGCGCCGGAGCCGGGCGAGGAGCCCATCGAGGAGGAGGAGGACGAGGCCGAAGAGGCCGACCTCGACGCGGATGAGACCGATCTGATCGATCAGGCCGGACCGGTCACCGAGGGGCGCGCGGCGCGGTTCGAAGCCGAGCACAGCGCACGGGAGACGCTCGTCGATGCCGACACGGAGCGGATGTTCGATGCAACCGGGCGGATCCTGCGCGACAACATCTACGGCACGGTGGATGATGACGTGTGGCGCCGGGATTTCACGGCTAACGCGCTCTATTACAACATCGCGGACTTCTCGATCTGGGATTACACCGGCGGTGCCGAGGACATCGCAGCGCGGCGCCTGCGGCTGATCGGTGATCCGGAGACGCGCTATCGGGAGGATCCGGTGCGCATGCTGCGCGCGGCACGCTTCGAGGCGAAACTCGGTTTCGAGCTCGATCCGGCCAGCGCCGAACCGATCGAACGGCTGCGCTCACTGCTCGGCGGGGTGCCGCCGGCGCGCCTGTTCGATGAGATGCTGAAGCTGTTCCTGACCGGCCACGGGGCGCGCAGCCTCCCGGTGCTGCGCCGCCGCGGACTGCTCGGTGCGCTGCTGCCGAGCACCGAGGCCTATCTGGAGGCCCATCCGGGCAGCCTCGTCGAGCAACTGCTGATGCAGGGCCTTGCGAACACCGATGCGCGCGTCAAAGCGGGCCGTTCCGTCACCCCGACGTTCCTGCTCGCGCTGCTGCTCTACGGCCCGATCGCGGCCCTGATCGAGGCCATGCCGCCGTCGCGCTGGCACGAGCTCTCGGCGATTCTCGACGCCTGCGACCAGGCAGTACGCGAGGCCCAGCGGCACCTGTCCATCCCGAAGCGCTTCTCGCTCGGGCTGCGCGAGATGTTCGCGCTGCAGCCGCGGCTCGAGCATCCCCGCGGCCGGCGCGCGCTGCGCCTGCTCGGACATCCGCGCTTCCGTGCCGGCTACGACCTGCTGCTGCTGCGTGCGGAGTTTGGCCTCGCCAACCCCGAGCGGGCCCAGTGGTGGACCGACCTGCAGGCCGCGCCGGAAGCCGAGCAGGGACCGATGGCCGATGCGATCGCCGGGGGCACGGAGCGCACCGCCGGGCAGAAGGGCCGCCGCCGGC
>Ga0315298_1006083_pt1 | contig 16688 bp, 19 predicted proteins | sample WHS_1_MG_FD_203077 | JGI IMG/M metagenome (GOLD analysis project Ga0315298, IMG submission 203077) | Extremophilic microbial mat communities from Washburn Hot Springs, YNP, Wyoming, USA - WHS_1_MG | ecosystem: Environmental > Aquatic > Thermal springs > Hot (42-90C) | place: USA: Wyoming...
GCCAGAGGCTCCTACAGAGAATTGTCAAGGCAGCAAGATACGGTTTAGCATCAGGAGGACCTTCTGAAGTAGGTGAGATTGTTAAGGATCTGCTCACAACCCAGACGTTAGGCGAGCCTCTCGAGCCTATAACAACATATCACGTCCAGAACACGGGATACACGCTTCAGGAGATTAGGTTCAGCTACAAGCCCCTCATGGACTGCCTAAAGCAGCTAGCTGATGTTGTAAGATACACCTTCTACGTAGATGTGGATAGGGATCTGCACTTCACAGACAGGTTCAGCGAATACTCAGGCTTAACCTTCGACGAATCATCTATACTCGAGGTTGAGGTTGAGGACGATGTTGAGTATGTGAAGAATAGGGTGTATGTGCTTGGAGGCGATGAAATCAAGGTCGATGCTGCTCAAGAACAGGCTACTCAACCCGTAAGCCTACACGACAGATACTGGGCTGACGAATTCACACCTCAAGCAGAAGACCTGCTCCAAATAGCCGTATACGTGGATAAAGTAGGCTACCCCCCTTCACCACTAAGCGGCGAGTTAAGGTATGATCAAAACGGCCCATACGGCCCTGTGATCAGAGCTTTCGAGCTATCGGCTAGCAGAGTAGCGTCAGGTTGGCACATAATAGACACATCAACAACAGTCACAAGAGGGCAAAAAGTCTGGCTCATAGTCTACAAAACAGGCGACGCTAACAACACATACAGATGGTACTCAGACGGATCATCAAACAAAACAGACGCATACAGCGAGGACGGGTTAAACTGGGTTGTCAGAGGAGGCTCAGGGCAAGACTTCGCATACAGAACCTATTGGAGAGAGCCGCTAGTAGCTGTTGCGAAGAACCAGAGGAGCATAGACCGATATGGTGTAAGGGAGTATGTGGAGAGCAACCCAGACATCAAAACAAGAGTAGAAGCAAAAGTTGAGGCGATAACACTATCATCAAAACTAGGCTCACTAAAAAGAACCATCAGAATTAGAGCAGAAGCACCAGACCAACCGATCTACGCAGGCACACTAGTAGGCTTAAGCATACCAAGTTTAGGTATACAAGGATACTACCCAGTCACACAAGTAGACTACAGGATAAGAGGCTACGAAACACACGAAGTAGAGTTCACGGTGGTGCAGGAAGTTGAGTAGCGTAGAAGAAATCATAGCGAAGCTGGCAGAAGACATAAGGAGGCAGAAGGTAGGGCAGCAGGCACTAAACGCATCAGCAAAACTCAACCAGATCGAACTCCTAGGAGAAGAAACAAAGCTAAAAGACGAAGCATACAAAGACAGAGCACACACATCGCTAGGTGAGCAAGCAACCCCATTAGATTACAATTTCACAGTTCAAAAAACAACGTCAACACAACTAGTAGATGAAGCGAAGGTGATGTTCACTGAAATCTAACCTCAAACTAAGAGGCTCAGTTAAGATATCTGTGAGAGACGCTGAATCGGGCTGCAAAGTAGACAGGAGGGTAGTCAACAACCTAGTCGTTAATGTCGGTAAGCAGCAGGTAGCAGATCTGCTCATAGGAGCGTCAACAACGAGTTTCAGCTTCTGCGCAGTAGGCTCATCAAACCAAGCGCCATCGCCATCAGACGCAGACCTCATCCAACCCATAGGTAGAAAGCAGGTTACAGACAGATTCAGAACAGCGAACAAAGCAACATTCAGCACATTCATCTCCTCACAAGAGCTGAACGGAACCTGGAGGGAATGCGGCCTATTCACACACCAAACAGGAGGCGTAATGCTCTCAAGAGCAGTATTCTCACCAGAGATAGTGAAGGACCAGAGCAAAACCGTGACAATAGACTGGGACATCGAGGTGACCTAAACGAATATACCAGAACCATTAACGAAGATCGCACACATAACCTTCGGATTCATATCAACACTAGCGGTGCTAATCAACCCCATACTACCACCACTAGCAGCAGCACTATTCGTAATCTACGAGCTCGACGAAGAATTCAGATTAAGTGACGAAGCATACCAGGAGATAAGGGAGTACCTCTACGGCGCATCAGCAGCCCTAACCCTACTCATTTTAAAGGTGACGTTAGCTTGAACTTTGTATACCTAAACCAATCAGCACCAGCACCACAGCTACCGACTGTAGCCGAGGCTGACAAACCATGGTATCTAACCTTGATTCTGCTTCTGGTATTCGGCTTATTCACGCTATTCTACTCAACCTTCCTATTCAACCTAGGTAGAGGTGATGAGCTGAGGGATTTCGCCCAAACAGCATTCAACGTGATCGTAGGTTGGTGTGGTATAGCGATAGGATACTATCTGAGGGGTAAGGTGGTGCAGAACGCTTAGAAGATACGGGTTCTGGAAAGAAGTGCAGAATATCAGACTATACAGAAACCCAGACCCATTTAAGGGTATGTGGACTAGGCTAGTGCTACCAGCAGACTACGTGAATAAGAAGTTAGCAGGGTGGAATCAGAGGCACGCTAAAGATCAGTCTTCGACTCAATCCGGGTGCAACCCCTGGGGTAGGAGCGACTTCCTAGCTGGAGACGCCTTCCTATATGGTGTTGGATACATCGAGGTTCTAGACCCTCAAGCCACACTACACCCCATTGGAGACTATAATACTGAGTGGTTCTTCCTCTGGGACAGCTGGGTCAAATCACCCTTCTGCGGCTGGAGCCACGATAAAACTAACCAGAGGTTCACGTATGAATTCATCCTGGATAATGATGCTGAGGAGAACCAGCCTCTAGTAGCCTACGATGATGGAGCAGGATGGCAGCTTGCAGGCGTAGGCTCAGGTTCAGCAAATATATCTGGTGGAGAAGATAATCAGCAGAAGATCAGGGGGAGCAGCTGCTTCAGAATACAGATATCGCCGACAGGAGGATCATACGAGTGGGTGGCAGCGATATACAGCTTCCCCCAGACACTTGATCTTAGTGGATACGACTTCTGGTGCATCTGGTGGTACGGCTCCAACAGCGGGAGATGGAACCACTTCCTACTAAAAACAACTGGCGTGGATTGGTTTAGGTGGAATGTTTTGGATGATTGGGTTGGTTGGAGGAGGCTCATACTCCCGCTAAGAAGCCCACATGAATCGTATGGTAACGTAAGCCTGTCTCAAATAAACATGATTCAAATCGACTTCTACGCCATAGATATAGCTGATAGGACACACTACATAGATCGAACACTATTCGACTTCGCGAGATGGGTTAGATGCGAGGTTAGGGTCCCAGACACACTAGCATACGGATTAGAGAACCAGCCAGACACCTGGGCCTGCAGAATAAAATATTGGGATTCTGCTGAGCAGACATACAAAGACACAGTCATCTGGAACCCCTATCAGGCAGCATCAGGATGGAGGTGGAGCGGCGACTTCAAATACCTAGATGGCACAAAAGCTAGCCAAGTAAACCCATACTACGGAGAGCTGCAGGAAGCATTCACAGTAGGCTCAAAAAACACAGTTGGAAACCCAGTGTTCGGAAAACCAATCACAATAAACTATTCAGCGAAATATGGTTGCCTAAGGAGAGTTGGGTTCGCGTTCAAACTACCGCCAGAAGACTACAGAGACACACAAACATCAGGCATATCACAAGTAAAGCTTAAACTCGAAGTAAAGTACACAGATGAAGGATCAGCAACCTATGAATTCGAAGACTCAACCGACCAATACTACGGCCTCAGAAACATCAACAAGAAGTACATCCTACTATTCAGGAAAGACGGTCAAGGACCAGTTGACTTCATCCAACTCAAAAACACAGTTGCAGGAGATGGGTTACCAACATACCTAGCGGTTAAAGCAGATCATAACGAGGAGATCAAAGAAGTCCAAATCACTCTACCAAACATATCGGATCAATCTAGAAAGCATTGGGGTCAATCCACACTAGACCCAACCCTAGACTCAAACGGAGACGGAATACTAGATGTAATAGAGGAGGTTGAGGGATTCGCAGATCAAGGAGGCTGGGGCTAGATGAGCATCGAAACCAAACTCATCCAATTCAACCTCACCATAAACCTAACTTACGGCGGAGGAGCCACAGTAGATGAAGCAGCATCACAACCAACACCACAACCAGCAGAAATCAGTTCTTTGGAGGCTAAGCTAACTTGAGCTTCGAATCAGGCACAACAATAAGAATACTGATCAACACAAGAGACTTCTCAGGAGAACCTAGTGACGTAGATCAGAACCCAACCATATCGATCTGGGACGGCTTAGGTGTGAAGAGGGTCTATGACCAACCATCTATAAGGAGCTCGACAGGATCATACCACCTTGATCTCACGCTTAGCGAGGGTTGGCAGCTCGGGAACTGGATTTATGAGGTGAGGTCTTCGATAGCAGGTAAGCCTCTTGTAGCGAGAGGGGGCTTCAGAGTCGTCAGAACAGGGGGTGCTTTGAGCTGAGCATCTGGGAGCCCGGTGAAATCTTGAGCGGGGATAAGCTTAATCTTAAGTCGATCTACATAGGCTCTTCTCCACCAACCAACCCGGTAGACGGAATGGTTTGGGTTGATGTGAGCAGCACACCCTACTTGGTTAAGGTCTATAGAAACGGTGTTTGGGATGTTGCAAGAGGGGCTAATGTGGATAGGGTTACAGCACCACCCGCATCTACATCAGACTACGCTACACCATCTTCAGCCTCCGCTTCAAGCGAATTATCTCATGAGTATGCTAGTGGCTCGGTAGGTCAGGGTGTGAACCACCTTACTTGGTATGCGCATTGGAAGGCTTCGTTCTACGCCTATGGGCGTGTTTGGGTTCTTTGGCAGCCTAATGTCGGCTCAGGTCCGCTTCGCATATACAATTCAGCTGATCTAGTGAACTGGTCAAACCTAGTTGAGATTGACACTGTAGCTGACACAATACCCTGGGATAGCTGGTTTGATGGAACGTATCTTCATCTAAGCTACGTTTGGTATGATGGCACTTCAACTTACTACATATGCTACAGAAGGTGCATACCTAATGCAGACGGCACGTTAACTTTAGGCACGAGGTACCTGATCCAAGGCTACACAAGCAACAGCCTCGCTGTTCCTCCTAGGATATGTGTTGATGAGCAAGGTTATGTGTGGATAATCTGCCGTTCCACGGCTGGCTTTCAATACGGAGCTGGGGTATATGTGTTTAAGAACGCTGTGAACGATGGGGGTTGGACAACTGCTTCAGGCTACCCGATGTATCTTTGGCTAGGTGGAGCATACTTCGCAACAATAGGTTCAGTGGGATCAGGAGGTAGGATGATCGCTATTTGCGGAGATACGTCTACATCACCCTGTAAGCTGAAGGCTAGGCACTTCAACGGCGCCAGTTGGGAGGGTGAGGTTGAGTTAGGAAGCTTGTATGAGGGTGAGCAGGGCTTCACGACACCCATACTTGGCCAAGAAGGGTTAATTCACATACTTTTCAGAGCGTATTCACCATCATATGTGCACCACGTCACATACAACCCCTCATCCAGCAGCTGGAGCACACCATTCAACCTAGGGTTCACAGGACACTTCAGCCTATTCAGAGACCACAGAAGCATAATAGCGTCATACATCGCGAACGCACCATACAACCCAGGGTCAAACTCACTCTTCATAAGAAGATATTCAGATGGATCCTGGCTGCCTCCACTAGAGTATCTGCTAGGCGGAGCTAACTATCACCAGAACCTCTACCAGGCTTCACCAGGCGATAAAGCAACCTACCTATGGCTCTACGCATCATCAGCACCATACCCGCTTCAAGCAGCATACTTCAAGCAGATGTACCCAGCGAAAGACGCAATAGACGATGCTGCTTCAACAGGATGGAAGCCGTCTACACCACAAAACTCGTGGATCACCTGGGACCTAGGCTCAACCCTAGCTGGTGTAGCGGGGTGCAGAATACTATGGCCAAGCGACGCAACATTAAGACCTCAAGCATACAGGCTCCAAGCAAGCGAAGACAACGTGAACTGGATAACACTGGCATCATACACACAAGCACCAGAAGCAGGCTGGAGAGAATACTCCTGGATGCCGCTGAACAGATGCAGATACATACGCCTAACAATAGACACACCAGGCACATCAGGCGTAATGCTCCAAGAATTCGACTACTACCAATCCAGCATATGGAGGCACGGACACAGAGGAGACTAAAATGGGTGAAGAAACCACTAAACTTAGGGAGAAGGTCGCAAAAGGAGAATTCAGATTCGGAGAAACCCTAAAACTCAAACACCTCGAAAAGGTTGAGGCATCAAAAGAAGCGAAGGAGCTGCTGAAAGGTGCTGGTGTATCTGATTCCGCTAAACTATACGCCTACGTAGCATCGCTCGAGAAGAGGCTTGAAGCACTTGAAGAGCTCGTTGAATACCTAAGGTGCCTAGTATGATAGATTGGCGCAGGCTCAGAGCATCCTTGGCTAGGGTTGAGGAGGCCTTAAAGGGTTTGGAGAGAGGAGATACTGTAGCGATATGCTGGATCGATGCATCAACATCAGACCACGTAAACACATCCGCTAAGATACCAAACCACAACCTTGAAACGAAGAGGATAAACGAACGCTACATATACCTAGGGGTTCAGAACGGAGCAGAATACGGAGACCCACACCTCATCCTACTAAGAGGAAGCCTAGACAGCGAAGCAGACTCAACAATAACATCCATACCACTATACCTAATCAAAAAGATAATCAAAGTAGGTGGAAAGATACCAGAAGAAGCAGCTAAAACAGCTAGGCTAGCGAAGCCTAGGCGCATCAGAATCATCACATACCCAGACGGGAGCGTGAAGCACTTCGACTAACAAAAAACCAGCACTAATCATCAAAGATTCCCTAAAGGTTGAGGATAAAGACTACAGAGGCATACTAGCAATCATACTAGTACTAGCCTGGATCACCTTCCTAACACTGGGAAGATGTGAAGCAGCAAACGCAGTAGGACCATTCGCAGGAAGCGCAGTAACCTGGTGGTTCACAAAAAGAAGGAGAAGAAGATGAATCAAGAAGCAGAAATCTATGAGAAGATCATAAGATGCCTAGAGAAGCTACAAGAACTAGAAGCAACGAAGAGAGCAAAGCATACACAAAAGGAATCATCGGCATACAAGAGGAGTGAGCAGATAGAGCACTCAGAAGACTTCCTAGAGAAGGCTAAGAAGTGGAGCGGGCAAAACGAAATAGCAGCAGCACTAGCCTGGCAGATGTACACAAAAGCACAAGCATACATAGATCAAGGAGATGCGAAGAACGCACACAAATTCTACGAATTAACCCTAAAAGCGCTAAAACTATGCGGCTCAGCACTAAAAGAATTCAACATAGAGGAGCTGGAGAAGAGGCTCACAAAACTAGAAGCATCGCTAGGTGAAGCATAAGTTGATGCTTAGTACCAGATTCAGTACCGGATTTTTGCTGGGAAAAAATTTTTTCTGCGGAAATGTGGTACTAAATCCGGTACCAAATCCGGTACTGAGTGTCCGCGTGTATAGGCGTGGCTTATCGTCTCTGTGGCGTAGGCTTGAGAGGCTTGAAGCTATAGAGCTCGAATCATCGGAGAAGACTATCGTGTATGAGTGCGCTAAGATCTTAGCTGAGGTATCTGGGCTGCCTAGAAACAAGACGTATCAGCGCATAACGCCTAGGACCGAAGAGGAGCTCAAAGCCATTAAGGACCTATATGAAGCAATCAAAGCTCGATCAATAGATGATCTCAGGGACCCTGTTGTGTTCTGCTCAACCTTCCTCAACTGGAGGCCTCTAAAGTATCAGGATGCTCTGCTCAGAGATATTAGTAGGCAGGTTGCTGTTAGGTGGTGTAGGCAGAGCGGCAAAACAACCACATTTGCAGCTAAAGCTATTCACTTCTGCGTAACAAAGCCAGGCTCACAAGCACTCATCACATCACCAGGCCTAAGGCAGAGCATGATAGTAAGCGATAAGATAGAGGACCATCTTAATAGGATGAACCCTGTCGCTAAGAGGGCTTGGGTGAGGAAGACACAAAGGCAAACAATAGCCTTCCACAACGGATCAAGAGTCAAAGCGCTACCATACTCACTACACCGATTAAGAGGAGAAACGTGTGATCTAATATTTGTTGACGAAGCAGCATTCATAAGAGAAGATGAAATCTTATTCGATAACGTGCTCAAACCAATGCTTGCTACAAGATGGAGTAGAGGAGCTCAGCTTATAGCTTCATCAACACCCTGGGGTAAGGGCAACATGTTCTACAGATTCTGCAAAGACCCGATAATCTCCAAGGATTGGAGCCAGCACCACGTAACATGGCGCGGACCAGTCGAAGGAGGACTCATACCAAACGAATTCATAGAGGTGCAGAGGAGATCAATATCATCCGAGCGATTTATGCGAGAATATGAAGCTGAGTTTGTGGAAGATGCTGACTCATACCTACCACAAGATCTGATAGCCAGATGCACAGACCCAGACCTAGAATACTGGAGCTTCGAAGACGTAGTTAGGGGAAGAGAGCTCTACGGAGGCCTAGACCTAGGTAAGAAGATGGACCACAGCGTATACGCCGTGGTTGAGAAGATAGGCGACGAACTTAAGCTGAAGCACCTAAAACACTTCCCACTAGAAACAGCGTACGCATCAATAATAGGGTATGTGAAGATAACATCAGAAAGGTGGCAAACATCGTATAGAGTTTCTGTGGATCAAAGCGGGGTCGGAGAATATATAGTAGAGGATATGGTTAGAGCAGGCATACCAAACGTAGAAGGCGTAACACTAACCATGCCGAAGAAGGAAGAGATCCTAAGCTACCTGAAGCAGCAGATGCTACAAACAAAACTAAAGATCCCATACGACCAAGAACTCATAGCGGAACTAAACATAGAGAAGTATGAGCTTACTAAAGATGGGCACATAAGGTTCAGCCACCCAGAAGGCACACACGACGACAGACTCTGGGCGCTAGCACTAGCAGCATACGCATCAAGAACTAAGGGCACAGGAGTAGTTGCTGCGATATGAAGATAACAATCAAAGCATACGCAGAACTCAAAAGACCACTAAAAGTCCTTAAAGTGGATAAAGAGTTCAAGACAACAGCAGAACCCACAAAAAGAGTAGTCGAGGTTTCGGAAGCATTCGGCCTAGGACTAGACGAAGAGAAAACCCTCACCATATACAGAGAACTCACAGTAGACATAAACCCAGGAGACATAGTATACATCACAGGAGAATCGGGTAGCGGAAAATCCCTACTACTAAGAGACATAGCAGACCAACTAGAAAAAGCACCAGAATTCAAAGGAGTAATCAGAGACTGGGAACTCAACATAAACCCAGAACACGTAGTCATCGAATCAATAGGAAAAGACACAAGCGAAGCACTAGAGATCTTAAGCTACGCAGGATTAAACGAAGCACACCTCTACCTAAGAAAATATAGAGAGTTGAGTGACGGACAAAAATACCGATTTAAAATAGCGAAGCTCACAGACTCAAACAAAGGCACATGGATCCTAGACGAATTCTGCTCAACCCTAGACCGAACAACAGCAAAAGCAGTAGCATACTGCACACAAAAAGCAGCAAGAAAAAAGTGTAAAACGCTCATTGTAGCAACAAGCCACGAAGACCTACTACGAGACCTAAACCCAAACATACACATAATAAAGAAATGGGGGCCTGAAGTAGAAGTCAAAACATACAACCCAGAGCCAAGAGAATGCACCCTACTAGCAGAACTCCAAATCAAAGAAGCATCAAGACAAGAAATAAGGAAGCTAGAGCACCTACACTACAGAGGCAAACTACCATCCAACACAACGAAGATCTACGCAGCATACATAAACCAAGAGCTAGCTGGAGCGATAGCATACACAACACCACACTTCACACTAAAACCAAGAAACATAGCGTTGCCAGAATACAAACCAACAAAGCCCCTAAAACAATACCTTGGGAGGCTAAACAGAGACTTCACAAGAATAGCTAGAGTAATAGTGGCACCAAAATATAGGGGAATAGGCTTAGGCGTAAAACTCGTGGAAGAAACAATGCCTCTAACAGGGAAGAAGTATGTTGAAACATTAGCTGTGATGGCGAAATACAACCCATTCTTCGAAAAAGCAGGAATGAAGAAGATAGAATACGACAACACAGACCCACAATACCAAAAAGCACTAACAAAACTAGAAGCAATGGGATTCAATTTAGAGCTCCTAGGATCAAAGAAGCAAAACCTAAACACAATACAGAAGCTAAGCGAAGAGCAACTCAAAGAGCTTCAGAAGATTGTGCTAAGACAATTCTTCTCACCAAAACTACACACAAACAAACAACTACAAGAAGCAGTAGAAAGAGGAGAAAAAGAGGCGATAGCAGAAGCGCTAACACAAAGAAGACTAAAACCAACATACCTAATATGGAGAAACCCAAACATCACATAAATCTGTAGACCGGCTACTTGAAAAGGCGCTCAAAATTCGTGAAAGACAACGAAAGTATTTCGAACACCTTTCTTAAGTAGTGCAGAAGGCCTAGAAATTCAAATAAGGAGGAATGAGGAGGAAAATCTACAACTATAGGTTCATGTACTGAAAGACTCAATTTTTGGTACGTATTCCACGCTGTTTGCTTCACAATTCTTAGGCACTCCTTTCTAACGTTTTTATCAAAAATATTACAGGGATCTTCGATCATTAGGTCTAGAATTTCGGTTAAAAATCTATCCCTTGTCTCTAAATCGATACCGGATGTGACTTTATCTCGAACCGCAAAGAAGGTTCCTAAGTCAGTTATGCAAAGCAGCTTTTTCTCCGTAGCAACCGGAATGTCTTTAATTAATACGATATTCTTGTCAAAAATGACGTCTTTCCATACCTTTGGAAAATGTTCAACTAAGACTTCGAATTCCCTTCTTGCTACGTTCTCGCTACATATGCTATTACCCCCTTGCCCCTTTAATGTTGAACTACACATAAGAGTAAATATAAAAGAACCCGTCATAACTAGAATTTTTCTCAGGATCGGGTAACAAGCGAAAATACGCCCCTTAGTCAACAACGATTCGATGCTTGCAAGGCATTCCTTAATATCAGCAAGGTGGGAAAGAAGGAAATCCTTTGATAACGGATCCTCCCGACGCTCTGCGAAACGTAGCATTTTGTTGCAGAACATATACATTCTACGAACTTCATGAAGAGGATTTAAACTCGTAGTAAAAAGAACATTAATGCAATGTGGTATTCTTTCACTGGCGGAAACGGGTTTAAGATACCTCGGCGTTAATGTCCTTATCTTCTCATATAAGATGGTCAAGTCGTCCGATTCATTAAGCTCATCCGCAAATCCCATTAACTTGGGAGGCCAAATAGACTCATAGTATCTAATTGGGTCCCATCTAATCACAGGTTTCTTATACCACTCTCTGTAGAAAACGTGCCAATCAATACCCAGCTTACGAAGGAGAAGAGTGAGAGATCCAAGCTCGGTTTGCGGATCACTCTTCTGCATCTTTATCGTACCGATAGCTTCGGATGTATTCGGGCTTTCGCTGACGAGTTTATGGCAATGCACTGCAACATAGTAAATTAGGTCGTAAGCAAATCTAGGTAGATCCACGTAGAGATGGCGAGATCCTATCTTTACAGAAAGTTCCCGTACCGTAAATTGTAGAGTAGGCAACTGAAACATTTTGATAATACGCCTACGCTCACCTGTTAACTTACTGATTAGTTCATCCAGCTCGCTTCTAGCAATATAGGAAGTTTTTTGACCCATTAACATCCGGCAGAATAGTTTGTGGAGCCTAATAAACCGTTAGCTCCTAGTTTGAATACTTCAACAATTTATTCCGCTTCACCAAAGCACCTACTACGCAAGGTTTATCTATAGATGCATTCTCGTATTGTTTAGCAGAGATGGTGGTAGTAAGAGGGTTTATTGCAGTTTTCGTGCACATAATACTTCTGCTCACCTCTTTTTACTATTTGCCCTCTGTGTACTCATCTCCTTTTGAAGTTGATGCTACTGCTTCTGTGTACCATGTTGTGGATGGTGACACGTTTGATGCTTTTCCCGTAGGTAGGGTTAGGTTGGCGGATGTGGATGCTCCTGAGAGAGGCGAAGCTGGGTACACCGAAGCTACAAACGCCTTAAAGAGTCTGGTCTTGAACGAGAAAGTGTATTTAGATGTTGACGACCTCAACGTTATGGACAGCTATAATAGGATCGTATGTGTGGTTTATGTGAGGAATAACTCCAGACACGACGAAGGAAACCCAATAACACCATCCGTGAAGCAAGCTAAGCTAACTGTCACAGCAACAAAACAAACACAACCACCTTGGGAAATATACGCAGGAGTAGTTATCGCCGCCGCAATAGCAGCGAGCATAACCAGCCTAATCTACGGTAGGAGGCGTAAAAGTAGAGTAGTTTCACAACAACCGGTCAAAACACTTATTGCATCGATCCAAATAATTGTGAAGGAAGGTGGATTTAGGGATGGTTGTTAATATCCCAAGTTCTTTTACTTTGATGGAGAATGAGCGACCCTATTGGTGTGGTAGACTTAGTTGGAAGGCAAATTGGCTTCTAATACTTTTATGACTCCTAACGATCTGGATCTTTGTAGGTATCTTCTTTCTTATCGTTGCTTACTTGAGGGTGAAATCTACAGAATATTTCATAACAAGCCATCGGATATATGTCAAGTATGGTTTGGTGGGGAGAAGAGTTTACGAAATAAAAAACGAATGGATAACCGCAGTAATGGTTAGACAAGGCTTTATCCAAAGGATACTTAACTACGGCGACTTGATCTACAGCACACCAGGGCAATACGCAGGCTCCGTCATCATGATAGGTGTTTCAGATCCGATGCACATTATAACGATCGTAGAAGAAACCCTAAGAAAATTTAAAGAAATTAAGACCATACAAGAAGATTTAAGAGAAATCGAAAAAGAATACGAGCTCGGAAGGCTCACCAAAGAAAAATACGAAGAGCTTAAGAAAAAATATGAAGAGAAACTCAGAACCAAAGCATAGCTCATTTACATCGATCATTTTACACTTAGGTCTTCCACTCCGTAAAGCTCATATAGGATGAAGGTGGTGTTGACGGGTATGAGTGAGAAGAAAGAGGTTAAGAGGGGTAGAAAGACCGTAATTGCTCTGTTAATCGTCATAGTGGTTTTAGCGGCTTCACTAGGCGGAGTGTTTTATTACTTTATATCGATAGCTAACGCAAAGAATTCGACTATTTCCTCACTAACCTTAGAAAACGAGAATCTAAACAAAACAGTAAGAGATTTGGAGGATCGGCTGAGCGCTCTTAATACCCTTAAGGAGGATGTACAAAGGCACGTTGACGAGTTAACCAAGGAAAGAGAAACGCTGCGTACACAGATATCCTCACTACAGGCACAAATTTCTTCATTACAAACGCAGCTGCTTTCCTTGGAAAAAGAAAGAAATGACTTAATGAGTCAAGTATCCTCTTTAGAAAAGGAAAGGGATGGTTTAAGAAGCCAAGTATCCTCCTTGCAGTCACAAATCTCTTCATTTCAGGCGCAGATATCCTCTTTAGAAAGGGAAAGAGATAGTTTAAGAAGTCAGCTGGAGACTCTTTCTGCACCACAGCTTCACGAAGTGAACTTCAACTGGGAGTGGCATGAACCCTGGCTAGGAAGTCATTACGTTCATGTAAGCGGTGCAGTTTTTAACTCTGGAACCTATATTGCTAAGAGTGTACGAATAAACGTTTGGCTCTACGATTCAAATCACGTTTTAATTCGGAGCTATACATTAAATCTTGGAGATATTAACGGAAAAACCTATTCTAACTTTGCTACAGATTTGGGTTACAGCGGACACTGTGCGGACCACAGGTATGAGATCGTACACGACTAAGCGGAAATATCTCGTAATCTAAAAATAGTCCTTTTTCCTCCTGACAATCGTATTTTGATAAGGATACATTATCGAAATATAAGGGAAAGAGAAGGGTTGACGTCGTTCTCCTAACCGGCATTGCAGCACTTCTCTACGCTCGGCGGTTAATAAAATTGGCGAACATGTACCGTAGAGAATACGGCTTAGAAGTAAACTTTTACCTACCTAACGTCAGAGAAAGAAAACTGGTTCCATTAAAACAAGCATTCCGCACGCTTAAGAGTGCGATCGGGCCCAGAGGAAGGGTCGAGGAATTGACGGAAGACGATGCGAGACGCCTCTGGGAAGAGTTCTCTCGTGAACTACGTGAACGCGGGATAGACCCAGAGAAACGCAGAGAAACATTTTATTCGCTGCTAAACCGCTCCCGATCTTATCAAGAAAACCTACGCAGATTGCTAGAAGAGGCTAGGTTTGGATGAGGACTAAAACTCGGCCTCTTGAAAAAGTCAGATTTCTTCCCACCAACCTCCGTATCACAACTCCAACCAATGTTAAGCAACAACCCTTCTTATGAGTATCCTACGTGATGGCAGCACCGTCTGAACATCCCAGCCTTCAGCTAGGTAGCGCTCAGCACCCTCCGAAGCTTTACGACCTTCTTCTCACCAAAACTACACATAAACAAACAACTACAACAAGCGGCGCAGTCCAGGGCGGCCGAAGAGTTTGTAAACGTGCGCTAATTAGCGCGTATTATAAGCCATAATCGTTGGAACATATAGCCACCTTCTTCCGAATAAGCTGCTATTTCAAGAGGATAGCGCTAAGCTTTAGCTTCGGATTAAGCCTATAATGTACTTTCCATCATATAGATTCAGTCACCCTATGTAAAATGATTTTTGATAACAAGCTTCTTTTTTTCAAAGAAGCCTAAAAGTCTTATTACTTCAATCCACTCACATCTTTGACCCTCTACTATTACTGAAAGAATGTTAAAGATATTCTCTGGATCTACTTCATTGCTCCTAAGCTCCTTAAGTATCTTCTCAAACTTTTTATCAGGATATTTTCCTAGGTCAGACATCAATTTTGCAAGATTAATTGCTGCAGAAACAATAGATATTCCGTTACCCATTAATATGATCACTACGTGCGTAGCATCTCGTATGTAATCCTTAGATAAAGTTTTGTTAGAATATCAACCAACCAATCTTCGTCGGGGAGTCCTTGTAGTTTTGACTTAACTCTCCTCCTAACTTCAGAAATGACTTGTTCCATATACTCCTCTGGAATCTCATAGCTTCTGAGAAGTTCCTTAACTTCCCCCTTAATATCGCTCCATCCTGCTCTAACTGCTTCTACCAACGTGTCCGTCAATATCTCACGACGGACTATTTCCTCACTCTTCAGAAGAATTTCTCTAGGTGAAACAATATTATAGTTTAAGGCGGTAAAGTCATAAAAATTAGTTCTACGGAAACCGATGCTATAAAACTCATTCAGATTCAGAGCAGTGAAGCCATAAAACTCATCCGTCTCTAGTTGAGTGAAAGTGTTGCTCATTTTCATCCTACCACCATTTGGGATTGAACTACATAATATGGGTTTCCGTCCCTAGAGTATTTATTCTTTATTCTATAAATACTCGCTACGATCAATTTTTGCTTTATCTTTTCTCCGTTTTCTAGCTCATATAAATTCCACGGCTCCTGGATAGTCTCTTCAATATCTACTTCCTCTTTCTCAAGTTTTAATGCTTCTGGTGGAGGTGGAAGCGGTAAAGTAGGTACCCCTTTGAGATTTTCTGGACTCTTTACAAAAACGATGTTTGTTCCTTCAAATTCATAGATTTTTTTACCTGTGTCAGGGTTGATTTGATCTGTTTCCAAAACCTTTATTAGAACAGGTTTGATCTTAAGAATGGTACCATCCACCAATTTGTATACAAACCAGTCTTCTTTAAGTATTTTAAACTCAAGTTCTCTTACAACTTTAGGAACAACGTTCACTGGGACCACACTCCTCAATCATATATAGACTCTGCTTTATTTAAGATTTTTGGCTTTATTTTTTATGTGTATTTTCCCGAAATGAGTATACCTCTTTCTAGATCTTTTGGGCGTGGTGTGTCTCACCTGATTCTTCGTCTGTGATGATGTCGTCCTTAGGCATCTTTCTTATGAAGGCTTGGTAGAGAGTTTCTATCATCTTTAGGTTGAGGGGATCGACCACAGGGTATACTAATTTCAGGAAAATAGAGCTTTATTTTTTATGTTGCAATCTCTCTCTGATAAAAGAAATAAGAGAAAGTGGATTGTGGCTGGTGCAGCATCTACACGCCGATCCGATTAATGAGAATGACAAAGAAGTAATTTTGAAATCAATTAGGAAAACAGAAGAATGGACAAAAGCCGAGAGTTTAAAGGAGACAGCGATGGCTGCAATAAAAAGGGTGGTAAGGGGGCTGCTAGCCCCTTTAATGTATCTGGAGGGTTGGTATAGCCAGGTTTTTGTTGTTATAGCTCCTGCTATCAGGCGAACCGTACCACACATACTCGAAGGGAACCTTTATGGCATCAGCCGCAACCTTAGCCAAATCGAAGATCTGGATATTCTGCTCATTCGAACCCACGTTAAACACTTCGCCGTTAACCAAATCGGCGTCAGCTTCAGCGACCATCAGGAAAGCTTTGCTTGTGTCTTTAACGTGCACGAAGGGGCGCCACTGCCTACCATCCCTCATAATAGGAACCCTGCCATCCCTAAAGAAACCGAGCACCATGCCGTTCACAGCG
>Ga0315298_1006084_pt1 | contig 16684 bp, 14 predicted proteins | sample WHS_1_MG_FD_203077 | JGI IMG/M metagenome (GOLD analysis project Ga0315298, IMG submission 203077) | Extremophilic microbial mat communities from Washburn Hot Springs, YNP, Wyoming, USA - WHS_1_MG | ecosystem: Environmental > Aquatic > Thermal springs > Hot (42-90C) | place: USA: Wyoming...
TGCATCCCCAAACAAATGCCAAGAAAGGGAACATCCTCTTGGCGGGCGTAGCGTACTGCCTCTATTTTGCCCTCAATGCCACGGTGTCCGAACCCTCCAGGAACAAGAATGCCATCGACTCCCGAAAGAAAGTCAAAAACATTTGTGTCCTTGAGCATTCCAGCCTCGATAGGCTGGATTGTCACCTGAATCCCCAGAGAAGCAGCGCTGTGCTTTAAGGCTTCGCAGATGCTCAAGTATGCGTCTTTTGACTCCACGTATTTCCCCACAAGCCCGATCACCACGCTATCTTTTGCCTTCTTCATCCGCCCTACAATCCGGGACCAATCCTCGAGATCCGCTTCCTGAGATTCGATTCCCAACTTTGCCGTAACCAATCCTCCTACCCCCCTCCCCTCAAGGACTAAGGGGACTTCGTAGATGGACTTGACATCCATAAGGGGAATGATGGCTTCCTTCTCTATGTCACAGAAGAGGGCAATTTTGGCGACAACCTCGGGAGTAATGGGTCGAGAGGAACGACAAACGATCACATCAGGCTGAATACCAATACTTCGAAGCTCCTTTACACTGTGCTGCGTGGGTTTAGACTTGAGCTCGCCCGCTGCCTCGATGTAAGGAACAAGGGTGACGTGGACGTAGAGGCAGTTATCCTTCCCGATGTCGTTTTTGATCTGTCGGATAGCCTCAAGAAAGGGAAGCCCTTCAATATCACCCACCGTTCCTCCAATCTCCACAATAGAGACCTCAGCACCACTCTCCTCCCGCAGGCGAAAGACTTCCTCTTTAATCTGATTCGTTATGTGAGGGATGACCTGTACTGTAGCACCGAGGAAGTCCCCCCTCCGCTCCTTGTCAATGACAGAACTATAGATTTTCCCCGTGGTGACGTTGCTCGATTTCGAGAGTTCCTCATCGATGAAACGCTCGTAATGCCCAAGGTCAAGGTCCGTCTCTCCCCCATCGTAGGTCACAAAGACTTCCCCATGCTGGTAGGGGTTCATGGTCCCAGCATCAACATTGATGTAGGGATCGAACTTCTGCATGGTGACCTTGATACCCCGGCTCTTCAAAATTCTCCCCAAAGACGCAGCGGTAATACCCTTACCCAGAGAAGAAACAACCCCACCCGTCACAAAAATATACTTCCCCGTTTTCTTCTCCATAGAACATCGACCTCTCTTACTGCCTACATGCTTTCGGGAACAGAGACTCCTAAAAGGTCCAGAGCGTTTCTCAGAACAATTTGGGTGAGCCGGCACAGAGCCATACGGAAAGAGGTGAGAGGCAGGTTTCCCTCATCGATGACCCGATAAAGATTATAAAAGGAATGGAAGAGTCCAGCAAGGTCGTGAAGGTAATTGCATACAAGGTAAGGCTGTCGTAAAAGAGCACTCTGTTTCACAACCTCGGGGAAGTAAAGAATGCTTTTGGCAATTTCCCGCTCTTCGTCGTTTTGAAAACCAAACTCCAGCGCCTCCTCAGGGGGTATCAGTTGAACATTTCTCTTTGTTGCCTCCTTGAAGAGCGAAGCGATGCGGGCATGGGCATACTGGATGTAATACACCGGGTTATCCATGGATTGTCGCTTGGCCTCCTCGACGTCAAACTCAAGATGGGTTTCCGGGTCCCGCATGAGGAAAAAGTAACGGGCAACATCCACCCCAACCTCCTCCATGAGGTCACGGAGAGGCACAAATTCCCCCTGGCGAGTCGACATCCGCTCCGGTTGACCACCCCGAAGAAGGGTCACAAACTGCACGATGAAAACTTCAAGAAAGTCTTGGGGAAGTCCCAAAGCCATCATGGCAGCATGCATCCGGGGAATATACCCGTGATGGTCTGCCCCCCAGATGTCGATGACCCGGGCAAAACCCCTCTTCCACTTGTTCCAGTGGTAAGCAATATCGGAGGCAAAGTACGTAGGAGCCCCATTCTCCCGGACAAGAACCCGGTCTTTATCGTCTCCCCAAAGCGTTGTCTTAAGCCAGAGCGCCCCATCCTGTTCGTAGGTATACCCCCTCTCCTTAAGAAGAGAGAGAACGTGATCCACCTCTCCCTTTTCGTAGAGCGAGCGTTCACTGAACCAGACGTCGAAGAAAACCCGAAAATCGTCAAGGTCCTTTCGAATATTCTCAAGGATTTTCTCCACCGCATGGCGAGCAAAGAACTCTTCCCGTTCTTCAGAAGGAAGGGAAAGGATGCTTGTGCCCTTCTCCTCAAAAAGCCTTCGGGCAATGTCGACGAGATATTCTCCGCGATATCCCCCTTCAGGTATCTCGACCTCTTCCCCGAGGATCTGTCGAAAGCGAGCCTCCAGGGACTTTCCCAAAAGTTCAATCTGTCTTCCAGCATCGTTGATGTAGTACTCCTTCTCCACCTGGAAACCGGCTTTCTTAAGAATTCGGGCCAGAGCGTCTCCAAAGGCAGCACACTTTCCGTGACCCACATGGAGGGGACCAGTGGGGTTGACACTGACAAATTCCACCTGCATTCTCTTCCCGCCCCCGACATCGATCTCCCCAAAATGCTCGTCTTCCCGAAGCACCCGGCGCAGAAGCTCGAGAACAAAAGCGTCCTCGAGAGTAAAGTTCACAAACCCTCCCCCTGCTACCTCTACCCGGGCCGCCCCGGAAAGCTCTTTCCCCAGCAATCCCTGGAGCCTTTGCGCAATCTCTCGGGGAGATTTCTTCAGGGCGCGGGCCAAGAGGAAGGCCGCGTTGGTGGCAAAATCCCCATGCTTCTTCTCTCTCGTCGGCTCGACCACAAAGTCGAGAGCTCCTTCTTGGAGCCCAAGAGACTGAAGCGCTTCGCAGACCCTTTCTTTGAACGATTCGAGAATGAGATAGCTCATCGCCGCTCTCCCCAGTTCTGCGTTCTTCCAGAATTCCTGGGTCATTATATATTTTTTTCCTGTCCGCTTCAACTTGGACTCATCGCTTGTCCTTTGCACCACTTCATGATAAGCTCATAGAAGAATCCTTCCTGGAGGGGTCCTATGGAATACTTTTTGGGAATCGACCTGGGAACTCAAAGCGTTAAAGTCGCCTGCTACGATGGAGAAGGAAATTTCAGGGCCTTGGCAAGCCGTGAATATCCCATCCTCACTCCTTCTCCGGGATATGCCGAGCAGAATCCCGAAACGTGGTGGGAAAAGACTAAAGAAGCCGTTCGGGAAGTTCTCTCTGCCCTTCCCGAACCCAACATTAAGGCTTTGAGCTTTTCAGGACAAATGCACGCGCCAGTTATGCTCGACGAGAACCTTTCACCTCTCCATCCAGTCATCATCTGGGCAGACCAGCGAAGCCACAAAGAGGTACAGTACATACGGGAAAAAGCTGGTGAATACCTCAAAACGATCGCTGGAAGCGATGTAGCCACAGGCTTTATGGCTGCCACGCTCCTCTGGGTACGGGAAAATCTTCCCGATGTGTACCGGAAGCTGTACTGCGTGCTCCTTCCCAAAGACTACCTCAAAATCAAGATGGGGCTTCCCCCCTCAACAGACGTTGCCGATGCCTCCGCAACCCTTCTCTTCAACATCCGTCTGAGAAACTGGTCAGAAGAACTACTCTCGCTCTTTGAGCTGGACCGCTCCATCTTTCCGCCTGCCTATGAATCCACCCAGGTTATCGGACAGGTAAGTAGCAGAGTCAAAGAAGAACTGGGGATGCAGGGACCCTGCATCGTTGTGGCCGGAGCAGGCGACCAGCACTGTGCCTCTCTGGGAAACGGTATCACCGAAGAGGGAGAGCTCCTTGTCACCATAGGTACGGGAGGACAGGTCTTTACCCCCATTTCTCAACCCCTCATCGACGAAAGGCTCCGAATCCACACCTTCTGCCATGCTGTTCCGGGATTCTGGCACCTCTTGGGAGCGACACTCTGTGCTGGGTTGGCGCTGAGCTGGTTTAAGAAATCAGTGCTCGACTCAAGCCAGCACTCCTTCGACTTTGGGAACCTTGACCAGGAGGCCCAAAAAGCAGAACCGGGGTGCAACGGTCTCCTCTTCTTCCCCTACCTCATAGGTGAGCGCACCCCCTACATGGACCCCCATGCCCGGGGAGCGTTTCTCAACCTCCATCTCACCCACCAGCGGGGCCATTTCACCCGGGCCATCATGGAGGGAGTAGGAATGAGCCTGAAAAGTGCGGTGGAGATTTTTCTTTCGCTTGGAGTTGAACCCCAAAGAACCGTCTTCTCAGGAGGGGGAGCCAAAAGCACCCTTTGGCGGCGCATCATGGCCTCTGTACTCAATATGCCCCTCTTTGCCACACAGGTGAAAGAAGAAGCAGCAACCGGGGCGTGCATCCTTGCCATGGTGGGAGGAGAAGCGTTCTCAAGCCTTGATGAAGCCACACGTTCCCTTGTTCGCTATGCCCATCCCACGCTTCCTGATCCCCAGTGGGTGGAGATCTACCAAGCACTCTACCAGAAATTCAAGCAAGGATACAGCACCCTCAGAGAGCTCTTTCCCCGTGCTTGAGCTCAGCCCCCCTTCCGGAATTCGTGAGAGATGTGCTCAATCCGGGCAAAACGCTCAGCATCAATGTCAATGTGAAAGACCTGCGCGATGACCTGCGTCCACCCGTGGATGAAATAGATCCAGCCATCCTCAACATGGAGGTTTCGTTCCTTGGCCTGAGCGAGAGCTTGGTGCATAAACTTCAAGTCTCCCCGGTAGTTGAGCTCCCACACCAAACTGTGCATTGGGAAGACACAGGAATCCGTGAGAGGAGAACCCGGGCGATCTTTCCCCAAACCCGTGGCGTTGACGATCAGAGAGTACGGTCGTACCCTTGAAAGGACAGCATCGTTCACCTCAGGAGTGGGTGAGTGGACATACTCCGCCTCAATGTCAGGGTTAATCTGCTGCATGAGCTCCTTCATGGTCTCAAGGCGGGGGGTACTCCGATTCGTCACATAGAGCTTCGCAGGCATGTTGTCCTTCTTTTGGGGATTGAAAAGATAGGCAGCAATAGCCCGGGCACTCCCCCCTGCTCCCATGATGAGAACCTCTCCCCCGTGCTCCTTCCAGAAGTTAGGAGGAATGAAGGCCTCCATGGCAAGACCGCTTGAGATAGGGTCTTTGGCATGGCCCTCGAGGTAACCGTCGTTCTTAGAGATCGAGGAGAGCTCCCCGAAGAGCTGTGCGTAAGGGTCGAGATAATCAAAGAGGTCTTTGGCTGCCTCGTAAATGTCAATTTTGTGCGTGGTGACTAAAGCTCCTAAGGAGAGGGGGTCTTCCTTAATGAAGGAAACCACTTCCCGATAAATCTCTCGAGGAGCATGAATCTCAATATCGATGCCCTTGAGCACTGCGTCTTCCAATCCCAGTTCTTGAGCCCACAGAGGGAAAAGCTTCATGATGGAAGACTTAGACGTTGTGACACCGATAAAGTACATTGTGGGTTGTGTTGCTCGCTCCGGAAGCTTAAAACCCATCTCCCAACCCCCCTACCTCTTCGGTCTCCACTTGGGATTATCCCGTACCACGATTCTACCGTCTTCTTCAAGAATCACCTTTGGAAAACCGGTTTCCTCGATGGTGGCATAATCATGTCCCGCATCGGCTGGAAAAATGCAGTAGAAAACCAGGAGCTCTTTCCCCACATTTACCGTGCGATGCGACCAGAAAGGAGGAATATAGGAAGCCGTCCCGGGGAACATCTCAAGAATTTCACATTCTCCTTCAAGCGACTCCATGATGAGCCTTCCCTCTCCTTGGAGGCAAAAATAGATCTCGGCCGTGTTGAGTTTTTCATGGAGGTGGCCCTTGGTGAGGAAGAACTCCTTCCCTACCTTTCCTGGATAGATGATCGTCGTACAGTGTGCCAGGTGTCCCGGCTCTCCTGGAATGTCTGCATAGATAACCTCATACACCAGAGGGTCTCCCTCTTTGAGCATAGCTTCTGCCGCTTTCTGATCCTGGAAAATATATCTCACATCACTTAAGTGGCGAACCACGCGTTTCCCTGGACTCAGCTCTCCCGTTTTGAGGTCCACGATGACATTAAAGGGTTTCACGGGCATCATCCTTTCTCTTCGTTCAGCATTTCACATCCGGCACAAGCACAACCTTCAAAGCATCTTTCCCTTCCATAAGCTTGAGTCCTTCCTCGATCTCCTCCAGGGGAAGAACGTAGCTCACAAGGTAAGAAAGGTCTATCGACTTCTGCAACAAAAGGTCCAATGCGACACGCACATGGAAGTTGTTCGACCGGGTTGTTCCGGTGACCAAGAGTTCCTTGTAGTGAATGAGATTAGTAGGGAGGGGAACTTCAGGCACTGTCGGGGGTAAGCCTCCAAAGAAATTCACTCTTCCAAAGACGTTGGCTACCTCCAGAGCTTCCTTCTGAGCTTCTGGAGCAGGAGCTGCCACGATGACCACATCTACCCCCTGAACAATGTCCTTTGCTCTCCTTTCCCCTACCACAATGGTCTTGGCACCCTTTTTCTCTGCCATCTCGAGACGAGAAGGACTCAAGTCAGCCACCCAGATTTCCTTCACCCCGCACAACCGGCAAAGCTCCAAAAACATGAGGCCGATGGGCCCTGCACCATAAATGAGGACGGTATCCTGAAAATTCACTGAAAGGGGTAAAAATCCGTGCACCACACAGGCCAAAGCTTCCACAAAAGAGAACTGCACCGGGTCGGCATCGGGAGGAAGAGGGAAAATATTACCTTGACGGATAGCCTCCTCAGGAACAAGCATATACTCTGCAAAGCCCCCATCTTGTGTTATACCCAGAGCTTTCCCAAAGGGACAGTGGTGGGTCGCTCCCCGGATACAGAAACGACACTTCCCACAGCCATAATTGGGAGCAACAAGGACAAGCATACCTTCCCCGAGACCTTCAACCCCTTCTCCCACCTCGGCAACCTCACCCACCACTTCATGTCCTAAGATACGCCTTTCGTTTTGAGGAATGGTTCCATGGCCCCTTCGAGCAATACGCAGGTCCGTACCGCAGAGACTCGCCGCCCGCACTTTCACCAGAACCTCTCCCCGGTCCACCTGCGGTCTCCGGACCTCTTCTACGCTCACATGAGGAGGATAAGAAAACACTGCCGCTTTCATAGCCCTCCACATCCCTTCAGCGAATAAGGTTTTTAAAGCGTGTCATGACGTCATTCATCCTCTCCATCGTCTCAAGATACCAGGGGAGGAACTCCTGATACTTTCTGTGGAGCTCTTCGTCAGGTTCGAAAACTGTCATCTTCTCCACCGAGTTGAAGGCTTTAGCCGCAAGGTCTGGAAAGGCTCCAACGGCGTGTCCTGCCACCATGGCTGAACCCCAAATGGCGAATTCCTCCCGGCTCAGGGTGACATAGGGCACCCCAAGGATGCTCGCCTTAATGCGGTTCCAGAGGACCGATTTTGCCCCACCGCCGATGACTCGTACCTCAAAGAAATCGACATCGGGAATGAGTTCCCGGAGAATCTTAAGGTACAAGGCATACTCAAGGGCTATACCCTCAAGGATGGCTAAAAAGAGATGTTCCCGGGTATGGTCCCAACTGAAGCCGGCGAAAACTCCCCGCAGATACGGCTGCGTGGGGCAGTTTCTCCCCCTGAGATGTGGGACAAAGACAATGCCCGAGGGTGGAGCGATTCTCTGTTCAACTTCTTCATTGATCCGCGCAAAGGCCTGGGGGTCTCCAGCCAAATCCCGAAAGAGCTCATTCTTCGCCCACTCCACATCCATGCCACCCCCATTTATGTACGCCATAGGGTAGTAGTACATCTCAAGGACTGAACGAGGGAAAAGGAGAGTCTTATAACGAACATCGGGTACAAACCGATCCACAAAAATGCTGAAGCAGGAAGCCGTCCCAGCCACGTCAAAGGCAATACCGGGCTTGACCACTCCTGCTCCGAGAGTGTTGGCTGCCTGATCCCCACATCCTGCCACAAGGGGAGTCCCTTCACAAAGCCCCATTTTCTCTGCCCATTCCTTTTTGAGCCTTCCCACGATTTCCCAAGGCGCCACAACGCGGGGCATCTTTCCTTTCTCGATCTCAAAAAGACCGAGGATTTCTTCGTCCCACTGCTTCTTCTCCAAGTCGGCGAAACAGGAGAAATGGATGTAGGTATAGTCGATGAAGGTCGCTTCCCCCGGAAGTCCTGCGAGTTTCTGAGCCACCCAGGAGGCAGGAACGGTGAATTTGGCGATACGCTGATAGACCTCAGGGTGCTCGTGCTTCCACCAGAGGATCTTCGGCCCGTGGTTGATACTCGGAGTCATGCCGGACTTCCGTATAATGAGGTCCTCAGCCTTCTCTTTCATCCTCTCAGCGTAGGGAGCCGAACGCACATCAAGCCAGGAATCATAAGGGGTAGCTGCTTCTCCTTTTTCGTCCACTCCCATGATACCGGCCATCTGCCCATCCAAGGCTAAAGCAGCGACATTTTCAGGTTTTACTCCGCTTTTTTCAACCACTTCTTTCACGGTACGGACTACTGAAAAGAGCATCTCCTGCGGATCCTGAACGACACTTCCATCTTTTCCATAGATGATGTTGGAACCTTCTCGGGCAACGGCTAAAGCTTTGCCTTCCTCATCGAAAATCCCGGTTTTTGTAGCCGTAGTCCCCAAATCACATCCGATGAAGTATACCACTCTCACCACTCCTCAATCGTCACGGGTTTACCCAGAGAGAGCGAGGTGTGCGCCGCCTCTACCACCCGTACCACTCTCAATCCATCCACAACCGAGGGAGTAGGATTTTCTCCAAACACTATGCAACGAATGAAAGCCTTAAGTTCTTCAAGATATCCTTCCCTAAAGCGCAAGGCCCACCCTGCTTGAGTGTCTCGAACGGCTTTCTTTTCCAAGGTGTAGAGAACGGGACCTCTTCCTTCTGTTTCTCCCGCTCGAATCATTCCCTTGGTCCCTAAAATCTCCAACCGGGCATCATAGGCGTACCCTACCGGACAACCTCCGTCAATAATCCCAAAAGGTCCATCCTCGAAGGTAATCGTAAGGAGATAGTGATCATAGAAGTCGGGGAAGTCCTTCCAGGCTTCAGGAGATTTAAAGTTTTTGGCCTCCATGAAGACTCTCTGAGGCTTTTTACAGGCAAACCACAGTACCGCGTCTATGTCATGAGAAGAGACTTCGGCAAGCATTCCCCCACTCTTTGCCCTATCCCAGATCCAGGCTGGAGGAAGGCCCGGTCCTCTCCCTGTGGACCTCAAAAGGACAAGGTCTCCGATGAGTCCCTCCTGCACCATCTCCCAGGCTCGACGGATCTCAGGATCGTATCGGCGCATAAAGCCAATTTGAAACCTTACTCCAGCTTTCTCCACTGCACCCTTTATGGCTAGGGCTTCCTTGAGGTTTTGAGCCAGAGGCTTCTCACAGAAAATATGTTTCTTGGCCTGCGCCGCTTTCTCCACAATCTCCCGATGAGTAAAGGTCAAAGAACCAATGCAGACTGCATCGAATTCTTCCTTTTCAAGGGCTTCCTCAAAAGAGGTATAGTAACGAACACCGAGTTCTTCCCCAGCCTTCTTAGCTTTTTCCGCATCCACATCCACAACCGCCTTGAGCTCCCCCTCAGGAATATAATGGACGAGGTTTCTCCCGTGCACCATTCCTGCTCGTCCTGCTCCAACAAGAACAAATCTAACCCCAGGCATTTCCCTTCCCTCCGCACTCTTAGTCCCTCATAATCCTTCGCCGCCACTGGTCAAAGACCACCACTGCCACAATGAGAAGACCATTTACCACCCTCTGCCAGAAGGGTTCAACGTTCAAGAGGTTCAAGCCATTGGCCAAAACCCCCATGAGAATCGCTCCAATGAGCGTTCCAAAAACCGACCCCTTACCACCAAAGAGGTTTGTTCCGCCAATCACCACAGCTGCAATCGTCTGTAGCTCTATTCCCTCGGCCATGAGTGCATTGGCCGAGTTCATCCGCCCCACAAGGACAAGACCAGCCAGTCCACAGTAGAGCCCAGAAACTCCGTAGACCAGAATTTTTACTCGATCCACATTAATACCCGCTGCCCGGGCAGCCTCCCGGTTGCCCCCCACCGCAAAAAGAGAACGCCCAAAAGTCGTCCGGTTGAGAATGAACCAGGTGAGGATGACGACGAAAAGTGCAAACATCATAGGTACGGGAACGCCCCCAATGTGGCCACTCCCCAGCCAGATGATACTCTCAGGCAGGTACCCAGCAAGCTTCGTAGCCGTAAAATGGGATGGTACTGGAAGTCCACCAGTTATAAGAAGGGCAATCCCTCGAACCGCTCCAAGCATACCCAAAGTAGCTATGAAGTCGGGGATTTTACCTTTGGCAATAATGACCCCATTGGCAAAACCAGCCATGGTGGCAAAAAAAACTCCCAGCAACGCTCCGCTTAGAAAAGGCCACCCCCAGTAGCTCATGGCCACCGCTGCAAGGCATCCACCCAAAGCCAAAAGAGGACCTACCGAAAGGTCAATTCCTGCAGCAATAATAACCATGGTCTGAGCCGAAGCTACAATGAGAACCACCGCCACCTGGCGGAAGATGTTCAACCAGTTGCTCAGAGTAAAAAAGTACGGGGAGAGGATAGCAAAAGCTGCGCTCAAAGCAATGAGACCAACAAGAGAGCCACCCCGTAAAAGGAGATTTACAAAGGCCCAAGACACGCTTCCTTCTTTTTGAAAAAGAGGCATCGCTTTATTCCGGGACAAATTATAACACCCCCTCAAGAAACTCCGCTTGCCACGGCAAGAAGCAGAGTCTTGTCGACATTCTTTGCGCTCTCAAAAAGCCGCACAACCCTTCCATTTCTCATGACTGCGATCCGATCGGCAACTTCGAGAGCCTCGATCGGTTCTGAAGTGATGTAAAGAATGGTCAACCCCTGGTGAGCAAGCTGACGCACCATCTCACGTATCTCGAACTTCGTCCCTACGTCAATACCTCTTGTAGGCTCATCCATAATGAGGAACCTGGGTCTTCTAGCCAGCCAGCGAGCCAAAAGCACTTTCTGCTGGTTTCCTCCGCTCAGGTACAAGACAGCCCGCAGAACGTTGGGAGTTTTAATCCGCAGAGAACGAACGAAATCCTCTGAAAGAGTCATCTCTTCTCGGATACGCAGAATCCCCCGACGTGAAACAAGAGAGAGAATGGCCAGGGTAATATTGGCAAAAACAGGAAGCTCATACACTAGGGCATTCCGCCGGTCCTCTGGAAGATAACCAATGCCCAGCGCAATAGCTTCCTTAGGGCTTTTGGGTTGAATGGGTCGGCCATCAAGAAAAATTCTACCCTGTACCCGCTCAAAACCAAAAAGGCCTCGAGCCAGCGTAGTTCTTCCCGAACCCACAAGCCCAAAGAGCACAAAGACCTCACCTCTGCGGACTTTGAGGTTCACATCCTTGACAAAGTCACCTACCCCGAAATTTTCCAAGGAGAGCATGATCGCCTTCTCCGCCACGTCAGTTTCATATACCATCTCCAAAGATTCCACAGCCTTTCCAGTAAGGTAATAGAAGAGAGCCCGCTCATCGAGTTTTTGAGCCTCTTCGGTGACGACTTTGCGGCCGTCCCTTAGTACAGTGACCCGGTCAGCAATGCGCAACGCTTCTCCTAATTTATGAGAAATGAAAATAATGCCGATGCCAGTCTTTTTAATCTCAGAAACCAATTCAAAGAGGCGATTGACCTCCTCTTCACTCAGGGCTGAAGTCGGCTCATCCAGAAGAAGAATGCGGAGATTGGGTCGGCTTACCGCCTTCAAGATCTCCACCATTTGTTGCTCTGCCACACTGAGGGAGCCAACCGGGGTCTTGGGCGATTCCCCAATACCAAAGCGTTCAAGGAGCTCTTGAGTCTCATAGAACACACTATTCCAGTCGACCTGAATGTTTCTCCTCGGCCACCTTCCCAAAAAGATGTTCTCCGCCACACTGAGATAGGGAACAAGGGAAAGCTCTTGCTGTACAAGAACAACCCCAGCATTTAGGGCATCTCGAGGGGATGAGAAGTGCACCGGTTTTCCGTCAAGCAGGATATCCCCACTGTCCTTAGGAATAATGCCGCTTATGATCTTCATCAAGGTGCTCTTGCCCGCACCGTTTTCTCCTAAAAGGGCGTGGACCTCCCCCGGGAGAACATCCATACTCACATCGTCTAAAGCCCTGACCCCGGGGAAGGACTTGCTGACATTGCGTACTTCAAGAATGGGAACGTCCGTCCCTACCATACGGTGTACCCTCCGTCGATGCTCAACACTGCCCCAGTCGCATACCCCACGAGGGGAGAAGCAAGAAAAAGAATAGCCGCCGCGATCTCCTCGGGTTTTCCAAGTCTCTTGAGAGGCCGCGTTTCTTCAAGACTCCTCCGTGCACGTTCCGGGTCCTTCTCTTTCTTGAGAGCCTCTTCCACGAGAGGAGTATAGGTAGTTCCTGGACACACACAGTTCACTCGCACTCCATGGTCAGCAAAATCAACCGCACAGCTTTTGGTGATAGAAATGACTGCAGCTTTCGTAAGGTTATAGAGCATCTGGTTTGATATAGCCACAAGCCCTGCCTCTGAGGCTACATTGACGATGACTCCATTTTTCTGCTTCACCATGTGCTTCCCAACGCTCTGGGTACAGAGGAGTACTCCCTTCACGTTGATGTCCATTATGCGTCGAAAATCCTCTTCCGTAAAGACCAGAACATCACCTTTGAGGTATACCCCAGCGTTGTTCACCAAAACGTCGACCTTTCCAAAAAGCTCGACGGTCTTTGCCACCATTCGTTCAACACTTTCCCCCCTGGAGACGTCGGTCTCCACAAATTCTGCCACCAGTCCCCGACTTTTGAGTTCTGCCTCAAGGGCTTTGCTTCTTTGAGGGTCGACATCAGCAATAATAACCTTTGCTCCCTCCTGGGCAAAGAGTCTCACCGTAGCCGCACCAATTCCTGCTCCCCCACCGGTCACTATGACTACTCTTTCAGAAAACCCCAGGTCCAAGTGTCTCCACTCCCTTCAAAAAGGGCCCCCGCAGGGGCCCAAGCTTCATTTCTCAAGATATGCTTTTTTGATGGCTTCCCAATCAATGGGTTCAAGGTACGGGTTAGGATAGAACATATCGGCATTACCCTGCCACTCGGTTCTTGGACGAATGTCCACAAACTGTGGTACCTGGTCCTTAAGACCCAAAGCAAGCATGACGGCGTACTTCGTTCCATACCAACCCCACTCGGGGAAGCCGTGCCATGTCTCAGCAATGAGTCGCCCTTCTCGGATTCTCTCCACCGATTCAGGTGTCCCATCATTGGTAAAGACCTTGACCTCGGTCCGTCCCAGTCGCTCGCAGGTAAGCATGGCTCCAAGGCCCATTTCGTTCGAAGCTGCCCAGATAAAATCAAGCGTTCCCTGCGGATTGGCCGAAAGGATGTCCTCGGTAACTTTGATACCCTTTTCTCTGTTCCAGTCTGCCGGAAGTGTAGTTACGATCTTGATTCCCGGGAACTGGTCAACGACTGCGTGGAAACCACGAAGTCTTGCCGTCGAGAAGAACCCTCCTGCAATTCCCTCAACGATGGCACCAGTAGCCTTGATCTTATCCTTGAGCCCTTCGATAACCTCTTTGGTGTAGAGCTTCTCCCAGAAGGCCAGGTCAAGGAAAGTCTCCGGAGACACCTCTACCTTTTCCCCTTCACCGAGGACCCCCGGTCCACCGAAGTAGTCTACTACAGCATAAGCTGAGATCGTCCCTGCTACAGTGTTGTCAAAACCAATGTAGCAGTCCACATCCACACCTTCAATCGGTTCAAGGAGATTCACCACAATGACAGGAATACCCGCTTTTTTGGCTTCCTGGAGGGCTGGTTTCACGACCTCAACTTCAATTGGAGAAATGGCGATGACATCAACCTTCCGCTGGATAAAATCTTCGAGGATGGCAATCTGGTCGGCAAAAGCAGTATGGGACTCTGGGGCACGGGTGATGATTTCCACGTTGATACCGTGATTACGGGCATCCTCCGCTCCTTTCTCAAAGAAATCTGTGGCGGTCTTGAAGACTCCAGTAATGTCCGGTGGCGTCCACCCAATGGTGATCTTGGGAATATCCTTGCCCCAAACCACACCGAAAAGACCGAGAACCAACACAAAAGCAACGAGCACACCGAGCCATTTCCTCATACATCCTACCTCCTTTGTAGTGTTATTTTTGCCCCCTCAGGAGGCAAAATGCTTCCTTTCAAGGTTCTTCAAAAACACCAGCCCTTCCCGGAGCAACACATCACTTGAAGGAGCCATCTTTCGCCAGATGCAGGTTCCTGCCCTCATAGAATCTGAAACCTCGGCAAACGACTCCATCCCTACCATCCCTTGGTAGTTCCCCTCGGCCAGAGCCCGAAAGATATCATCCCAGTCCACCGTCCCGGTACCAGGAATGCCTCTGTGACTTTCGCTCAAATGGTAATGACAGAGGTAGGGGAGTGCCTTCTTTGTTGGCGTATAGAAATCGTTCTCCTCGATATTCATGTGGTATGCATCAAGGTGAATCCTCACGTTATCTTCCCCAATCATCTCCAAAAGCCTCAGGGCCTGCTCACAGGTGTTGATGAGGAATGTTTCATAGCGGTTTACCGGCTCGATACCAACGACAAGCCCTAAAGACCGAGCCTTCTGGGCCACCTTTTTGAGGGCTTTGGCAGCGCGCTCTAAGTATTCGGGACCAGGGAAGGTAGAAATCCGCTTTCCCAAGGCGGAATAAATCACACCAGAGAAACTCAAAGCCCCCATCCCTACCGATACTTCCAGGCACTTCTCCAGGTACCGAAGTCCATTACGCCGGGCGTCTTCATCCGGAGAAGACACATCCGTTGCTTCAGAGAGTACCGTAGAGGTGACAACCTTAAGATGCAGCTTTTGCGCCTCTTCTCGAATGGAAAGAGGGTCGATATTTTCAAGATCCATTAGTGGAATCTCGATAGCATCAAACCCCATATCCTTTGCCTTCCCAAGAAGGCAAAGAGAGTCTTTAGTCCATTTCGCTGTCCACGCATAGGCATGGACAGCGTACTGTAATCTCCCCATACCCTCAGCTCCTCAAAACCCTCACTCTGACTCTCCCCTTGTCTCCCCGGAAACGGGAAATGAAGAGGTCAATGGGTCGATTCTCGGCGTCATAGGTGATATTCTCAAGAAGAAGGACTGGAGCTCCAAGGTCAATGCCCAGGAGAGAGGAATCCAAGTCACTGGCTACAGTTGGTTCAAGGCTCACCTCTGCCCACTGAGGCTTGAGGTGGTACTTCTCAGAGAGGAGCCCATAGAGAGAACGGTCAGTGAGGTCCTCCTCCAAAAGCCCGGGGCAGAGGTTGTGGGGGATGTGGTTTTGAACCCAGACCACCGGTTCATCCTCTACAAAGCGGAGGCGTTCCAGGAAGATAATCTTCTCCCCTTCTTTGAGTTGTAAAGCCCTGGCAACACGCTTGGGGGCTTCCTGAACTTCTCTGCGCAAGACCCTGGTACGGAGGGTGTACCCTCGGGCAGCCATGTCCTCATAGAAGGTGACGAAGTGCTGGATGAAACCATACTCAAGCTTTGGTTTGGCCACAAAGGTCCCTTTCCCCTTCTCCCGGGTGAGGAGACCCTCATAGACCAGTTCTTTGAGGGCTTGGCGGACTGTGGGACGACTGATACCGTACTTTTCAGAGAGTTCTCGTTCCGAGGGAAGGAGGTCTCCAGGAGATAAGATACCCTCCTCAATCTGTTCCTTGAGGATCTCCTTGAGCTGATAGTAGAGGGGAATGGGTATACGACGGTTGAGAGTGCTCATCATTCAGCTCCTTTCTCTCTATTTTTTTACGTCATTGTACCAAAAATTCCTTATATCGTGCATCTCAACCATCCGCCATCTACATAGTACGTGGAGCCCACACAGTAGCTTGCAAGAGGAGAACACAGAAACACATAGAAGTGGGCGAGTTCTTCAGGGGTAGCAAAACGCCCAATGGGGGCATTTTCCTTGGCAATCCGGTCAAGATACTCCTCCGGGGTTACGCCTTTCTCTTTGCTCACAATCTGAGCTGTCTTGTCCCAGTCGGGAGTCCGAATGAGACCGGGATTGATACAATTCACCCGGATATTGTACTTGATGACCTCGTTTGCCAGGCACTTTGAGAACATCGCGAGCGCTGCCTTCGTCACGTTGTAGATAGGCTCATAATCCAGGGGCTGTCTTGCACAGATAGAAGAGGTGTTGAGAATGACTCCACCACCTCGCTCAATCATGAAGGGAATGATTTTCCGAGACATGCGTACCGCTGCCATGACGTGCAAATCCCAATAGTACTGCCACCGCTCATCAGGAGCATCCATGATTTTCTCGGCACTCCCTGTTCCGGCGTTGTTGACGAGTATATCAGCACCCCCGAAGACCTGCTTGATTGCATCCACAAAGCAGTCGATATCCTCAGGACGGGTCACATCTGCCCGTACTCCGATGGCCCGCACACCGTATTTCCCCTCAAGCGTTGTTGCTGCCCTCCTCACTCGTTCCTCATTCCGGGCACAGAGTGCACAGTGTACCCCCTCCCGTGCCAGGGCTTCTGCCACCGCAAAACCGATGCCAATACTCCCACCAGTGATGACAGCCACCTTCCCCGAAAGTCCAAGGTCCATTTTCAACCCCTCGCTTCGTGCAGCTATCATTCCTTATCCCCTTATCTTACCT
>Ga0315298_1006085_pt1 | contig 16682 bp, 13 predicted proteins | sample WHS_1_MG_FD_203077 | JGI IMG/M metagenome (GOLD analysis project Ga0315298, IMG submission 203077) | Extremophilic microbial mat communities from Washburn Hot Springs, YNP, Wyoming, USA - WHS_1_MG | ecosystem: Environmental > Aquatic > Thermal springs > Hot (42-90C) | place: USA: Wyoming...
CAGCGTCTTCCAGCACTGCCGCGCCGTGCTCCCGGCACGCCTCCAGGATCGGGGCCATATCGGCGCATTGCCCATATAGGTGCACCACAATCACGGCCTTGGGCCGCCGTTCCCGGAGCGCCTTGCGCACCAGCCCCGGGTCTGCGTTCCAGGACGCACGGCTGCTATCGATGAAGACCGGCTCCGCGCCGAGGTAGCGCACCGGGTTGACCGTCGCCACGAAGGTGAGGGTGGGGCAGAGAACCACATCCCCCGGCCCCACGCCGAGCAGTCTCAATCCGAGGTGCATGGCCGCCGTCCCGCTAGCCACGGCGACAGCGGGCAAACCTACACGGGCGGCGAACTCGCGCTCGAAGGCCTCGAGGTTGGGCCCCACCGTGGACAGCCAGTTGGAGGCGAAGGCCTGGCGGACATAGGCTTGTTCGCGGCCGCTCATGTGGGGCACGGAAAGCAGGATGCGTTTCATAGCAGAGACGACCCCGTGTCCACTACGCATCTGCCCGAGGGACATAACGCTCCCTGGCAAGCCCTCATCTCGGTTGGCTCTCGTGTTCGGTGGGGTCCGCGAAAAGTGATGGGCCCTCTTCCGACGTGACTGGCGCGCGACCGCCAACTACACTTTGACGAACCCTTCCCGAATAGCCCGTATCTGAAGCGAGCACGGGGGCGCCACGGTACTACGCTGCCCCGCGCCACGCGGCAAGACCGTTACCCCGCCTCCTGCGATTCCCGATGCGTTAGTTCGGCGATGTCTTTAAGGATCTGATCAGTAACAACCGTGAAGGGAACCCCCCCTATTTCGATGAACGCGCCTCGATAAGGCGGAAACCAGAAGGCACGCGCCTTCCGCTCGACAAGCTCCGGCGGATCGGTCGGTAAAACTCGCTTGGCCTCTTCCATTTGCCTGCGGTTGATGTATCTCCCTTTCCCTTGCGGCAATGAGGGAATAACACGGCCTTGCTCCACCATCTCGACAAAATCGCGGAACAATTGCAGCATCGCCCGTTGAGATCTATGTTCAAGGGTCAAGGCGGTCTCCGTCTCCGGGTCAATTGGGAACCGCCTCACCTCGACAATATCGCCGACGTCGATTTCGCGACTGAGCCAGTGGACCGAGACCCCGTATTCGCGCATGCCCTCAAGAATGGCAAAGTTGTAACCCCCCAGTCCGCGCAGGTCGGGTAAGGGGGCGGGATGAAAGTTGAAAGAGCCAATCCGCGGCAGGTCAATCACGCTCAGGGGTATCTTCTTACTGTAGAGGTAAGAGATCACCAAATCTGGCTCGCCCAAGTCGCTCCTTTTAGCACTGCTAACTGACCATGTTTCGAGCTCATAGTGGCTGACGGTAACTACCCCGAGGCGTTTGGCAAACTCAACAAGCTCGTGGCTGTTGGGGTCATCTGCGGCCGGATAACCGACAGCAGCAAGCTTGTGACCGCGCTGGAGCAGTATTTCAGCGGCGAGGCGTGCGCCCCGCTTTCTGCCTAAAAGAAATACGCGCAAAGGTGGCACCGAATTCGCCTGTTAACGCCCAGCATCAGATAAGTCGCGAGGGGGCACAGCGCCAAAGCGCGGCATTGTCGCGAAGCCTGGGTAATTGATTCCTTCGCCGCGCAGCACCTCCACCAACGTCTTCCACAGAATTCTTAAGTCCAGCCACAAGCTCTGATGCTCGACGTACCACACATCCAGTTCGAACTTCTCCTCCCACGTGAGCGCATTGCGCCCGTTCACCTGCGCCCACCCTGTGATGCCGGGCTTCACCTCATGCCTCCGCCGCTGGAACGCGGTGTAGCGCGGCAGGTATTCGGGAGGCAGTGGCCTCGGCCCCACCAGGCTCATCTCGCCGCGCAGCACGTTCCACAACTGCGGCAGCTCGTCGAGGCTCCACCGCCGCAGGAACCGCCCGAGCGGCGTCAACCGCGCCTCATCCGGCAGCAGGCGCCCGTCCGGCCCGCGTTGCTCGGTCATCGTACGGAACTTGAGCAGCTCGAACTTGCGTTCGCCGAGCCCGGTCCGCTTCTGCCGGCACAACACTGGACTCCCCATGGCAGCCCGCACCGCTGCTGCCACCGCTGCCATCAACGGCGCCAAGATCAACAGCCCCGCCGCCGCGCCTGTGAAGTCCACGAGCCTCTTTGCCACGCCCTTTGTTCTCTGCGTTCTGTGCGCGGGTGCTTGCCCGTGTCTTTTCCGGGTGGTGAGTTCCTCTTTCATGGCCGCTCTTTCGCTCAGCAACCGGGCATACTCCTCATACAGCGCTTCCCAGATCCGCTCTGCCTGGAAATCCTTTGTGCCACCACCCAACATTTGGTTCTCTAGCTACGCCTGCGAGTTCCTTCAGGTAGGCCGCGGCATCGAATTCCTCGGGCCGTTCGGAGCGCTTGCCTAGAACGTACGCATAAATCTCCGCAATTTCTCTTCCGGTCCGCCTGACGTCAAACATATTAAGGACCAACTTTTGCCCTACGCAAGCAAGTTCACGGTATTTTGGATACTCGCGTAACACTTCCACAATTGCCTGCGCCAGCGCCTTTGGGTTCCGTCTTTCCACCAACTTTCCCGTCACTCCGTCCACCACCACCTCTGGCAGCCCCCCAACACGGCCCGCAATAGTCGGGACAGCGGCAAGCAGCGGCTCGACAACCCCGCCGCAATTTTCTGAGATTGGGACGTGAACTGCAACGTCGAAGCCGGGCCACATCTGCCTCACCTCATTGGGCGCAATATAACCCATCATCACAATGCGGCCATTTCCAATTAAGCTGGCACGCTTTTGAAGCCGTTGCTCGTACCACCGTGACGCCCTAAACACCCCACCGATTAGTACACCGATAACATCGGAGCGCTCTTCCGTCACCAACCCTATCGCGTCTATGACGTCTTCGTGCGCCTTAATGCCGATCGTTTGGCCTAAGTACCACTTGGGCGGATACATGAAGTTCGAATTCCCTACGATCCAGAAATCATCAGGAATACCCAAGCGATTTCGTAACATACGTCTTTTTATCTCAGGCACATCTTGTGTGTTAATCCCGTAGTAGCTCAAATACAGACGCTCAGAGGGGACTCCCGCTTCTCGGTAAAGGCCCTGGGTGTAGCGGCTGGAAGCAATCCAAAAGTCGCGCGGGCCGGCTGTTACGAGATCCAGTTTTCGCCACAGCCAGTGTTCCATGTGCAAGGGGCCTGGAACTTGAAAGAGCCTAGGCGTACGGTGACGACGGCCCAAAGCCAGCCGCAGCAGGAGAGTCGAAATATAGAAGTGGCTATGAATTAGGTCTGGCTGGACGCCAGAGACAAGTTGCCGAATCTGTTTCAACAAATAGGGCAATGAGCCAACAGACCGTCCTGGCAGGCCCGTTTCAACGGCGTGCACAACTGCGCCCGCGCTGACCCATTGACTGACGGCCCGGCCGATGTGACTGGGCAGGGCCACGTGGGTCTCTATGCCTAGTTTTTTCAGTTCGGCAGCCTGGAGCGCCGCCCACCCGGCTCCATCTGCGGTCTTAACCACGTGTAATACGCGCATTTATCTCTTGCGACGTGCTTGCCACTTTTCCGTGCAGTCACGGATGTATTCGTAAAATGCTCTCCGGCGGGGCGCCAAGGCCGACTCCGTGAATTCTCGTGCAGTCTCCAGGTTCCGCCTTGCCATAGCTTCCATCCGGGTAGGATTCCGTAACACCTCCCTGATTTTGTATGCAAGCGCGCTTGCATCCCCCGGGGGAACTAAATCTTCCGCCGCAAGCAGTTCTGGAATCCCCCCCACATCTGACCCAATGCAAGGTAGCCCGCGCGCCATCGCCTCAATCAGCGCGCGCGGCAGGCCTTCGGTACGGGAGGGCAGCACGAATAGGTCCGACTCGTCCAAGATGCGCCGCACCGCCTCCCCATGCGTGAGCTGGCCAGTAAACCGAATTCGCGAAGCCACGCCCGTACGTTCTGCTTGTGCCATCAGATGCGGCCGATACTTTCCGTCACCGACGATCACGGCTGTCAGATCCAACCCTGCGCGGACGCACCGTGCGATTGCCTCGATCAGCAGGTCCGTGCCTTTGTAAAGCTGTGCCAGCGAGCCCACCGTTACAAGTTCGTAAGGCCCATGCGGTTTGGCTTTGCGGACGTGTCCTGCAATGTCTGACCGTTCTAATTCAACATTCGAATAATTTGTCACGACGACATCACTCAGGAAGCCCTCTCGCGGCATGTCCACGTCGGAGACAGCCAAACTCAGGGCCCGGATGGGATACCGCTCTTGTAGTACTCGTTTCGTGACGTAGGCCACTCCTATAGCGCGATTACACTGCTGACGCAGTCGGCGGGAGAAATGCCACCGAAAGAAACGTCTTAGTGGGTGTTCAACAACTCCCGGCGCAAAAACCTCATAAGGGTCACCGACCACCTCCAATGCATAGGGGTAACCCCTCCGGTTGAGAAAGCCTTCCAGGAGATTCGCGATCTGGGATGGGACACGCAAAATGACAGCGCCATGCGCAGGAACTGCGGAACGGACGGCCGCCCAAACTGCCGGGTATCGCATGAGGCACTGCCACGGGCCTTGAAAATCCGGCACGCAGTGAAACAAAATGTTCTTGCCGTTCACTGGCAGCCAACCCTCGGGCGCTTGGTTCACCCGAACGGCTCGGGCCACAATTCTGACCCTGTCGAACACTTCCAGGTAACGCGCCCAAAAGGTTTGTGACATTCCAGTCTGCGACCAAACGGAACCGTCGGAGGCCACCGTGAATCGCGCTTCAAGCGAAACCGTCACTTCCATGGCATCAACCACTGTCGGCGCGTGCCCAGTTAAGAGTCTAAGACCCGAGCTGCAAGGTGCCGTGGAGCGGAGGGCTTCTCACCGCCCCCGCCTCCAGTTATGCGGGGCCATCCGCCCTAAACGGGACTTCATTTTGATCCCGGAATGATAGGCGCGGGAAAAAACTGGGTCAAGCACTGGACTCCTTCTCATCCCATAGCGGACAACCACCGAATCCAAGCTATCAACGCAGAGGCGGTGTCGCTGAAGCTCCGCGAGGAATCGATTCAGGGCCTCGGCCGACCATGAGTTATGATGGATGCAGATCGTCCAAACGCCGCAGGGTCGCCACCGAAAACTCCACAACTGCTGGGGCACCCACAAAACCCCCCCGCTATCGCGGTGGGGATAAAGGAAAAAGCCGTCCGAAACGACAGTGACCCCCATCTCGCTCAGCAACTCAACCGTGACACGGTCAAAGGAGTGCGCCGGCGCTACCCAAATGTCCGCCCGTACCTGCTCACGGGCGAAGATGCTCAGAGCTTCTTCCAACTTACGCCGCTGCTCGACTTCAGGAAGGCCCGCAAACTCGCTCGCGCGATTAATACCCATCAACCCCGCGTCTTTCGTCACACACAGGTGCTGATAGCCATGAAGACCAATTGACCATCCACGGGCTTGCCACGCTCGAACCCTGAACCAAAAGTCGTCTACAGGCGCACCAACTTCGAGAAAAGGGTCCCGATTGTCCGGCACAACAGCAACAATCGGCTTTAAGTCAAGCCCAACTAATGCGCGTTCGATGTGCTCCCAAGTGTCCCAATTCATAGTTGGGCAAATATCATCGAATCGCAACAGATACCGCACTGACCAGCGCACTCCTGACCTCACTTCCAGCCGAGCGAGCGCACCGACAGTACGACCCTCCCTCTCAGGGTGACGCCGCGCGTACAGTTGAAACAACACACAACCCGCCCTCCAAACTCCTCTTTGAACTTGTTTATTTGTAGCAGCTTGGGGTCCTCAGCCCCGGGATACCACCCGCCCAGGTCATACGTGCGGATTCCCTCCGTTTGAAAGCGGACCATATCCTCCCAGTGGTGGAAGCGGTTGGCGCGGCCAATTAACGCGCGCTCGCCGGCATCGGTTCTGCTCCTATAAAGGGAGGCCGAGTGAGTTAGTCGAGCCCTAGAACCCGACGTCAGGTATGCATGCCAAGTCAATGTTTCGCCCTTCAGAGAGACGCGGGAGAGTCTCAAGCACCCAGATTCGCAAACCAACACGATCCTGGTCCTCGGAGCCCTCGCAAGTCCGCGCTCCGCCGCAAACGTGTTGTAGAAGCCGCAGAACTCGTCAATGGTCGACAGATCCGGGTCGCTGTAATATTCGTACGCAAGACCCTCTCTGCCCGCCCGTCGAATCTCATACCTGGCTTCCCTTTTCATCGCATTCAGTAGAGCATCTCGTGAACGGCATAAGTCCAGTAGCACTGTGTAAAACTCGGTACATGCATGCCCGGGAACACGATAGGACCATTGGTTGTAACGCACAATGTCAGCGGCCATCGGTACAGTCGGCTCGTCAAAATAGTAGTCCAGGATACGGATGAATCCTCGCCTTGTATAGATCATTGCTACGCCACCCCTAGTCGCCCCCTTTGGCCCAAGTCCGCTGCGGATCCTCGCAGCGTGGAGAAACCCGCTCGCCCCACCTGCCAGAACCGGTTGGCCGATCATGACTGCTGTAGCTGTTGGTGGTCCCTGCGGGTGGATGTCACACCTGGGGATCCATGACATCGAAAAAGACTGGGTTACTCTCGTTCGACAAGAACTGACTTACCGGGTGGAAACCTGTTTCGAGAAGTAGGCCGCGACACACCGGATTTTTATATAAAAGAGTAATGTGCCTTTTGTTTCGATGCAGGCTTTCGCGGCTGTGTTTAAGACCTTCCTGCATCACATGAGCTGGAAACGGGCGTACAGATATAACAAGGTGTAATTAATTTATTATGTGAAAGAAGCTGCGTCGCAGCAGAATATCGTCGACTGTATATCATACATTGTGCGTAGGTTGGCACGCGCCGTCTCTGCGAGGCTCCTGGAAATCTCGATTCCATCAACGCGCGCAAAAGGGGAATTTGGCAAGAGTTAGAATTGCCCCGCCTTTGCGACAACCCACGTCAACGGCATGGTCTGATGCCCTGATTGGAAGCCGGCTGAACACTCGCTCCAATGAGGGGCCGCCCGAGTCGCTATACCAGCTCGATCGGTCCTCAGTAGGTCCTAGTTTCTTAACGCTGGCCCGTCGCAAATGGAGACCTCTCCATCGTGTTTGGATGAGGTATAATGCTTTTCTCCAGTTGCCTTCAATGATCAGATGGCATATGGAGAGGCATTTGTGCAGTGCATTTCTCATTGGAAAGGTTTGTCATGCGGGCCACGTCGCGCACTGTCCGCAGAATAGATCGAAGTTTACTCGGGGCCCTCAAGCTGGTATGCTTGAGCCAGCCGTCTCGCGACCCGGCGGATGTCGTAGCCACTGTCCTCGAGGGCCTTTCGGCGGCTAATCCAGCTAGGCCTCTGGCGGCCCTCCTGGGCAAGAACCGCCTGGATCCACGATGCGATACCCGAACTCAGACTCGTGAAGTGTACCAGACCCAGACCAACGTCAACCTCCAGCGGCACCACATCAGAGACGACGCACGGGGTACCGCACGCCTGGGCCTCGATTATAGAAACGGGAATGCCTTCCCACAGGGAGGGTAGAACTACTACATCGAGCGAACCTAAGAGTCTTGGTACGTCGCGGCGGGTGCCGAGAAAGTGAACGTTGCTTACAAGCTTGCGAGCCAGCACTTCCGCTTCCACCGCTGGGCGTAGAGGGCCGTCGCCAACCAGAATTAGTCGTGCGTCTGGCCTTTTGGCGCTTAAGGCCGTGAACAAGTCGAGAAGGAACGAGTGGTTCTTCGGCTCCCGAAAGTTTCCCACATGGCCGATAAGTAAGGACCGCAGGGGAATATTCAAATCATCGCACAAAGACTTGCGGCCATCCAATGAGCCGGTGTACTCCCCTATGCGGATTGCGTTCGGAACGACCCGGACACGCGGGTCCTTCCAACACTTGGTACCGTAGACCGCCTCGCAGACGGCCCTTGAGCAGCCGAACAGGTGTGTTCCATTCCTCCTCAGAAGCTACCGCATGCACAATGCATACGCCTGACGCTTCAGCGAGCGCGGTTGACCGTCGGCTACGCTGTGGCCGTGAGCAATTCGCACGGGCACGCCGGCGTTCGCCGCCACCCGGAGGACCCAACCACTGAAGAGTCGCACATGACTATGTACCGCATCGAAGGGACCATAGTGCTCAAGAGTCCGGCGGAGCGCCTTACCGTAAAGGCGAAAACCGGCTTCGCCTGGGTTCGGATGCGCCAGAATTCGCCCCCCCAGGGCACGGATCTCGTCGTCGAACTCACCCGGCCCCGTCGTGTTGACCGCAAAGTCAAATTCGATTCCGTACCGCCGGATCTCACGGAACATGTTCATGATGAACACTTCCGCTCCGCCCCGATTCATTGCCCCAACGACTTGCAGCACCCTGAGCGTCATGGTGTTCCCTGAAACACTGACCGGGCTCTTGGCACGGATGTAGTTCGACGGTGGCCCGGCGCTTTCCCTCGGGCCAGATAGCGCAGGATGATGTACGGAGCGAAGCAATACCAGACTAGACCCCGAAATGCGCCCGTCGAATCATTACGAACGCATGTGAGTGACATGGCCATCGCTCCAGCCAGCATCGCAAGCCTTAGAGGGTCGCCTGGCTGATCTCCCCACCGGCATAGCATCCCCCAGAACAGCCCCAGCGTCAGCATGACTATCGGCGAACCAAACCAGCCGAAATTCAAGTAGGCTTCAGCAATAAAAGAGAAGCCTAACCCTCCGCCAGCCGCCGCCGTGAACGGGTCCACCGTTTCAATCAACCATTGCGAGGGGGTACCACCCGCAACCGCCGGATGAAGCTGCCAGCCGATATTCGGGAAAAGGGCTGAAAGCGCACGAAGATACGTGCCACCTCCCTCGAACGGTCTGATAGCTGGCACAAGTTCGAGAACATAAGAGACGATGTGCATAGTGCCCCCAATTTCCGCCAGGGCACCGACAACGGGGTGCTCAACGGCTGCGAACTCCCGCCGCAGCACAGTCAACGAGAGGCGTTCCGAACCTGGAACGCTTCTAATGGTACGGACCAGCGCAAACAATGCAAGAAGACCAATTGCGCCTGCAATCAAGGCGCTTCGCGGGATTCGCCGAATACGGCGCTCTACCAGCCACGCTGTGCTTACCAGAATGACGGCTCCGGGAGACCTTCCCCCTATGTACAGGGTGACCAAGGAGTATCCTGCGATTGCGCCGAGCGCTAATGTGATCCAGGTCCGCTGTTTCTGGCTGAGTGCAACTATATAGAGCAACGCCGGCACGAAGAAGCCCCCTACCACCCGGTGAACTGCTCCGAGGCCGGTTGCTGGTTCGACTTGATAAAGAGCAAAGTAGCCTTGCGAATGAACCAGTGAAACGTTCTTTGTCAGAGTAATAATCGTTGGTACTGCGGCGACCAGGAACATGCCCATCGCGAGGAGCCGCGCCGTGCCCACAGAATAGTCTGCCTGGCCCCGCGTCCGCGAAGATATCCAGCCAGCCATCATCCCAAGCAGCGCTCCCAAGTGGAGGGAGGCAATGCAAATGCTCACCAGCGCCAGGGTATCGGCGACGGTTTCGACCGAGAACCGCTGGCCAAGGATTCCATAGCTGTCGAACCGAAGGATTTGCAGAATCGCTAGAGAGCCGTGGAAAGCAAAAGCCGAACAGAACAGCAGAATGTACGGATGCAGCAGAGACCCATTGAAGTGTTTCCACGAACACAGGCACCAGACTCCGACCAGCGCCAGGATCCAGCATTGACACTGGACCGCGTCTGTACCGGACAGCTTCAGCACGGCTAGTAACGGGCGGGCAACAGCGATCACGCCGACCATTACAACGCCTGCCAAAACGTAGCCGGTTGCCCCAACTGCGGCCTTGCCATATTTCCTCCGCTTTCTGAATCGATCATTCATTCCTAGGTGCAGTCTGCCGGGCGTACCACACGCGAGAAGCGCCCACTCGCTGACCCGTAGCAAATAAGTCGACCGAGGCATACTCATATGTGGTCTATCTGGTTTTATACCGCCCGAGAGAAGGTCTCTGGCCATTCCCGTCGAGTACAGCCTTGGTCACCGGCAGGTCGGTGTAGCTCGCCATGCGGCGAACGCTTCCCTCGGTTGACCAGACAGCCCGTCGCGTTGTCTCCCGGAGCCTCGTGGGGTTAATGTGCTTACGCCAGAGCGTGTTCCAGGTACTTCCTGGCTTCGTCAGCCATGGCGTCCATCGCCTTTCGTGTGGACGGACAGTCCCACGGGGTTTCCAGGACGTGCGCTAACTGTCTCGCGTCGCTGCACACACGGTCCTGGCGACCAAGGGCGGCTATCACGGGGCGGATCTTGGACTCCATCTGCGGGCTATACCTCAGTGCGAATGGCTTCCCGAGTTTGAGCGCAAAAACCGTTCCATGAAGCGCGGTCGTAAACACGTACCGCGCGCATTGCATCCGCCCAAGCCACTCGAAAGGGTTGGCAGAAACGCAATTTTCGTCAACCCAGTCATGTGGGTAACACACCGCAACCGTTTTCAGTCTCTTTTCGCGCGCGAAAGCGCTAACCGCCTTCTGTGTTTCAGTGTCGACCGTGGCTGAGATTCCGTAAACCATCAAGTATTCCTCCTTGAAGGTGTGGACTTCAGGCAGCCCTTCCAGCGTCAAGCCGAACGTGGGATCGGCAATCAGTTGTGGCCGCCTCCCGATCACCCGCTCTACTAGATCTGCTGTCCTGTCGTCGCGGACAGCAATGGCGTGGAACCGCGGCAAGCCCATTCGCACATACTTGGGCACAGGCCGGCTTAGGTTAACGTTCCCACAGCTTGGGGCAAACGCAATCAGGCGGGGCGCATGCAGGTCTATTCCGAAGTAGATCGGGTCACGACCCAGTGCCCTGCCCTCGTAGTTCCATACGATGTCCGAGCCCACAACGATCGCGTCGAAGGCATCTGAACTAACCGCACTCCTTCTCACAAACCGACTCGTCTTGTTGAGGTATTTCTGGCATTTGGCAAAGGCACGCTCACGTTGGTGTATCATCATCCAGGTCCGCGGATGGGTCAGAAAGGTCCGCGGGTGAAGCAGGGGAAAGCTCCATGGGCTGTATCGGTGTCGCCAGTTCGTATAGTCGATGAGGACCGCTTCGTGCCCGATCTCCTCAAGGGTCTTCATCGTGGCGTACGCCTGGAGATATGCTCCAGGGTTCGCTACGGTGTGAAACGTCAGGATTCCAACGCGCATCTACGCCTCGCTAGTGACCACGTTGCACTCTGGATGCCTAAACGGTCGTTCGGGCTGAAGCCGGCAAACCAGACCAGCGCCGCACCAGTGGATGCCAGCGCCAAAGCTCCTACGAATAGGCCCCAAGCCTTCTCAACGGGCGCGAACTGTTCGATTTGAAGCCCCACGGCCGTGAGGGCCGAACCGATCACCAGCGGCGCCAGGTACGCTTGCTGGAAGTACTCCCGTATCCGGAAGGCCGCAGTTTTGCACACATACCACCCCAACACTGGCCGCCAAACGAGCTCGATCACCATCGTTGGAATCACCACTCCAATTACCCCCAGGCGCGCGTAGCGGACCAGGAGCCACGAAGCCGCGATATTCACCAGCGCCAGCGCCAGCCGGCCGTACGCCGCGAACGCCGTCTTCCTCATCCCCAGCAGCACCGGCCATTGCGTGCCCGCCGCAAACGCACCCAGCGCCGTCACCGCCTGAATCGTCAGCACCGCCGCCGTGGTCCTATAGCCTACTCCAAGGGCCCCACCGAGCCACACCTTGCACAACGGATCCGCCAGCGAAATCACAATCGCGCAGGCTACGGACCCCATGAGCATGGTGAACTTGGTGCCCTGAAACAGAATCCGCTTCAGCGATTCCCGGTCGCCCTGGACGTGCGCCTGCGTGGCCAGCGGATGCAACTGGCCCGCCAGCGTCATCACCAACTGCGATATCGCTCCCATGGCCTGAGACGGAGGCCGGTAAAAGCTGACGGACGCTGGACCCAGACAGGCCGTCAAAATAAAGGGATCGGCGCTCACGCTCAATTGTCCGCTCACCTGAAGCACGGTCAGGTGACCGCCCAGGCCGTACAAGCTGCGCACACGGCCGCGCCGGAACCAGCGCGGGGAGATGCGGAGGCGCCGCTCCGCCCGGAAGGCCGCCCGCCAGAGGAGGCCCGCGACCGCCGTGTCCACTACGATGCACACCAGCGCCCAGCCCACCAAGCCCAGCGATGTCAGGCTGAGGACGACGAACAGGCCTACCGTTTGCATCAGCCGCCGCGCGGCATCGATCACACAGGCCAAGTCAAAGCGGTTATGACTCGCCAGCACGGCTCGCGGGGTGAACATGGCGAAGGTTAGCAAGACCTGTCCAACCCCGAAAGTACGCAGCAGAATTACGCCATCCCGGAAGAGCGCTTCCGGCAGGCGGAAGGCCCGGGCCATGGGCACGGCCAGGAGCAGCACCGAGAGGGCGCAGGCTCCCCCTACCGCCAGGTTGATGATGGACGCCGTGGAGGCGTATTCGTTAAAAGCATCATTGTCCTTTCGTCCGAGGGACTCGGCCAACTGGCGGGCCAGCGCTCCCGAAATACCCATGTCCGCCAGGGCGCAGATTCCCGCGATGCCCAGGATGATGACCACCAACCCGTAGCCGTCCTGACCCAGCTTGAGGATCAGGAAGGGGACGATGAGCAGACCCAGAATCGCGCTCAGGCCCGTCACCGCCCACTGAGCCACGGCGTTTATTAGGATTTGCCGGGAACGGGACATGGACTCTCCGGCTGATTCTTTGCCTTCATCAGACCCCGTATCACTTCACGGATGATGCGAAAGAGTTTGCGGACTGCTCGTTGCGGCAAGCTAAGCAGGCCCAAAAAACTCAAAGCCAAATCGTCGTACCGTGTTGCTTTCCTTAGTTCGCTATAGAAGACTGCAAGCCCGGGCCCTGCTGCTACTTGAGCGGCCATGGCTGCACGCGAGGCCACCATGCGCCGGGTCTCCGCCGCCTTCCGGAACCTGGCCACGAAGCGCCACTTCGGCGCTGGGCCCACCCTAGGCTGAAATTCCAGTGCAGTGTTCCCGGCCAGCGACAATTGCAAAGCCGTGCCCTCGCGCTTGAGCCGGAGGCAACCTTGCTGGCTCCGGATCACCTCCCCGATCTCTATTGCCTGGAGCTGAAGCCCGCCACTTCGGATCCCATCCTCCAAGAGCTTCCGGCACAAAGGGTTCCTGACTAACACTATGCTTGTGCCCCTGGAGTCCTCCTGCACCACCGGCAGCCATGCATCCATGAAAGCGGCGTCCGCCAACTCCGCGAAAACGTCGTCGCAGTAGTTGCAGGCATCCTGCTTGAACCAGCTCTGGCCCCAAGCGCGGCCGTAGCCCTCGCTGCGCTCCACAAAGCGTGGAGGTAGCTCCCCATCGCTCCAGACAGCGAAATGGGAGAGGGTTGCCGGTTGGGTTTCGCGCTTTTCGCGGAATGAAATGCGCCGGACCCTGTCACCAGTCAGACCTGCCCTACGAACCAGGTACTCAGCAAAGAACTTGCCGCGTTGCTGGCCGCAGACCAGCCCAAGCACCACGGGAATCCTCTCCATTAGGCGTGGGGCTCTGCGTTGCGCTAACCGGATCCCTTTCACCAAGCAGGGAAGGCCGATGACCGCGTACCTGCGATCCGACCGCAAGACGGCCCTCAATCCTGAGGAGATTTCCACTGGGTAATAACTGGAACGGGCCGCATTCCAAAGGCTCGTGACGCTGTCGAATTCGGCGAAATCGAAGAGCCTTTCTGGGTCAGGCCCGGACGCAACCGTGATGACCCGGTCTACCGCCCCAGTTTCCATAAGGCGGGCCAACACCCACGTCGCCAGGCCGCCTGAGGTGCGCGTGTATCTCAACGAGTCCGGGCACACCCCTCCCATGTATGCGCAGAGGTAGAAACCGGTCTCTGGCGTTGACCGGACGCCTGACAAACGGCCAAACAGACCGGAAGCAAGTTCATTGTGCGAACCGCCATCGAACGGGCATACTTCGCGGCAAAGGCCACAATCGGAGCAGCGGGATGGAGTCTGTTGAGGCCGGTATTCCCCGAATCCGTTGTCCGCCATGCGGAGGTGTCCCGTAGGGCAGACTCCGGCGCAAACTCCACAGCCTACGCAGATTTGCTTAGCGACGACGTTGGGCACTGCTCAGGTATGCTTATACGGGCAGCCTTCTCCCACAATTCCGTTTGGGGGCCTGGAATACTAACCACAGAGGGCACGGAGAAAGTTAACCACAGAGGACACAGAGGGCACAGAGAGAAGATAAACCACAGAGGACACGGAGAAGACTAACCACAGAGAACACAGAGGGCACAGAGAAGATAAAACACAGAGGACACGGAGAACACAGAGAGGGAGAAGAATTAGTCAGAGGGACGATGGTAATACGGCCGGTAATAATAGCCGCGGTGGTAGCCGTAATAGCCGCCGCTCGAGGCCTTCGGGTCCCAATCGTTCAGGACCGTCCCCACAATCACCGTTCCGTCCTCGGCCAGCTTCTGCGCCGCCGCCTGGGCCATCTCCCGGGTGGTCTGCCTGGAGCGCACCACCAGCACCACGCCGTCGCTCAGCCGGCCGGCCACGCGGGCGTCCGGCATGGTCAGCATGGGCGGCGTGTCGATCAGCACCGCGTCGAACTCCTCCCTGGCCTTGGCCAGAAACTCGGGAAACCTGGGCGAATAGAGCAGGTTCGCGGCGCTCGCGGCCGCCTGCTTGCCCGCCGGGGCCACAAACAGCCGGGGATGGCTGGTCTCCACGATGACCCCTTCCCGCCCCTCGGGCGGGGCCTCGCCGTCGAGGAACTCTCCCAGGCCGTAATCATTGGGCACCTCGAAGATTTCATGCAGCCTCGGCTTGCGCAAATCGGCGTCCACGAGCAGCACCCGGCGGTGGATCTCCGCCAGCGCCAGCCCCAGGTTGCTGACCAGGGTGGTCTTGCCTTCCCGCGGGCTGGGGCTGGTGAAGACCAGGACTTTGGGGGAGTGGCCGTTCTTGCTCGAAAACAGGATCGAGGTGAGCGTCGCCCGGAAGCTCTCCGCCAAGAGCGCCCCGCTGCGGTTGGCGGTGGCGAGCTCGACCTCGAGGCCGGTCTTGCCCTCCGGGCGTTTTCCGCCGTCCTCTCCGCCGCGGCGATGCCGGTAGTAGCCTAGAAGCCCGCTATGCCGGTGGGCGCAGGGGATGACGCCCAGCTCGGGCGCGTCCAGCCACAGCGAGACCTCTCCGGGCCCCTGAATCGTCCGGTCCGCGCGCTCCCGGATCAGCACGAAGCCGACGCCGAGCATCAGGCCCAGCATCAGGCCCAGGGCCGAGTTCAGGGGATAGTTGGGCTTGTAGGGGAAGCGCGGCGGCTTGGCCTTGTCCACGACACGCACGTTGGAGGCCTGCATGGCGGAGGCGATGCCGTACTCCTTCACCCGCTGGAGCATGGCCTCGTACAAAGACCGCTGGGTGTCCACCTCGCGCTTGAGGATGTTGTAATGGACGGCGCGGGCGGCCTGGTCGTTGACGACTTTGGACTGAGCCTCGTAGTCCCGCGCCAGCAGCTTTTCGCGCCGGACCGCGGCCTCGTATTCGTTGGCGATGCGGGCCAGCACGTTCTGGCGCTGCCGCTCGAAGGGGCCTTCCAGCGCCGCGATCTGGGCCTGGACCTTGAGCACCTTGGGATGGGAGGGCGTGTAGGCGGCGCGGAGCTCGGCCAGCTCCCGGCGCAGCTCGGTGAGCTTTTCGCCGCTGGAGCGGAGGGTGGGGTCTTCCAGAATCTCGGGGAGCGTTTCGGGCGGGGCGGTGCGCGCCTGCTCGTAGCGCGCCTGTTTGGCCGCCCGGTCGGCCTGGGCCTTGAGCAGCTCATCCTGCAACTGCCGCAGCTTTTGCTCGGCGACGTTGTCCTTCTCGGCGGTGAACATGAGCCCTGCGGTGCGGGCGTACTGCTGAAGCTCGTCCTCGGCCTTCTCCAGCTTGATCTTCAGATCCTGGAGCTGTTTGGTGAGCCACTGACCGGTCTTCTGGGTGGTGTCCCAGCGGACCTCGAGGTTTTGCTCGATGAACTCCGCCGCCAGCGCGTTCAGGAACTCCGCGGCGGCCCTGGGGTCGGTTGAGTCGTATTTCACCTCCACCAGCCGCGTCTGGGGCACGACCTGGGCCTTCAGGTTCCCGAGCGTCTGGCTTACTCTGGCTTCGCCCGTAGGCTCGGCCGGGGGTTTCAATCCCAGCGCCTCGCGCCAGGCCGAGACCCGGCTACGGCCGCCGGCCTTCTCGGCAGCCTGATCGCCGCCCAGCTTGCTCAGGACGCGCTCCACCAGGGCCTCGGATTGAAGGATGCGCACTTGGGTGCGGATGTCCAGCTCGGGGGAGCCCGCCGGGGCTTCGGTCGGCTCCAGTTGCCGGCGGTTGAGGACGTTCTCGTTGAGGTTGAGGATCTCCAGGGTCATCTTGGCCTGGTAGACGGGGGTTTGGGGGAGGGAGAAGAGGACGGCGGCGACGACTCCGCCGAGGGCGAAGAGCGCCAGCGCGCCCTTGTTCCGCTTCAGCGTGCGCCAGTAGTCGAGCAGCGTGGGGCCTTCCGGCTCGGCGCCGGAGTCGGGGGCCGGAACCTCGACGTACTCATAGCGCACCGGAAGCCGGGCTTCTTCGGGCTTGCCGGGTTCAGGGAGTTGTTTCATAAGCTAGCACCCCGGGGAAGGAAAACCACAGAGG
>Ga0315298_1006086_pt1 | contig 16681 bp, 16 predicted proteins | sample WHS_1_MG_FD_203077 | JGI IMG/M metagenome (GOLD analysis project Ga0315298, IMG submission 203077) | Extremophilic microbial mat communities from Washburn Hot Springs, YNP, Wyoming, USA - WHS_1_MG | ecosystem: Environmental > Aquatic > Thermal springs > Hot (42-90C) | place: USA: Wyoming...
GAATATATATGTAACAAATTGATAGTAAGTTAATTAATTAAATTTATTTTCGGATGAAGATATGGTACTCACCGCAAAGAACGCAAAGATATACGCAGAGGGCGCAAAAGAATTTTTCTTTGCGGTCTTTGCGCTATTCCTCGGCGTCCTCTGCGGTTTTTAGACCATAAATTAAATTTATTTTCGGATGAAACCCCCATGATGCATTGCCTCACAGCAAACAAAATGAAAATTTCAGGGGGGCCGGGTCAGAGAGTAGGAATATGTATGTAACAAATTGATGGTAAGTTAATTAATTAAATTTATTTTCGGATAAAAAAATGGATGGTACGATTTGACGGGGCAGCATCAAAATATTTAGAAAACTATATGAATTGATGTCGAATTACACGTAAATTGGAGCAGGTGAGACATTGTCAAGCGAATATCTGACTTATGCTTTGCAATCAAACAAAGCATATATACCAGCAAAAAATATCAAACAACATAAATTTAGAACATAGCCTTCCATTATTCTAAAATATTTATTTGCAATAAGTAATATCCATCTCTTAAGGGCCTTATTCAAAAAAGCATTTACCCACATACGCTTTTAATAGCATTGGCAACTATTTTAATGCCTTTTTCAATTTTATCGATTGAAGTATTGCAGTATGAAAGTCTGAGGCAATCATTTTTCTGGTTATCGGGGTCAAAGGTTTGACCAACGACGAATACAGCACCATTGTCGATAGCTTTTTTCAATATTTCGGTGGCGTTGGTGCCCTTGGGCAGGCTCAGCCAAATGTAGAAACCACCCCGTGGACTTTCCCATTTAACATAGCCGGGCATATAATTTTTCAGGGCTTTGTCCATAGCTTCGGCTCGATTTCGGTATTCAGGCCTGATACGGTCGATATATTCATAGATTTTACCGGATCGGATAAAAGCATCGGCCAATACCTGCGAAAGACTTGGAGAACAGGCATCAAAGCATTGTTTTACCAATTCGCATTTGCGGTAAATATCTTCGGGGACGAGCATCCATCCCAACCTCAATCCCGGACCCAAAATTTTCGAGAACGAACCGGTATAGCATACATCTATTCCTTCTGGATCAATAGCTTTAATGGGTTTCAGTCGTTCCTTGTCCTGTTCATAAAACCACAAATCGCCATAAGCATCGTCTTCGATTAAAGGCACATTCTTGTTTTTCAGCACTTCGATTAATTCGTATTTTCGTTTTATGCTATAGGTAATTCCTGCAGGATTGTGGAAGTAAGGAGTTATATACAAAAATTTCGGCGGGTTGACTGCATTAACGAAATGGTTCAGCTGAGAAATATTTAATCCTTCGGCATCGATATCAATTCCCTTAAGGACTGCACCATAGGATTTGAAGGCCGAGAGTGCTCCAATGAAGCAGGGATTTTCGACTAAAATTTCATCGCCGGCATCGAGCATCACTTTTGCCAGAATATTGATGGCTTGCAACGATCCGGTGGTAATAATGATCTTATTTTTTTTGACGGGCAGTCCTTTTTTTTCGAGAAACTCGCCAAGCGATTCAATCAGATCGGGTAATCCGGTGGTAGGCCCATACTGGAAAGCTATCTGTTTTTGTTTTATGGATAAATGGTTGAATATCTCATTGATTTCTTCGATAGGAAAAAGTTCATTATCAGGCATTCCTCCGGCAAATGAAATAATATCGGGGCGTGTTGCAATGCTCATCAGGTCGCGGATAGCCGACGAACGGAACTCGCTGGCAAGCTTTGAATATCTTATCATAATATAACCTAAATTTTATACAACTGACTTGCTTTCACTAATTTTATTTGGTTTTTCTGCAGAACTTCGATTGTTTTTTCAATTTCATCGGTCCTGATTACTACCGAAGCACTTTTGCTATCATTTGAAAAAGCATACAGATATTCAACACTAATATCGTTTTTGGTAAGAATATCGAGAGCTCTGTACAGTCCACCCGGTTCGTCGGGAACGATCATGCATACCACTTCGTTGATGTGGATAGCAAAGCCTTCATTTTTTAAGGTTTTTTCGGCTTTATTGGGGTCGTCAACAATCATTCGAAGTAATCCAAAATCGGCAGTATCGGCGATGCTGAGCGCCGACATGTTGATATTATTTTCCATCAGTATTCTGGTTACTTCGGTAAGTCTTCCCTTTTTGTTTTCGAGGAAAACCGTTATTTGCTTAATAATCATGGCAATATCCTCCTTTATTTTAATTTTCTTTTATCAATAACTCTTTTGGCTTTACCCTCGCTGCGTTCAATAGTCTTCGGTTCGACGAGCTTAATGGTAGCGCTAACCCCCAGGGTTGTTTCAATATTGTACTGTATTTTCTTTCTGAGGTTTTCGAGTTGTTTTACTTCGTCGGAGAAGAACTGATCATCGACTTCGACCCATACTTCGAGGGTATCGAGATTATTCACACGATCGACTATAAGCAGGTAATGCGGGCGGGTTTCCCTCATTTCGAGCAGAACCGATTCGATTTGTGAGGGGAAAACATTAACGCCTCTGATAATAAGCATGTCGTCGGATCGTCCAAGACATTTCTCCATTCTTACGAGCGTTCTTCCGCATTCGCATTTATCGAGGGTCAAACGGGTAAGGTCTCGGGTACGATAGCGAAGCAGGGGCAGTGCCTGTTTGGTAACGGTAGTAAAAACCAATTCACCTATTTCGCCATAGGGTAGCACTTTTAGGGTAACCGGGTCGATTATTTCGGGGATAAAATGATCTTCGTAGATATGTAGCCCTTTTTTATGGGGGCATTCAGCGGCAACACCCGGTCCGATAACTTCACTCAGACCATAGATATCGATAGCCAGGATGTTGAGTTTGCTTTCGATTTCTTTGCGCATTTCTTCCGTCCAAGGTTCAGCACCGAATACACCTGCTCTAAGCTTAAAATCTGAGGGTTTAAGGCCTTCTTCGGCCATGGCTTCGGCAAGAAACAAAGAATAGGAAGGAGTACAGGCGAGAATCGTTGATCCAAAATCTTTCATGAGTTGAATCTGGCGTTTGGTATTTCCACCTGAGATAGGGATAACGGTTGCGCCGATTTTTTCGGCGCCGTAATGTACACCAAGTCCACCGGTAAAAAGTCCATAGCCATAGGCAATATGTACCACATCGTTTTTGGTAGCGCCTGCCGAAGTCAGCGTACGAGCCATTACTTCGCTCCATGTATCAAGGTCTTTACGGGTATATCCCACAACGGTAGGCTTGCCTGTTGTCCCGCTCGAGGCATGTACACGTACTACTTCCGACTGTGGTACCGCAAAGAGGCCAAAAGGATAGTTATCGCGCAGATCGTCCTTAGTCGTTAGGGGTAAATCCTTGAGTTGTTCAATGCTGGTAACATCGCCGGGGGTAAATCCAATTTCCTGCAATTTTTTACGATAAAACGGAACATTGAAATAAATGCGGTCGATCATTTTCTGTAGCCGTTCATTTTGCAGTTTCTGCATGGCTTCTCTGTCCATGCATTCAATATGTTCATTCCATATCATAGCTTAATTTTTTGGTTCGAATTTATGCCTTTTTTCAAAGCGTTAATATTGAGTTCTACTATATTTTGTCCTTTACTTTTAAATATTTCTGTGATACTTTCTTCGATCCAATGCTGTGCAATGCCAATAAAAGGCAGAGCTGCACCCAGAATCACCATGTTGGAGGCTTTTACATTACCACAGTCGCGGGCTATTTGATCGGCATCGACAAGGGTTACACTGGGAATTTTATTCAGTTCGTTGATTATTTCCGATTCATCGGGATAGTCATCAAAATTTTTAAAAAAGTTGACCGATGAAACAATTTGTCCATTCATATGCAGGTATGGCAAATAACGGAGGGCTTCGAGGGGTTCGACAGAAATAATAATATCGGCATTTCCGAGGCCAATCAAATCAGAGTAAATGTTTTGATCGGATATGCGAAGATGAGAATGAACGGCGCCGCCTCTCTGACTCATACCGTGTACTTCCGATTGTTTGACAAAAAGTCCGCTTTTCAAGGCTGCCATATCGATTACTGAGGCAATGGAAAGAATTCCTTGTCCCCCTACTCCGGCTAATATTATGTCTTTTTTCATTCTTAAGTTTTTAAACAAATCAAAAAGCGTTTACTTTAGGGCATTCTATAAATTTTTGCTTTGTGGTTATTAATTCTTACAGCAAAGGTTGCCAAGAAAACACTTAGCGTTCTTGGCAGTTTAAGAGCATTAACTGCTGTGAGACTATAATTGATCAAAATATTTATATTTTTCACTTTGGTTGACAGTTTATGCTTGTTGGCGTTTTCGTCGAACAGCCGTTTGGATGCATTCTCTTTCGGAAATAATCACCGACACCCCTTCGAATTCAATTTCTTCTTTAATGATTGAAGCATTCAGATCCAGATGTTTGCGAAGAGGCTCAATCTTTCTTATGTGTTTTTCATTCACACCGATACCCTTACAAATATCGACAAACTTATCGGTACCCGGTGATTTTTGCCCACCAGTCATAGCAGTTGTTCTGTTGTCGGAAATAATTATTGTTACCGGTGAGTTATCATTGACGATATCGAGCAGCCCAGTAATACCCGAATGCGTAAAGGTTGAATCCCCTATAACAGCAATTGCTGGTCGAAAACCTGCATCGGCAGCTCCTTTGGCCATTGTAATGGAAGCGCCCATATCGACACAGGTATGAATGATATTGAAAGGGGGCAGAGCACCCAAAGTATAACACCCAATGTCCGAAAAAACTCTGATATTCTCGTACCCCTCGAGTGCTTTTATAAGACTCTCGAATAAATCCCTATGGCTGCATCCATCACATAATCGAGGCAGTCGAGGTTTTACAATAGAAGGAATTTCGTAGTATGCCTTCTTTTTAATAGACAATGCATTTGATATAATATCGGGATTGAGTTCTCCGGTACGGGGAAGCGTACCATCGAGTCTGCCTTTAAATTTTTCATTTCCAAAAAGTCCTTTTAGCAATTCCTCGTAAATTGGATAACCTTCTTCGGCAACCAATATGCTTTCGTATTTTTCGGCAAACAGTTTGATTTTTTTTGCGGGTATGGGGTATTGACTTATTTTCAGTACGGGTATATCGAGCTTATTTTGCTGGATAACCTCCATTACATAGTTGAAAGCAATACCAAAAGCTATGATTGCTTTAGCATCATTAAGTCCCTCGACAATTTTGTTGAATTGAGAATTTTCGGAAAACTCCTGCAACTTATCCTGCAAGTCGATTAGATAGTTGTAATTGACACGGGCATTGGCAGGAAGGAGGACAAACTTTTTCAGGTTTTTTTCGGGGTGTAAGGGATTTTGTTCAATTTTATTTTTTCTTGTTACTACCGATCGTGAATGAGCCAAACGAGTGGTAATACGAATCATGACAGGAAGTTTAACCCTTTCGGACAAATCAAAGGCATATCTTGTAGCCTCATACGCTTCCTGTTGATTTGAAGGTTCAATAACAGGAATCATAGCAAACTTTCCATAGAATCTCGAATCCTGTTCATTTTGGGAGGAATGCATAGATGGGTCGTCGGCAGATACAAGGACAAGTCCGCCATTTACGCCTGTAATGGCAGAATTAATAAAAGCATCGGCAGCAACATTAAGCCCGACATGTTTCATGCAGACCAGAGCACGCTTGCCAGCATAAGACATACCAAGGGCAGCTTCGTAGGCCGTTTTTTCGTTCGTTGACCACGAGGCATGAATATTTTCATGGTAAAAATTTTTGTACTGCTGAACAAACTCCATGATTTCGGTAGATGGCGTACCCGGATATGCATAAACTCCCGAAATTCCTGCATCAATAGCCCCCAATCCTATCGCCTCGTCTCCAAGTAATGGTTCCAAATTCATTTTATCAAACCTAAAAATTATGGTCGCAAAATAATTATTTTTTTCGGGGACTCAATATAAAAAATCACTATTGTCCGATAAAAATTTTGAGAGGAGAGCTAAGCTCTCCTTTTAATTTTTTTCCCTAAAATTAAAACAGTATCAAGTATGAACAAAAAAGTAATGACTTAATGGACATTTTTCAGACTGTCATGTGTATAAATGTCAATAAATATCGAACTTGGTGCATTTGAATGCTATGAATAAAAAATTTGCTTTTACTGCGGTTCGAAAAGGACGAAGAAAAATGGGCTAAAGAGTGGAATCCGCTCAGGAATGATCAATGAATTTAGGCTGATATTTATCAGCCTATATGTCCATTCCAGCCGGTCAGGATATTCCTAGCAGGTTGCTCCCCAGCAGCGCCTGTTTCCGCTTACCTGACACACAAATATAAAACAATTAAAATGGGCACGGAAAATCTAAAAAATAAAAAGCCTGAAAAATGTCCATTAGAACAAAACGTCTAAAAAATAGCCTGAATTTTATCCATTGCGTTTGCTTTTTTTTTAAAAAAAAAATAGCAATTTTGGTACTTGATTACTTAATAATAATTCAGAAAAACCATGATACGGGAAATTGTAAAGATTGATGAGGAAAAATGTAATGGTTGCGGGCTATGTGTCCCCAACTGTCACGAGGGAGCATTGCAGATAATTGATGGCAAGGCAGTATTGATCAGCGATTTGCTTTGCGATAGTTTAGGAGCCTGTGTAGGGCACTGTTCTGTGGGGGCAATAACCATCGAAAAGCGCGAGGCTGAGCCATACGACGAGGTAAAGGTTATGCAGGAAATGGTCAAAAAAGGGAAAAATGTTGTGGTAGCGCACCTGAAGCATTTGAAGGAACATAATGAGTTGCAGTACCTGCAACAGGGGATGGCATACCTGATGAGGGTATCGTCGACGCTGCCGTACAGTGTCGAAGAGGTTCGCAGCGAAGTATTGGGCGAGGCATCTTCTGCTACTGTAGCTAAACATGCCGTGCACCATGGGGGAGGCTGTCCGGGTTCGCGTACTGTTACTTTTGGTAGCGCCGGTAAATCTGTGGCAGCAAATGTCGCTGTTGAGTCAGCGCTTTCGCACTGGCCCATTCAGCTACATTTGATCAATCCCGCTGCATCGCATTTTCAACAGTGCGATTTACTGGTCGCGGCCGATTGTACTGCCTTTGCATTGGGTAATTTTCATACCCGTTATTTGGCTGGTAAAAAGCTGGTTATCGCATGTCCCAAGCTCGACACTAACAAAGATATCTACCTGCAAAAGATCATTCATCTGGTAGAACAAGCCCGGGTCAACACCATTACGGTGATGATTATGGAGGTTCCCTGTTGCGGTGGCTTGCTGCAACTGGTACAGAATGCAGTGGCCAATGCCCGGCGCAAAGTGCCCGTAAAGGCTGTTGTAGTAAGCATTCAGGGCGATGTTTTGGAAGAACAGTGGGTGTGAAGTCAAATATTAACCGTAAATATACGAACAATGCACATGGATAAATTTAAGCCAGTTCAGACACGGGCAGATCATCTGTCGGAAGCCATAGCCTATGCCGAGAGGAGTGTAGTAAGCAAACAACTGATCAAGTCGCCAGCCGGTAATATTACGCTCTTTGCCTTTGATGAAGGTGAAGGCCTCAGTGAACACAGTGCCCCCTACGATGCCTTTGTTCAGGTAATTGATGGGGAAGCCGAGATTACGGTTGGCGGTGTAAAACATCGGGTCAAGACCGGTGAATATATCATTATGCCGGCCAATATACCTCATGCTGTCAGATCCATGGGGCGTTTCAAGATGATGCTGGTGATGATACGGGGTTAGGATAGCTCTTTCCGGAGTCGGGCAACAGGGATGCCCAGTTGTTCGCGATATTTGGCCACCGTCCGTCGAGCAATGGGGTATCCCTTTTGTTTCAGTATCTCGGCCAACTCGTCGTCGGTGAGCGGATTACGCTTATCCTCCGATGCTACGCATTCCTCCAGAATCTTTTTAATCTCACGGGTCGATACTTCGGCACCCGCCTCATTCTGCATGGATTCGGAAAAGAGGTATTTTAGGGGAATAATCCCGAAATGCGTCTGGATATACTTGCTGTTGGCTACCCGTGATATGGTAGATACATCGTAACCAGTGATATCGGCAATGTCTTTTAGGATCATGGGTTTGAGCTTTTTCTCATCCCCGTCCTTAAAATATTCGGCCTGATAATTCAAGATGGCCTGCATGGTTGAGAGCAAAGTATTTTGTCGTTGGCGTATAGCCTCGATAAACCAGCGTGCCGATTCGATTTTCTGGCGTACAAATGCCATAAGTTCGCGCTTAGACTTCTCGTCGCTCTTGTTTGCGGCAAGATCTTCGATCATTTCGGAGTAGGCTCGGCTGATGCGCAGTTCGGGAATATTTTTCGAATTAAGGGAAAGTATAAATTCCCCATCCTTGTAATCAAGGATAAAGTCGGGTACAATTTGTTCTGAGGCCGAACCTGCTGCCGAAGCAAAGGCACTGCCGGGTTTGGGATTAAGGCGCAGTATCTCATCGAGCGCTGCCTTGAGATCATCTTGCGAGATATTTAGTTTGGCGGCAATTTTTTCGTAATGTTTCTTGGTAAATTCTTCAAAACAACTGCTGAGAATTTTTTTAGCCAGCTGCACGGAGGGCAAGCTTAAATCTTTCTGTTCAATTTGCAATAGCAGGCATTCCTGCAGGTTACGTGCCCCGACACCGGGAGGATCAAATTCCTGTATCATGCGCAGGATTTGCAATACCTCTTTTTCGTCGGTATGGATATTTTGCATGAAGGCCAGGTCATCGACAATGGCTTCGAGGCTACGGCGCAGATAACCATCGTCGTCGATATTGCCAATGATAAAAGCAGCAATCATCAGCTGCCGGTCATCGAGGCTGAGTTCACCCAACTGACTTTCGAGGTATTCGTGAAACGACTGGCTCGACGAAAGCGGAATGGTAGGATGTTTGTCGTCGGGCGAATAATTCTGGGCATTGAGCCGGTAGCTGGGGATGTATTCGTCCTGGTCGAAATAATCTTCAAGGCTGAATTCCTCGTCGTTTTCGGGCGCCTCGTCGTTGACCGGTTCTTCAAAATTAGCCTCAATGGTAGTAGGCTCTTCTTCGTCCGATTCGACCTGTTCAAGCACAGGATTATTTTCCAGTTCCTCTTTAATCTTTTGTTCGAGTTGCATCACAGGCACCTCGAGCAGCTTGATGGTCTGGATCTGGAGGGGTGAGAGTTTTTGTTGTAGTTTTTGTTGTAGTCTTTGTTTGAGCATAGATATCAGAATTCTGCATTTTTCGGTGTACGCGGGAATGGGATTACATCCCTGATATTAGACATACCCGATACGAAGAGCATCAGGCGTTCGAAACCCAGTCCGAAACCGCTATGGGGCGCAGAACCAAACTTGCGGGTTTCGAGGTACCACCACAGATCTTTCATGGGCAGCTGCAGTTCTTCGATCCGTCGCAGGAGTTTGTCGTAATTTTCTTCACGTTCCGAGCCCCCAATAATTTCGCCAATTTTAGGGAAAAGTACGTCCATAGCCCGTACCGTTTTTCCGTCGTCGTTTTGTTTCATGTAAAAGGCCTTGATGTCTTTGGGATAATCGGTAAGTATCACGGGACGTTTGAAGTGTTTTTCTACGAGATATCGTTCGTGTTCGGCCTGCAGGTCAGCCCCCCAGAATACTGGGAACTCGAATTTTTCGCCCGAACGGCTAAGGATATCAATACCTTCGGTATAGGTGAGTCGTACAAAGGGATTTTCGAGCACAAAATTGAGCCGGTCGAGGAGTTCCTTGTCGTAAAGGTTACTGAGAAACTTCAGGTCATCGTAGTTATTGTCGATGACGTAACGGATGAGGTATTTGAGAAAATCCTCAGCCAAGTCCATGTTATCGTTGATATCGTTAAAAGCAACTTCGGGTTCGATCATCCAGAATTCGGCCAGGTGGCGAGGGGTATTGGAATTTTCGGCCCGGAAGGTAGGTCCGAAAGTGTAGATAGCTCCCAAAGCCAATGCACCCAGTTCACCCTCGAGCTGTCCCGAGACCGTGAGTTTGGTGTCTTTTCCGAAGAAATCCTCGCGGAAATCTACTTCTCCGTCCGGTGTACGCGGCAGGTTGTTCAGATCGAGTGTGGTAACCCTGAACATAGCGCCTGCTCCTTCACAGTCCGAACCGGTGATGATGGGAGTGTGCATGTAGAAAAAGCCATGGTCGTTGAAATACTTGTGAATAGCAAAAGAAAGCGCATGACGTAGGCGCAGAATACAGCCAAAGGTATTGGTTCGTGGACGCAGATGGGCTATTTCACGCAGGAACTCGAGCGAATGTCCTTTTTTTTGCAACGGATAGGTTTCGGGGTCTGCTCCTCCCAGCAATTTAATTTCCTGTGCCTGTATTTCTACAGGTTGTTCCTGACCGGGTGATGCCACCAGTCGTCCCTTTACTTCAATGCACGAACCGGTGGTAACAGCTTTCAGATCAGCCTCTGAAAATACATTCATATCGGCTACAATCTGAATATGATGAACAATGGAACCATCGTTCAATGCGATAAACTGTACATTTTTGTTGCCCCGTCGTGTACGTACCCAACCTTTCACCAGTACTTCTTCTCCTACGGGAGCCGATTTCAATAACTGTTTAACTAAACTGCGCTTCATTACGTGTGTTTTATAATTTATTGTTCACTTGTTTTTTTTACTTATAACAACCTTCGAAGGTTTTATGAATTTCGCAAATTTAATTGCAAAAATGGCATTTAAAAAATTTTTAAATTGCCTTTAAATCAGGATGAAATTTTTGTTTGTAACAAAATAATTTACAATCAATTTATATCAGTATATGTGGCAGGATTTTATACAGTTGCTTTATCCGCGCTTATGTGTGGTCTGTAATGAAACACTGGGCCGTCAGGAAAGGTTTATATGCATGCATTGTATGATTCGTTTGCCTTACACGCGTTACTGGCTGGAAAAAGACAATCCTGCGGCGCAGCTTTTCTGGGGCAAGGTACAGGTGGAGTGGGTGATTCCATTTTTGCATTTTACCAAAAGTGGGATGGTACAGAAAATGATACACCAGATAAAATACCGCAATAGTCCGGAACTGGCCGAATACTTGGGGATGCTTTTTGGAAATATTCTAAAAGACACCGATTTAAGTCAGGCCGATGTCATAACAGCTGTTCCGATACATCCGCAACGTTTGAAGCAGAGAGGGTATAACCAGAGCGAAAAAATTGCTATGGGTATTGGTCGTGTCATGGGACTTCCGGTGGAATCCAGAATTGTTGAGCGGAGGATGTGGGAGGATTCGCAGACCCACAAGGGACGTTACGAACGATGGGAGAATGTTCAGGATGCATTTGTGTTGGTTAACCCGGCAGCCGTGGCTGGTAGACACATTATTCTGGTGGATGATGTGTTGACAACCGGAGCAACCCTTGAAGCCTGCGCCTCGAGCATAGCTGCTGCCGATAATGTTAAGCTAAGCATTGTTACCCTTGCCAAAGCCCAACTGGCATAGAAAAAACGTTGCAGTTTTCGTAAAAGCCGACTGCTATTTATTGGAAATAATCATCCTGACAATGGTTTGTGTTTACACTGTTGCCGGAAAAGATTTTTTCTGTTTAAGAAAAAATATACTTTTGTAAGGAGTTTAGCGTTTTTTTTCTGAAGTATAATCTTTTAAAGCAGGATATGAGTAAACAAAATTTATGGCAATACATCAAATCGAAAGCTTTTTGGAATCAGATTAAGCTGATGTTGGCGATATTTTTTGGTTTCATTTTTGCTTCCAGCGTGTTGCTGCATTGTTATACCCGTCACGACAGTTATGTGGAGGTGCCTAATTTTAACAGTCTCAGTTTTCGACAGTCTCTTGAGCTGGCCGAAGACAAGGATTTGCGTGTTGAGGTAGTCGACTCGGTATTTAGCCTCGATATGTTGCCGGGGACTGTTGTAGAACAGGATCCTAAGCCGGGCACCAAGGTAAAGAAGAATAGGCGTATTTTGCTTATTGTCAATGCGATGATGCCCCAGAAGGTTGCTTTTCCCAATATTGAGGGGGTGTCGTTGCGTCAGGCGGTGGCAGTGCTCGAAGCTGACGGGTTGATGGTTGGAAAGATTAGCTACATGCCCGATATTGCTACACATATTGTGCTGTCGTGCAAATGGAAGGGGAAAAAGATTAACGCAGGAGACATGATTTACAAGGGAAGCTATGTTGACCTTACATTAGGGAATGCCGGGTCGTTGAAAGATGTTGTGGTACCCAATGTTACCGGATTTAAATTACGCGAAGCCCGCAAGCAGATTACCCTGTCGTATTTGAATACCGGAAAGATTTATTACGACAAAACCGTCCAGACCGGTGAGGATTCGTTGAATTGTGTGGTATTTAAACAAAGACCTGCGGCCGCTGAGAACGTGACTCTCCCCATGGGGTCGGGCGTTGACCTTTGGCTGACTGTGAAAAAGGATAATCCGGATAGGTAAACACAATGGGCAACTTGATAATGACATAACACATTCATTTTCAATATGAACCCGTGAAAGGCGCATGATAATTGTCAAACGTTGTAAAGCAAACGAATTAAACCCGAAACTTTTAGACATACATAACTGGGCAGGGAAAACATCTAAACATATCCCTGAATTTTTGTGCGGTCAGGCGACTGTTGTTTGAGTCCTGCAATTTTCTGACTTTTCCGGGTGATGCGAATAGATGACCTAAGTGTAGTACGTAACTAAAATTATATTTTCGGATGATGCTGTTCCGTAAGGTTCTTTCGATAACCATCTTATCTTTAATTTTTCCTTTGCTGACATTGGCTCAGGAGGCTGTGGTGCCGTCGGTTGTGCATTACGGAGGTCATGACCGGCATACAAAAAGCAGCCTGAAATCTTCTGCGGCACTGTCGTTGCCATTTTTCGACGATTTTTCCTATTCGTCGTCCACTCCCGATCCACAGCGATGGATCGACCGTAATGTATATGTCAACAGACATTATGGTGTTCGGCCGGTATCGTTGGGGGTAGCTACGTTTGATATGCTCGATGCAAGTGGACAGTTTTATTCCCAGCTGGCCAACGCTGATTATGCGGGTGCCGATACGTTGACCTCTCGGCCAATAGATCTGTCGTCGTTGCAGCTTTCCGATAGTCTTTATTTGAGTTTTTATTATCAGGCGGGCGGTTACGGCGATTTTCCCGAAGTGAAGGACTCGTTAAAGGTTGAGTTTTACTCAGCCCGTTCGGGAGTGTGGCAAAAGGTTTGGGGGGTACCGGGGTTAAAGGGCGATACGGCAGCGCCTGCTTTTAAGATAGCTCTTATCCCTGTGAACCGGTTGGTATGGATCGATAGTACCTTTCAGTTCCGATTCATCAATATTGCCTCGGCACCTGCTACCGGATCGGCGGTAAAGGGCATCCGAAGCAATGGCGATATATGGAACATCGACTATGTATGGCTGAATAAAAACCGAAGCTATACCGATACCGCATTCAACGATATCACCATTGTTGAGCCAATGGGGTCGTTTCTGAAGAATTACCGTTCTATTCCGTGGCGGCATTATCAAAATAAATTTTATCAGGCGGTGCGAGATAAGATTGTACTGCCTATTTTCAATATGAGCAATTTTTCATCGAGCGTTGAGGACAAAATTGTAATCCGGGATGTATATGAGGGTACAACGGACGATCCTATTGTTACTGCCATCGACATACCGGGTCGCAGCTATTCGACCTTTGAAGAGGATTGTCCTATTTTGAAATCAGACCATTCTGATTCGGCTCTGTTTAGAATTACTGCGGCTATTACCACCAACCGATACGATAGGAAGGATAACGATACGGCAGTGAGCTATCAGTATTTCAAAAATTTTTATGCTTATGATGATGGTACGGCCGAGTTTGGGTATGGGCTGAAAGGAAGTAACATTACCGGGGGATGGGTAGCCTACCGTTTCCCGATATATCAGCAGGACACGCTGATAGCTGTTGATTTTTACTTTAACCGTTCATTTAATGACGAAAATATTGCCTATTTCAATCTATGGGTATGGGACGATAGCAACGGGTTGCCCGGCGATTCCATAGGTGGCAAGCCACAATGCAGGGTACAGCCGGGAGGATTTGTCCGTTACTATCTGCAGGAACCGGTGTTGGTACCCCTGACCTTTTATGTAGGATGGCAACAGATCGATGAGACTTTCCTCAATGTAGGCTATGACCGTAATTCGCCTAATAATCAGAATATTCTCTATAATGTCGATGGCAGCTGGACACCTTCGACGCTGAGGGAAAAAGGGTCGTTGATGATTCGGCCGGTCTTTGGCAAACGATCGGACGTCGGTGTAAAAATTTCTAGGTTGTTCACCTCGTTCAATTGTTATCCCAATCCGGCGAAAGACTGGACGATGGTCGAATTTGGATCGGGTAGCCCCGATGATCAGGCATGGTTATGGTTGTACGATCCTGCTGGGAAGCTGATACTGACCCGTCAGATATATTCGGGCCAACAAATTTCGCTGCAGCAGGTGCCTGAGGGTATGTATATTGTCCGTATTCGACTCGCCAATGGTAACTTCTCTTATGGTAAGCTGATAAAAACACGATGATGGAGGTACTCGACCGGGACGAACAGCAGGAGCTGTACGAACATTATCGTATTGTTGTAGACAAAGGTCAATCGCCCGACCGTCTGGATCGTTTTTTAACTGCACGTATTGCCAATGTATCACGAACCAAGGTGCAGTATGCGGCCGAGGCAGGAAATATTCTTGTCAATCAGAAAAAAGTCAAACCCAGTTATAAAGTCAAACCTGGTGATGAAATTTCGGTATTGCTCACCTATCCGCCCCGGGAGGATGAGATTGTTCCCGAGGATATTCCTCTCAATATTGTGTACGAAGACGAGGACATCGTAGTGGTAAATAAGGAGGCGGGTATGGTGGTACATCCGGCATATGGCAATTTTACGGGGACATTGATCAATGCCTTGTATTTCCGTTATAAGGATTTACCCCTTTTTCAGAAAGGGGAACTGAGGCCTGGGCTGGTTCATCGTATCGATAAGGATACTTCGGGAATTTTGGTAATAGCCAAGAACGAGTTGTCGCTCAACCGCTTGGCGCGACAGTTTTACGAACATACTATCGAACGACATTATACTGCTCTTGTTTGGGGCACGCTGAAGGAGAACACGGGGACCATCCGCGGGCATGTAGGGCGCAGTCCGCATGACCGAAAGGTTATGACCGTATTTACCGATGAATCGCAGGGCAAGCACGCCGTAACCCATTACCGGGTTCTGGAACATTATGTTTACGTATCGTTGGTCGATTGTTGGTTAGAGACGGGGCGTACCCATCAGATCCGGGTCCATTTCAAACATATAGGACATCCCCTGTTTAACGACGCTACCTATGGGGGGGATAAAATCCTCAAGGGCACTACTTTCAGCAAGTATCGCCAGTTTGTTGAAAACTGTTTTAAAATATGTCCCCGTCAGGCATTGCATGCCAGGTCCCTTGCCTTTGATCATCCTACCACCCGTCAGCGTATGTACTTCGAGGCTCCCTTGCCTGAGGATATGGCCCAGTTGGTGGAACGGTGGAAATCGTATGCCCATCAACTCTCAAACCAACCCTGATGATTTCGGTTTGTATACCCACCTACTGCTACGATACGCGCAAGCTGGCAGAGACGATCTACCGGCAGAGTCTGCAACTTTCCGTTCCTGTTGAAATTATTGTCATTGACGATGGATCACCTGCCGAGTGGCAACAACTTAACGCAACGATACAACAAACGGGAACGTACATAGCTCTTCGCACCAACATTGGCCGGGCAGCAGTGCGAAATCTTTTCCTGAAATATAGCCGATACGACTGGCTGCTGTATCTCGACAGCGATGTAATGCCGGTGGATTCAAACTTTATGTACCGTTATCTTGAAGCCATAGTACAAAATCCTATGGCAGAGGTTTTCTGCGGGGGAATACGTATGCCGCAGCAGCCTGACGATCCCCGCCGGATGTTGCGATGGCATTACGGTAACAAGCGTGAGTGCCGGACAGTGACCGAACGGCAGCAGTATCCCTACCGGTCGTTTATGACAGGTAACTTCTGCATCAAAAAGTCTACACTTACCCGTTTCCCCTTTGACGAAAGGCTTCGTCAGTACGGGCACGAAGACACCCTGTTGGGATTCAGGCTGATGCAGCACCAGGTACCACTGCTGCATATCGATAACCCTGTGTACCATCTGCACATGGAAGAGACCGATGTGTTTGTCCGAAAAACAGAAAATGCCGTGGCAAACCTTTACCATATAGCTACCGATCTGCTTGCCAATGAACCGCTGTTTATCGCACAGAACAAACTGCTACGTACAGCCTGTTTTCTCCGCAAATACCGACTGATGGGGATCTTCCGCGGTGTATTCCGACTGTTACGTCCGTTGATTCTATGGCTGCTTACAAGTACTAAACCCAAACTTTGGCTGTTCGATATTTATAAGCTGGGATGTATTGGTTTGGTTATGAAAAAAGATTGCAGCAAATAAATAGTCGACCCTTAAAAAGTCATTTTTAATTTTTTTGAAAAGAGAGGGTAGAAAAGAAAATGAAAAAATTGCATCTGAAATTGGAAAAATAGCGTCTGAAAAAAGTGAAAAAAATTTTTCTTCCACTTATTCATCATCCTTTTGAAGTTGAATGCTGCTGCAGCCAACA
>Ga0315298_1006087_pt1 | contig 16679 bp, 17 predicted proteins | sample WHS_1_MG_FD_203077 | JGI IMG/M metagenome (GOLD analysis project Ga0315298, IMG submission 203077) | Extremophilic microbial mat communities from Washburn Hot Springs, YNP, Wyoming, USA - WHS_1_MG | ecosystem: Environmental > Aquatic > Thermal springs > Hot (42-90C) | place: USA: Wyoming...
GCTGGTGGTGGGTGGAACATTCGGAGTGGACGGATCGCATGCTGACCCGGCTCGAACAAAGCGGGCCGACAACCAAAACCGCTGGTTTGCGGCGCAGGGGCTATTTAGTTTGGAACATGGCTCCTGTACCTATGGTTAGTCTCACTGAGACCCCACTGACTGGAGAGCCGGATGCGGGAAATCCGCCAGTCCGGTTCGGAGGGAGGGGTGGCGCTAACCCCGCCATCCCTACCTCTATCGAGCCGCCGCGGTTCGTAGTACCGCCTTTGACGGAATTGTTTGTCTCCCGACTTCGGCCCGCGGGGACAGCAAGCACGGACGGCCTGAGCTGGTCGTCGCTACTTCTCAGTCACGGAATTCAACGCTACCTGCGCACGGTCGCCGGCCAAATTCGTGATCCGCCCTTCACCACGCAACCGGTTACCGTACACTATCGCGGCCTCCACGCCGGACTCGATCACCACCTGCACCTTGCCACGCTCGACAAAATCGCACGCAGTCACGGTCAACCCCCCGCTCTTGGCGTGAATGCACGGAGCATCGGCAACCTGTCTTCCCCAGCCAACAAAGTGACAACCGTTAAACGTCGTGTGACCACGGCCCGCCAACACAGCATGACTGTTCGTGCTCGGAATGCCCCAGAAACCGCACGCGGTAAACTTGACCGGCCCGCGATTGCTCTCCAGCACCTCGATGCCAGCCATGAACTGCCCGTTAACAAACGAAACACCAGCGTGATCCTGCACACTCTCAACTCGCACAGCAACCGGACCAATGTCAGACCCGCATTGCGTCAGCACGGCATTCGGCGACCCGGCCTTCGTCTTGATGAACTGAAACCCCACCTTGTACCCGATGCAAAAGCAGTTGAACATGTACTCCCAATCCGTCCGCCCAATTATGAACGCCACACCTTCCTCGCGAGTGAATTTCCCCAACTCACCCTCCCAGCCGCCCCAAAACGGCCACAAATGCACGTCTTCCACACGCCCAACATCGTAGCATTGGTCAATGAAAATCCCCCTGTACAACGCCTGCGCATATAATCCACGTATCAAATGACGCCCCGCAGATTGCGTCCCAAAATCAACCGCCTGATAAGGGTTCACAAGCAACACATCAACCAGTGAACAGTTGTCCCCTGTCCCCCGCACCGTCCACGGATACGGCGTCGGCGGATTCACCTGCTTCTGCTCGGGATAAAAAACGGTCAAACCCCGCAGCGTTCCATTCTGGCGCAGCGTGATAAAAGGCTGACCGTCGGATTTTCCTGCCCCTCCGACTGCAAGTAGTGTGGTCCCGCGGTTTTGCGTCCGTGCCGTGGGCGCCCTGAACACGCCCTCAAGCGTCACGTGCTCGGGTACCTCGAGCGTGCCGCCAATCAAATAATTCCCACGCGGCACAAAAACAACCTCACCCCCGGCATCCCCGGCCGCCTTCAACGCCGACCGAAATGCATCGGTATCGTCCACCTTGCCATCACCTGCTGCTCCAAAATCTCTGACGTTGATTCCGCCACCGCTTCGAGCGCTGCCTCCGGGCTCAGCCGCCCGTCCCCCGGCAGCCAAGCCAATACCCGCCGCGCCAAACGCCGCGTTCAACGCCGCAGTCCCCAGGATCTTTCGCCGAGAAAACCGTCTCATGTTCATTCGATTACACCCTCGTAAAAGTGCGAAGCAACAAGAATACAGCCCAGCCTGCAACCTCACCAAATCACAAGCTCAGGACACCCAAAGCTTCATCCAAGTGAGATCCCCAAGGCCAGTCCATTTCTTGCCAACGCTCCCGCTTCGCAGACTACTCGGGCATGCAAAAAGCGCAGCCGTTCCCCGCCGATCGGGAGCACGGACGCCCTTGCCCGCCAGGCAGGCTTGGTCTTGGGCAATCGAGTTGAACGATCAGAACCCGTCGTCAGATCATCCCACGGGTTGATCAGGCCAAATCCTTGTCACCGGGCCAAATTACCGTCCACCGGCTGCCTCTGGCTTGGCAGAGCTCTTGCCACCGAAATTCACCGTCACCAGCTCGAGTTTGCCGTCTTTTGTCTTCCGCGCCATGCCAGATACAGGCTCGCCGATTACACCGTCTGCAAGAATCGCCGGTTTTTTATCTTTGAAAATCCTTGTGCTCGAAGTCACACAATAGGTTGTACTCTTTCCATTGCTCTCGACCGTGACTGTCATTCCCACTTTATCAACAGCCTTGAGCGTTCCGGCAAACCGCGCGCCAACTGACTTGCTGCTATGCGCCTTGGCTTTTGCCGAACCCACCTTGGTTGCAGGCCGTTTGCTAGGCTGCGATTCGGCCTTGGGTTGCGCAGGCGTGACGCTCGCGGGTGCCAGATCAGTCCCCGGCGGCGGCGATTGCTGCAAACCAGTTTGACCCTGCAACTGACCAATTGCCATACCCGTAATCAACAAACTGACAAACGCAATTGAAAACCTGTAATTCATATAAACCTCTCAAAACCGCGTGTTCAACACGCGAAAAAAAATATTTCTCAACCAACCACCAAAAGCAAACTGAAACCGTCGAGAACACCCCCGCTGTGCAACGCCAAACAAATCCCACCCCAAATCCGATCGCCTCGCCTCGATCATTCGGCTGCGGCTGCGCCGCGCTGAAAAATATGCGGGCTAAGACGTTACCTTCCACAACAACGCGTCCCCTATCAACCGAGGGTTCTTGATTTCACGGTTGTCGCCAACTTTGCAATCGCGATCGATCTTGATCGTGACCACGATCGGCTGAATCAAGACCATCCCGCCATTGGGCTCCTGTCGAGGCAATTCACCCCGGATACAGTTCAAGAGCTCAGCAGCAGCGTATGTTGCCGGTCCCCTGATCCCGGCCAAAACCACCCATACGTTGCCCCCAGCACGCCGCTGCGCAACTATCGTGCCATATGCATCCCACTCAGTCTTTCCCACGGGAACCAGCTCAGCCCTGCATCTGTCAATGTTGAAGATCAAAGCCGAGCTTTTCTTCTCTGCGGGGCGTTTGCGGCCGCCAAGATCGACTGCTTCAATCCCGCTTCCCATCCTTTTCAACTCACGATGGGTCAGGCAAAAACTGCTTCTGAACCTCCCGGGCGGCATCCGGTGCCACACAAACGCAAATGGAACGCAAAGTCTGCTGCCATTTTTACCAAGAGCGGACGCGAACGGTTCAACACCAAGCATCCGAGCCAACATTACCTCGCTGGCATGACAAGCCTTCGGAGAACCAATCGCAACCAAAGAGCGTGTGCTGTCGTCCAATATCTTGTACCAGTCTGTTCGCGCTGCAGCCTTTTCATCCATTGGAGTCTCGAGCAGCACATCCTCGATGTCGTAGTCAATGTGCATCTCAAATCCCGACACCCTGCTGATCAGTCGCGCAAGAGAACGCGTATCCCACCGACTAATGTCGTTGCGTTGCGTCCCGGGTCTCGGTTTCGATCCCCAGAAAAAAAAGTCAACCTCTTCTGCTCCACCAGACTGTCGATCAGGTACGGTTTTATGAAAATGGGCACGCCTTTCAAACTCATGCCCTTCGAGGAAAAATACACCTCCAGCGCCTTCAACATTCCAAACGTGATATGAACTTTCTGGGGGGTCTCAACGAGTTTCTTCAGCGTGCGATGATTAACAAAACACCCGGTGCGTTGCTCGTTGTTGATCCTCTCGATTTGCCTGGCAAGCTTGTAAGGGCTCCCCGCCTTGTTCAGCTCTCGCGCCACCAGCACCTGCAGCCCCAGAACAAGTTCTTCCATAAATGCTCCTCTGAAGTGACCTGCCTAGTTCCTATCGAAGTATGTCGGAAACCACCTCACACGCCAACGAAAAACTGAGCATGCCATTCCACCCAATGGCCCCGCACTCACCAGCGCACTCAGCGCCCGCAACACAGCGCCAGCCACGGAACGAACGCAAGTCACCGCGCCGCGGTCGTTCGGTTGCGGCTGCACCGCCCTGTGTCACGCCTTGACACAAAACTGGCAAGGCATGAAAGGCATGAAATGCCAATTAATTGCACACGATCAAGTGGACACAACCCCGGCGCTTTGGTCAAATGATACTGGCAAAAAAACAAATCGCTGACGGCCGAAATGAAAGCAAACCGGCATCCTACGAAACAAAGCGCCAACGGGCAGGACCACCCCCGTTGTTTCGTTTGTTCATTTCGCCTCGTCAGCACCACAACCACTACGGAGAAACATGAACGAAACCACTGCACGTACACCTGAGACAAGAAAGCCTGACACGATCACTTCATGCCAGTGCTTTACACACACTGACATGGGCTTGCAAAAGCCACGCCCACCCACACAGTGTCCCGACCCTCCAAAACATCCTCGGGCGCCTGCGCCTAACAGCCCGACCATCCAAGCCAGAAACACCTCCAATTCGTCGTGCTGGCTCTCGGGCGATTATTCAACCAATTATCCTGTGACACTCAGCGGCGTTGCAGAAGCAACAGCCGGTCAACTGTTACACGTCAACCGCAGCAAAATATCGCTCAACCCGTCGGAGTACTTGATCATGCTGATCCTGATTTGCCATTCATTGCAAATGGCCGGAAAACCAGCGCCGGTCAAAGTGCCGCTTTTCCCTTTTTTGTCGGCCGCCGACGTTGCTTACGCGATGGCTGAGTACTGTAAAAAGGCGAAAACCACCAGCTTTTCGCGACAATGGGATGCGTTCAGCGTCTCGCGCCTGGTTTACACGATTCGCATCAAACTCAAAAAGCGCGGGTTGAACAAGTGGCTGGTCCAAAATGATGACAGAGGCCGTGGACTGAGGCTTGGAACACAACCCGGCAATGTCAGCTTGATCTACCTCGACCCCGACACACAACAGGTGATCAAAATTGACGGTGCCGACCCAGGCAATTCCTCACGGCGGCGCAGCCGCAACTGAATCATCGCGGCGCGATAAGTCGTTCATTGCAAAATCAGCGATCTGTCGCGCCGTGCCGAATCATAGCTTCCAAAATTTTCGCAAAAATCGCAGGTTTCCCTCAGCCCGGCGCAGCCGGAACCAAAGCTGCCTGCCCCCCAAAGACGCCGTGATTGCGCCCCTTCAGAAAGCTCCTCGCCGCCGGGCTGGGAAATATCTGCTGCGACTCCGTCGCCTGCAAAAACCTCCCACCTCAAACCCCCTGAAAAAATACTGACACTGCCAGTAGCGACGCCACAGTAGCGCCATGCACAGCCCGGTGATAGGTATCCCCATAAAACCGTGTCTGTCCCCCAACCTTGGCGCCCCGCCGGGCTGAACCGTCCGACCGCCCGGGCCAAATATCGTGCCTGCCTCGCATATTTGGACCGCCGGCCCCCAAACACTGTGTCTGTCCCCATATGTGGTACCGCGCAGATTGTCCTACATAATAATACTCCGAAGGCCTCACCGTGCTCACCGCAATGCCTGCTGCCGGGAGAGCAGATACTGAGAAATCGAGCAAACTCGCGGTCTGAAAATCTTCGCAAATATGATCGAGTTCTCAGTACAAGTACATGGCTGGTTCAGCACATGCGCCGGCCATTCAAACACCCCGACCCGCTCACAACCGAATTGTCTGGAACTCGGATCAAACACGGTCCGGAAGAATCGTGCGACATGTGTCTCCTCCTTGCCGCATCCAAATCGCTCACAGCATAGCAGTACGGGCAACCCCGGATGCACGTGTTGTACACTCCAATGTCCCTGCTGATAACGCACCTGCATTCCGGGCGTTGCCCCGGATCCTTCCGACCGTCAACCGCAATGCCAAAAACACGCCCAATCAACTCGTTGTCAATGCACCGTCCCGGCTCGACACCGAACCTCCGCCAGTCAAGCGTCTCAGCACAACTCACCAACTCCATCCCATTGGCTCCAGCTCTCTCCACCATCGCACGCAACAGTCCCTCGATCTCACCCTCCACAATGTCCCCCTTGGCTTGAATGAGAATTCCATCCCTGTTCAGCTCTTGTAACCGGCCGCGGTTCTTTCTGTACAAACTCATTGCGCTCACTATAACGCGCCGCGTGCTGCCCCGCAGCGCGACGGCCAGACGGCCAAACCGCGCAATGTGAAAAGCCGTGCCCGTCACGTTCGAGAAAACAACAGGATCGTACCTCCACACAACCCGGTCAGGCCCGATCGCGTCCGCCAACCGCCTTACCATGTCAATGGCATCCTCAACAGCAAGGTCACCCGGCCCCAACGCACGCGGGTAATCCACCACGGTCACCAGAAACATGTACCGATGCCCCATCTCGTCAAGCTCCCGCAGAGAAGTCATCATTGGACGCGCGTCCCTTGTCCAAAACACAAACACATCAACATCGCATGGCAACAACGAAACACGCGTCATCTGGCGCGCATTGAACGGATTCGGCACAAGACAATAGCCCGCTCGAATCCGGTTCATCAGCCATTCCGAATAATAGGCGGGCAAATCAGTACGTCGGCTGGCACTAATAATCATTCTCTGGCCGCAAAATAATCAGATGTTATCGCTCTCAGCCGGAAATACCATCGCCAACACCCGACCGCACCGCATCGCCATCGCGATCCTCAGCCGTTCTCCCGGCCACGTCAAACCAGCCCCCCTCCATAAAGCGCTATCATCGACCAGTTCACACTCCCCTGCTTCAGACCACTCCTCCGCGCCAAGGAAAAAATCCGCCAAAACAGATTTGCCCGGCACACGGCGGTTCGGCCAAACCACAAGCCCAATGCCACGTGCCTCTGCGTTCGAAACAGACTTCAATACACGCAATTCATTCCGCAATCCATCGCTCCTGTTCGCGCCCGCAGGAAAACAGCTCACACCCCCGGCATCGCCATCAAACCCGACTTCCAAAATCATCGCCGCTTTCCCAAGCCGATCAACACAAGCATGCAAAGTCGATTCATAGCTCGCCCGCGGACAGTACACCCGACGCACACGTTCCACACCGGCAAAACTCAATCCACCCGCCGACTTCACCTCCGCTGCCAAAACAGGCCCAAACAACGGCTCGAAAAAACCAAGGTCCGCCGCAATCATGTCCATCAACCGCTCAACCGCCGATTGCCCATCACCAGACCGGTGAACCGGCGATTCCACACTCGGCGGCATCATCATCATGTGCGCAATCTCATGCCACCGACTGAAAAACCGTCGGTGCCTCTTTTCCCCACGGCAATCTATCACCGCAACGTGCTGTTCAGCGCCGGTCCCCACCACACTCCGGCACCTTATTAAAACCGCGTAGGTCCCCACATCAAACTGAGCCCAAAGACATCCGAAAACCGGTTCGCCCTGAGAAACATACCGCCCACAAATCCCAAGAAGATCAGCATCCGTCCACGCTTCCTCGATCACCAATCCCAGCCGATTGCACACCACACGTTCAACGTCATCAATCGAACCCACCGCTCCCGCCTCGACAACCCAGCGCCCCACCCGGCTCCGGCAATGCGCCAATAAACCAGCAACCAGCCCACCCGCAGCCGACACCCCCATCGCTGCAGCCAACCCGCGCACTTCATCGCATCGATCCAACGCCCTCATCTACATGAACTCCTTGACAGATTCGTAAAACCGCCTCCAGTCCACTTCCTCCAAACTCCGCCGCTTCGAGTCGCTCCGATACGCAACAATCTGCCGTTGCATCTCCAGCAATGTCAATGCCTGCGCAAAAGTCAACCCCGCCGACCGCGCAAACGCCGCCAGCGAACCCGGAATCTGAACATCGCCTGTCTCCGCCCGCACCGGCCCTCCCTTCATCAGGTAGTCCATCGACACCCCAAGCACCGTCGCTATCGACAACAATGTCTCAGCACCAACATTGCGCTTCCCGCTCTCAAGATCACTGAGGAACCCCTTGCTCACCCCGGCCTCACCGGCCAGTTTCTCCTGAGTCCACCCCAGTTCAAGCCGCCGCGCGCGAATTCGATCACCGACCGCACTCATGGGAGGGATCATTGCGACAGAAACCCGCGGTGGCAAGAACAAAGTTCATGGCACTTTATTGTTGACATCATGTATGGCGAACAGTATTGCTTTGGCGAACACGAGCCGATAGCAGCTCAGCCGAACCAAAACCAAATCGTTTCCAAAACCGCCAGTCCAATGAACACCACAATAGTCCCTCAACAAGACCAACCAGGTTCGCCTCAACCGGACCTCCACGCCCAACCTCAATACAACGGCCCCAGCCGGCTCCACCGATTGCCCCCGCATTCGGTCGAAGCAGAACAAGCCGTCCTTGGTTGCCTTCTCCTGGATCCCACCGAAGGGATCAACCTGTTCCTCGGACGGATCGGTCCCCGACCGGACGCATTCTACGACATTCGCCATCGCACCATATTCGAGACAATCCTTGATATGAGTCACAAAGGCGAACCAATCGACGTTGTTACCTTGTCCAATCGCCTCAACAACATGAACTGTCTCCAGTCCATTGGAGGCCAACAATATATCGCACAACTCCCTGACACCGCCCCTGCCCCGGCCAGCCTGTATTATTACCTGGAAATACTGCGGGATTTCTACCTTAGACGACGCCTTCTCCATGTCTGCACCGCCGCCACTGAGTGGGTCTTTGACCATTCCATCGATGTCACCGAACTGCTCGACCGAACTGAACAGCAGGTCTTCCAGGTCAATAGCGAACGGCTCGATACTCCTCAGGGTATTGAGAAACTCGCCGCCAAAGCCGTCGCCAGAGCCGAGTTTCTCTTCGAGCACGGCGGCGACCCAACAGGCATTCTAACCGGGTTCGCAGATTTCGACCGGCTCACCGGCGGACTCCACGGCGGCGAAATGATCGTCATCGCTGCACGCCCAAGCGTTGGCAAAACAGCTCTCGCAATGAACATCGCCGAACACGTCGCCCTGAACAGCAGCCTCCCCACGGCCGTTTTCAGTCTGGAAATGTCCGCCGAATCTCTTGTGATGCGATTGCTCTGCGCCCGCGCCAGCGCGAACCTTGGTCTCCTGCGCGATCGCATCATGACCAAAGCGGACCTCAAACGAATGCGCGACGCGGCCGAGGCGGTGGCAAAAGCCCCGCTTTACATCGATGATACCCCCGGCCTCTCTGCGCTCGAACTGAAAGCCCGCGCCCGCCGCCTCCGCCAGCGGCATCGCATTGCACTCATCATTGTTGATTACCTTCAATTGTGCCACCCCGATCAGCCAAGGAAAGAAAACCGTCAACAGGAAATCGCCGAGGTTTCGCACGCCCTGAAAGACCTCGCCAGAGAACTAAACGTTCCAGTAATTGTCCTGTCCCAACTCAACCGCGAAGTCGAAAAATCGGAAAAACCACGCAAGCCGCAGCTCTCTGACCTCCGAGAATCCGGCGCAATTGAACAGGACGCCGACATCGTCGGCCTCCTCTACAAATGGAACGACCCGGACCGAATCAGTGCGCCGGTCAAAAACAAGCCCGACCTAGAGATCGTGCATCTTCTCATCGCCAAACACAGAAACGGTCCGACCGGCGACATCCTCCTCACCTTTCACAAAGGCTTCACACGATTTCAGGGATACGCCCCAATCGCCGCTGCCGACCACGCCGCAACAGAAGAGCCCGCCACAGAGTGTTGACACCCGGAATTGCGCGCCTAACGTTGTCCTCAAGACCAATGCAATCTCACAAGTCCAAATCGCAATTCGCCCGCAGCCGAATCGCCAGCGCCATGCCCATCCTTCCTATCCGCTGCGCCACGCCCACCAGCGCCAACGTCACCCCCAACTCGAAGCCGGTGCGATCAACGCTGTCCAAACATCTGGCCGTTTTCATTCTTGCACCGGGATTGCTTTTGCATCCCTCACAAGCGCGTTCCACCGATTCTGCCCCGGCAACCGCGCCACTCCCCGGCCACTCTCTCACCAGCACCGCTGGCGACCTGCAGGCCTCTTTCCAAATCGCACCCGACGGGCTCCATCTCGCAAAGCTCATCGACTTGTCCACCGCCACAACGCTGGCCACCGGGTCCCTCCCATTGTTCACCCTCGTGCTCAGACAACCGGGCTCGAATGCTGACCTCAACATTTCGGCAACGTCCGGCTGGCAACAGGTCTCCCACACAAACTCACCTTCGGCAATCGTGTTCGCGTTTGCGAACCACACAAACCCCGCTCTCGAAGGACTCTACGTAAGAATCACCTTGCAAAACAATTCAAACAGTTCGGCTTTCCATTGGAACCTCGACGTCCACAACAAAACCAAAGCTGCGCTCCGGCAAATTGTTTTCCCGCAGCTTGGTCTCGCCGATCCGGGCGAACAATCGTCAGTCCTTTTCCCGCGCGGGCCCGGCGAGGTCCAGCGAGGCGTCTGGCGCAAAGATTTCCGGTATCGCGGCGATTATCCCGGCGGCTGGTGCGCCATGCAGTTTGTGGCCGCCTACCGCACAGGCGACAAACCAACCGGCTTGTACGTTGGTTTCCACGATCCCTTCGGCAGCACGAAATACATCGATATCAAGAGCGAGCCGGCCAACCGCGAACTGCAACTCAAGTTCGAAGTCCCCGCTCCCAATTTCAATTCACCGGGCAACAGTTTTTCCAATGACGGACGTGTCGTTTGGCAACTGCTCCGCGGCGATTGGTTCGACGCGGCAACAATCTACCGACAATGGGCCAGCAACGAGGCGAAATGGTGGCCAACAGTCGGCCCTGATGGGCGCTCCGACACTCCCATGTGGATGCGCCAACTCAACGCCTGGGTCATGACCGGCGGCGCTCCCACAGATTGCCTCGCCCCGGTCAGAACGTTCCGAAATCTCATCGGTCTGCCCGTCGGATTCCACTGGTACAACTGGCACCAAATCCCGTTCGACAACGATTACCCGCATTACTTCCCCACAAAACCAGATTTCGCCGACGCAGTCGCCGCACTCCAGCAGGAAGAGGTCTTCGTAATGCCCTACATAAACGGCAGACTCTGGGACTCGCACGACCGCGGGTCTGAAGATTTCCAATTCTCGAGTGTGGCACTCCCCGCTGCCACCAAAATGGAAAACGGCCAGCCGTTTCTCGAAAGCTACGGCAGCAAAGAAACCAACGGCCAGCCAGTCCGCCTCGCCGTAATGTGCCCCACAACAAAGTTATGGCAGGACAAGGTCAGCGAAATCGTCCTCAACCTCCTCAAACAACAGGGCACACGCGCTGTGTATATCGACCAGATCGCCGCAGCACCACCCACGCTTTGCTCAGACAAATCACATGACCACCCCGCCGGCGGCGGTCACTGGTGGAACGAAGGTTACTGGACAATGCTCGATCGAATCCGCTCAACCATGCCGCCAAACACCGCCCTGACAACCGAATGCAACGGCGAGCCGTTCATCCGATGGATGGACGGTTACCTCACATGGCATTGGCAACACGACGGTCAAGTGCCCGTTTTCCCCGCTGTATATGGCGGCACCATACAAATGTTCGGTCGCGCCTACCGCGCCGGCCCAACCAAAGACCTCGCTCTTCGAATGAAAGCCGCCCAACAACTCGTTTTCGGCGAACAGATCGGATGGTTCGACCCAGCACAAGCATCCGAACCGCAAAACCTCACATTCCTCAAAAAAATCATCTCAACGCGCGCCGTATTTCAAAGGTATTTCTACGCAGGCCAAATGGATCGGCCACCCAAACTCCAAGGCCAAATCCCAACCTTGCGCGCTGACTGGCAATGGTCAGGTGAATGGTGGGTCACTACAGATGCAGTCCTCACCGGCGCATGGCGCATCCCCGGGGAAAAACGCGCTGTTCTCCTCTTCGCCAATCCCGGCGACCAACCGGTGACCGCAACATTGCAAATCAAACCCGGCAGTTACGGCCTTGCCCCGGGCAAAGCAAGGTTGAAAACAACCCGCGACGGCATCCCGTCGCAATCAATCTCGGAAACCGCAATCCCCATCGAACAACACGTCGAGTTCCCTGCCCAATCTGTGATCGCATGGGAACTTTTTTGACCTGACATCCTGCGATACCTTGGGCCCGGAAATTTCACCAGGAACCACCGCAAGTTCAGCCGCTTGCTCGGCCCTGTAGCATTGCATTGGAAAATCTGCGCAGAAATCACAGATCAACTGATCAGCGCGGCGCGACAGAACGCCGCGCCTGCACTGAACGCCTTTACCTCGCCCAGGTCATTCGGTTGCGCCTGCGCCGCCCCGAAGAGATTCCCGGGCTAAAGCTTGCATCAGCAGCCGGTTGTTTTCAGAATCTGGAAAAACCAAACGGCAATAAATGAATTGCACCAATAGCAACGTCGTTTCAGAAGCAAAACTCGAACTGGATGGCAAAACCTTCACTCTGCCGATCGTCATCGGAACCGAAGGCGAACGCGCCATCTCAATCGCTTCACTCCGCGAGACAACCGGTTACATCACTCTCGACGAAGGCTACTCAAGCACCGGGTCGTGCAGAAGCAGCATAAGTTACATCGACGGTGAAAAGGGAATCCTCAGATACAGGGGCATCCCAATCGAGGAATTGGCCGAAAAATCAACGTTCATCGAGACAGCTTACCTGATCATCTACGGTCATTTGCCGACTCGACGCGAATTGCGAAGGTTCTCGGACCTCCTCACCGAAAACCAGAATCTCCATGAAGACATGAAGTATCACTTCGAGGGGTTCCCATCGACCGCGCACCCGATGGCAATTCTCTCTGCCATGATAAACGCGAGCAGTTGCTTCTATGCAGGATTGAACGGCCCCCGCAACGTCGAACGCTTCGATGTCCACGCCGCAAGGCTCATTTCTCAGGTCCGAACAATAGCTGCATTCTCATACCGCAAATCCCGCGGCCTTCCCATCATCTACCCGAAAAAAGCTTATAAATACACGGCCAACTTCCTCCACATGATGTTTTCCGACCCGTACGAAGACTACGACCTCAAACCGGAAGTGGTCCGCGCCCTTGACTTGCTGTTCCTCCTGCACGCCGACCACGAACAGAACTGCTCGACAGCCACTGTCAGAATGGTCGCGTCAACACAGGCCAACCTCTTCGCTTGCGCCTCCGCAGGCGTTTGCGCCCTGTGGGGCCCGCTCCACGGCGGAGCAAACCAGGCCGTCGTCGAAATGCTCGATGAAATTTACAGGTCCGGCGACGACGGCACAAAGTTCATCGCAGCAGTCAAAGACAAAAAATCAGGCCGCCGCCTCATGGGGTTCGGCCACCGCGTTTACCGTAACTACGATCCCCGCGCCAAAATAATCAAACGCGCCTGTGATGATGTCCTCGCCAAACTCAACATAAGCGATCCCCTCCTCGACATCGCCAAAAGACTCGAAGAGGTCGCCCTCAACGACAGTTATTTCATCGAACGCAAGCTGTACCCCAACGTCGATTTCTACAGCGGCATTATCATGCGCGCTATCGGCCTGCCGGTCGAAATGTTCCCCGTCATCTTCGCAATCGGTCGCATGCCGGGTTGGATAGCCAATTTCAAGGAAGTCATGGACGACCCGAAAAGCCGGATTTCCCGGCCACGCCAACTCTACATCGGCCCCTCATTGCAACACTACGTCCCCATCGACAAGCGCGGCGATTCAGCGCCCCCCGCAAATCAAAGCTGACAGAATCAACAAATCAGCACATCCACCAAAGTGTTGTATTCCAAAATCTGCGCGCAAATCGCAAATCAGCGCGTGGCTCGAGACTTTTGCGTTCGAACTGTTCGACCGCTGATCTCACTCACATCTCCCCGTTGGGCGACGAAGTCACCCCTTTCAGCGCGGCGCGACACAGCGGTATTCCTGCAACCAGCGCAATCGTTACGCCTCGATCATTTGGTTGCGGCTGCGCCGCGCCGAAGTGTGTCAGGATCCGCCCCGGCACATTTCCACAACTCACTACGCCCGGTATTAACTCTGAGAATTAAACGACCGGGTTTTACCGGGTCACAGATCTGTCACGTGTTCGCCAACGCGCGCCCCGTCACTGTAGCTTGGGAAAGAAAACCTGCGCTGCCGCACGGGTAATCCTCCCAAGGTCCTCGATCGAGGTCTGCTTGAGCTGCGCCGCAAGCCTGACCGTTTCCATCAAATGAGCCGGTTCACATCTCTTCCCCCGCCATGGTACCGGAGCAAGATATGGGCAGTCGGTCTCAAACATCACGTGGTCGAGTTGCGCCGATTTGAACACATCGCGCAAGGCCCCTGCATTCTTGTACGTGAGAATCCCGGTAAAACTCGCGACGTTCCCCATCTCGAACACCCGACGAAGTTCCGCCTCGCTGCCTACAAAGCAATGAAACTGTGCACGGACCCTGTTCCGGAATGGTTCCATCACTTCAAGAACGTCATCCAACGCCTGTCGATGGTGAACCACCAGGTTCAGACCGCTCTCCTCCGCCAACTGCAGATGCTGCACGAAAAGCCGCCGTTGCACTTGTTTCTCCTGCGCCTCGAGTTCCGCCCCACGACCGCTGTTCCGAAGCCGTTGGTTGTCGAGCCCGGTCTCGCCAATCGCAACCACCTTGGGATGATCCAGCAGCTTGCGAAACATCGGGCGAATGTCGTCAGGCGCATCGAGCGCGCTCGAAGGATGCCACCCTGCCACGGCAAAAAGCTCGGCATGCTTCTCCGCCATCTCTATGGCCCGAACGCTGGTCTCAAAATCCGTCCCAACAACAATCATCCGAAACACCCCGGCGTCCTTTGCCCTCGCAACCACTTCGGACAGGTCACCCGCGAATTCCGGAAAGTTCAAGTGCGTATGCGTGTCGCAGAACATCGCCCCGATTTTGCACCGTCACGCCTCCAATGTGAAAAACAAATCATCGGTCCCGACCCTGCCCCGCCGTGTCAAGAGTTGACTTCATCAGTTCATTCAACTGTCTTCTCTGCTCGCGCCTGACAGCACGCAGGTCAGCGTACCCGACCACAAATGCGGCAAGGGTCAACACAAGGCAAACCAGCCAGTAAACGACAAAACCAATTCCCACCAGCAAGGGCTTGAGGAACGTCAGCCCCGAAATCAGCATCGCGCCGGCAATAATCAAAAACAAAACGCCAAACCACCGGCGCCGGCGTTGTTCGGGTCCAATCACTCCGCTCAGAATGCCAACACCAACCAATCGTTCCAAGCAGAAACGCGCCTTCTCAAAACCACAGCCCGTTTATGCCGCGACGCTCCGTTTCTAGCACCAATGACACAGACTTTCAGCCCTCATTCTGACTCGCTGACCACGCTTTACCCACGAAACGGTCACCCCCACATCAACTTACACAAACCAAGGGCTGAAGGCCCGGCCTATTACAGCAATCCTTTCGCGGGTTTCGCGCCGCGACTTCACGGAATTTGACCATCGATCGCAGACTCTGTGATTGTTCAATTGTGTTCTTTTGCAAGGATTGACTCCCCCATGCGAACCCCACTGTTTCCCGTGGGCGGCGGAGTCGCCCCTTTCAGCGCGGCGCGACACAGCGGTATTCCCGCAACCAGCGCAGTTGTTACGCCTGGAGCATTTGGTTGCGGCTGCGCCGCGCTGAATCCATATACTGACGAATCGACCATGTTTGCGAAGGTTTTAAGACTGCAAGTTCGCTCAATTTGCCAGCATCTGCTTTTCTGGCAACGGGCAGTGGGGTGACCACAGTGCGGCCTTCGAAGTATTACATTGGATGATCTGGGCGGGACCAAATATGGGGACAGACACGATGTGTATTCGTACGGGGTACGAGGTATGGGGACAGACACGATCTTGGACCGGCGAGTCTAGCTGCGGCACACAGATATGGGGACAGGCACGATGTCCGATATACCGATCAGGAACGTTCAACGTCCAACATTCAACTCTCAACGTTCAACGGGGTGACCGAAAGGGCGCATGGTGGGCTGGATATGGGGACAGACACGCAATTTGGACGACTTGACCATTGACCCGCTTCACATGACCAAGCGCCGGTCGGACGGTCCAGGCCGGCTGGAATATGGGGACAGACACGATGTCCGGCATACCGATCGGGAACGTACAACGTCCAACGTTCAACTCTCAACTTGCAACGGGGTGACCGAAAGGGTGCATGCTGGGCCGAATATGGGGACAAACACGATGTGTATTCGTACGGGGTACGAGGTATGGGGACAGACACGATCTTGGGCCGGCGAGTCTGGCTGCGGCACACAGATATGGGGACAGGCACGATGTCCGATATACTGATCAGGAACGTTCAACGTCCAACGTTCAACTCTCAACTTTCAACTGGGTGACTGAAAGGGCGCATGCTGGGCCGAATATGGGGACAGACACGATGTGTATTGGTGCGGAACCTCGCTGACACTGTGGTTCCACCCTTGATTCCCAGCCCGACTTGTGGCATGTTACGGCCAAATACGGTGACAGGCACAGTATTTGGGTGCCCGGGGCTCTGACCCGGACATGCCCAAGCACCTGCCGGCCAGGGGAGGCCGGCCTCGGGTCTGTCGCCCTGTTACAAGGAGAAACACAACAATCAAGGAGGTTGTAATGAGACTGCCCCGAATTAAACTTCAGGGTAAAAGCACAGTTTATCACTGCATGTCCAGAATAGTGGGCAAGGAGCATCTGCTGGATGAACTGTGCCGATACAAGATGGAGGGATTGATCAAGCGGCAGTGTCGGTTCTGCGGGATAGACCTGGTGAGCCACTGTGTGATGACCAATCATTTTCACATGCTGGTCAGAGTGCCTGCGGAGCAGGATCCGAGCGACGAGGAATTGAT
>Ga0315298_1006088_pt1 | contig 16678 bp, 17 predicted proteins | sample WHS_1_MG_FD_203077 | JGI IMG/M metagenome (GOLD analysis project Ga0315298, IMG submission 203077) | Extremophilic microbial mat communities from Washburn Hot Springs, YNP, Wyoming, USA - WHS_1_MG | ecosystem: Environmental > Aquatic > Thermal springs > Hot (42-90C) | place: USA: Wyoming...
CGACAATTCTCACTTTGCCGATATCGTGTCCTAATTTCTCGCCAAGCTGAATAACATCTATCAGATCGACCTCATGCACGGAAAATTTTTTTCCGCCAGCCATCCTTAGCAATCCCTCGGCGCTAAAACTGGCAATGTGGCCGGGCTCTTTCCCCATGTCAACGGCGTCGACTAAAACCACCCGATCAAATCCCCTTATCTCTTCAAGGAGGTCAAACCCGAGAGTGGCTCCGTCAACTATTTTAATATCTTTCTCCGACACCCTGCTCCTGAGGTACTCAGCGCACCTTACACCCACGCCCTCATCTTTAAAAAGAATGTTTCCCAGCCCGACGACGAGCTTCTTCTCACTCAACAAAATCCACCTTTAATAGGTGAGTTGAGCAGGAAATACAAGGGTCATAAGACCTGACCAACATTTCCAACAGCTGAGTTATTTCCTCCTTAGGCCGGTCGAGTATCTTAGGTATTAGGGCCCTCATGTCAGCCTCGATGTTGGCCAAGTTTTGTGCCGTCGGGATGATACAGTTCGCCGCGTCTATCGCGCCATTATCGTTGATCCGGTACTCGTGGATCAGCAGCCCTCTAGGTGCCTCGACCACGCCGACACCCCAGCTCTTCTTGACGGGCGGAAGCTTGGCTGACCAGCCCGCAAGAGGCGGCCTTTCAACCCGCTCATCTCGGATGCCGCGGGAGAGCAGCTGCTCAATGAGGCGCGACATCGATTCCAAACAGTGAACAATTTCAACGACTTGGGCCAAGGTTATGTGATAGGGGTTGTAGCTCGGTGCCTCGAGCTCCAACATCTTGGCGGCTTCCTGGGCCCCCGGCGTCAGCTGTTTGTAGTTGGTGTTAAATCGGGCAAGCGCGCCAACCATATATGGTTTTACCGGACCGAAGGCGTGCTTCGCCGTGGAATGGTCCACGACGCGCTCGGCAATTTTTTGTTTATAGTCGCGGTGCTTGTAGACGCCGGCCTCGGAAGAGCTTATCATCCCATCGTAAAAGGGATACATCTCATGGTTGACCAAACAGTTGTAATTGCTTTTCCTCTCAAACTCGGGGAACTTTATCTTGGAGAAAAACTCCAGCATCCTCGGCACATCATTCAGCGATTGCTTTATTTTAGCCAGCAATTCCGCCATCTGTTCCTCCGTCACCAAGTTGGTGAAGCCATCCACTACCATTGATATCGGGTGGGTGTGACGGCCCACCATCACATCACAGATATCATGGGCCAGCTTCTTGAAGTTGATTGCAATTTTAACTACAGCGGGGTTGGTGGAGGCCATCGGAATCACGGATGGAAAGCCAAAAAAATCAGGGGCGGCGAGGAAGAAGCTGTGCAGCGCGTGGGAGTCCAGCATCTCGGCCTCCATCAAGATCTTCCTCAGGGTCTCCGTCTGCCAGGTCGGCTTGATGCCCAGCGCGTCCTCGACGGCTTTTATCGAGGCGGCCGTGTGCGAGATGGAACAGATCCCGCAAATCCTGCTGGCGATGTGAACGGCCTCGGGGAACCTACGGCCGACCAGCATCGCCTCGAAAAACCTTGGCGACTCGATGATTTCCAGTTTAACCTCCTTCAGCTCACCATTCTTCACGTCAACCAAGATGTTTCCGTGCCCTTCAACTCTGGCAACGTGTTGGACGTAGATATTGAGGTCTTTTCCACTCATCTTTTCATCCCCATCAAACTGTTGTACATCCGATAGAACCTGAATTTGTCCTCAGCGGACACACCCCATTCATTCAGCAACCATTCCATGGCCTCCAGATTGGCATCCGGTATCAGCCCCCGGCAGCCCTCACAGGCATTGCCGGAGGAGGGACAGATCGCCCCGCAGCCCCCTCTCGTCACCGGGCCTAAACAGATGATCGGGATGGTTTTATGATAATTGCAGACATTCCCCTTCATCTTGCACTCGACGCAGACGGGATAATCCGGGATGAAGGGTTTCATGTTGTTTAAGAGCTGGGAAACAAAGCGGAGAAACTCCTCCTTATCGATCGGGCATTCGGGGATATAGTAGTCAACCTTGATGATAGCATCGACCGGCTGGGCCAGTATTGAATCGAAAACCCAAGCCTTATCACCATAGACCAACTTTTTAATCTCCTGCTGGTTGTGGAAGTTCCTGATGGCGTTAATACCGGCGATGTGAGCGCAGGCTCCGAGCGCGACCACCACCTTAGCTCTTTTTCTGATCTCCTTGACTCTTTCGATGTCCTTCGGGCTGGCTATTGATCCCTCAACAAACGCGATATCATAATCCTGCCCTTTATAACTGGAAGCCTCTCTGAAGTTCACCACCTCAACCGACTCAAAGAGATTCAAAAGTTTGTCCCCGATGGAAAGAACGGTCAGCTGACAGCCCTCGCAGCAGGTGAAGTCAAAAAAAGCCACCTTTGGTTTCACCATCATATCGCCTCCGGCAAATTTTTAATCCGGTCATAACGAAAAACAGGTCCATCCTGACAGACGTAAACATTGTTTATCTGGCAGTGCCCACATTTGCCCACACCGCATTTCATTTTTCTCTCGAGGTCAACCCAGATGTTCTTATCACCCATGCCGCGGTTTTTCAACTCCCTTATGATGAATTTATAAACCACGGGTGGGCCGACGATCACGGCCTGGGTGTTTTCCGGGTCAAAGTTCACCTGAGGTATTAACGTGCTGATGACTCCCACATGGCCGTGCCAAGATTCATCGGCCACATCTACCGTCGAGTAAAACTCTACATCGGCCCTGCTTTCCCATTCCCTTAACTCGTCCTTGAAGAGAAGCAATTGGGGACTCCTTGCCCCGTGGATGATGAACACCTTACCATACTCTTGCCGCGTGTTAAGAACCGCCCAGATAAGGGAACGCAGCGGTGCTAGACCAAGGCCGGCACCAATTAACAAGACATCCCAACCCTTGAAATCCCCCAGATCAAATCCATTACCAAACGGCCCCCGGATTCCAACTTTGTCCCCTTCCTTCTTGCCGTGCATGGCGGTAGTCACGTTTCCGATTTTTCTAACACAGAGCTGGAAGGTTGGATCCTCCAACGGTGCTGACGATATCGATATTGGAGCCTCGCCAACTCCAAAGATTGATAACTCCACGAACTGTCCCGGTCTGTGGCCCAAATTTTTGCCTGTGATGAACTCCAGATCAAACAGACTCTCAGTGACGGTTAGTTTCTCCACTTTTTTGATCACTGCAATCTCGGGCTTGTATATCGTCATCTCGACCTGCTCCTCTCATAAATCTCGTTGGCGATGTCCAAAGGATCGACAATTTTTGTGAGGCAGGCCTTCCCACACCTGCCGCATCCGGTGCAGAAACTCTTTCCCCATTTCTCGAACAAGTAGTAATCCTTTCTGTAGGTCCTGTGGCGCAGCCTAGCTCCTCTATCTTCTCTGAAAATCTCCCCGGTAGCTACCCTAGTGAAATCGGTGAGCATACAGCCATCCCACCACCTTGAACGGTTGCCGTGCCTGAGGTCAAGCTCGACGCAGTCCCTGACATCGAAGCAGTAGCAGGTGGGACAGACCATGTTGCATGAGCCGCAGCTGAAGCACTTGGCTCCGCGTTCAGCCCACACGGGGCTGTAGTAATTTTCCTTCAAAAGCCTAGGCAGGTCTGAAAGCTTGGGTTTGAGCTTTCGCTGTTCTCTGTCGAAAAGGGCGTCCCTTTCCCTCCTGATTTTCCTGATCTTTTCAGAGACTGTCTGCGTGGCTTCTCTCGCTATACTGCAGATGAGGGACTCACCTTTTTTCGTGCCCGCTTCAGCAAAGAAATTACCACCCATGTCGGTCAAAAAGAGATCAAAACCATCCCAAGGAAGCACCGAATCCTTGCGGTAACAAAATGATTCCTGGGAACAGGGCGCAAGGCATTCAACCCCGATCATGGTCAGATTTTCCCGGCGCTTGAGATAGTTCTCATCCAGGTTCCTTTCCGCAAAAACTTTGTCCAACAGCGATGTGCCATTGATATCGCAGGGATGAACACCCAGCAGAATCAGGGGTTTCACCTCAACCTTGGGCTGAACGTTGATTCCATCGTCTATCGCGTACCTGAGCAGCTCTTCCTTAGGGGGGAAGACGAAGGATTTGGCGGAAATCACCGTTTGCGGGCCCCCCCAAAGAATTTCATCTGTTGACCTTATCCTCCTGAAATTGGCCTGATTTTCCTGCTTCACCGGGGCGACGACTTCCTTGCCTTCCTTGATTAACCTGTTGATGAGATTCAGGAAATCTCCCTTGGACACCAAATATTTTTCCAATCTTACACCCGCTGTTATCCAGTTTCGTTTTTTTACCCAATATTGTTTCTTTCAGACTACTAAAGTTATGCATTTAAACTTTTTCCAAACAGACGAATTTTAAATTCTTAAGATTATTGGCCTGAAATTTTCCAAAATGAAAAAATCTAAAGTTATCTCGAGCTTCTGTATTTATTAGCAACATCCCCCGATAGCGGGATGGTGTGGCTTCATGCAGCCTGCTCCTGACCAAGGCCGAATAAGACAAATATTCAGGCAGAACCTGCCCCTAGCCACGGTGCTCAAGAAAACGATATGGAAGCACGCCAGCGAAATCAGGGAAAGGGAAAAATGCAACATCATCAAGATAATGAACTTTTGCGGCACCCACGAATGGACAACAACCAGATACGGCATCAGGGACCTGCTGCCCCCTTTCTTAGACATGGTGGCCGGTCCCGGTTGTCCCGTCTGCGTGACCCCGGCTTACTACGTAGATATCGCAGTGAAACTCGCCTCGGAAGGGGTAAGGGTCTTCACCTACGGCGATGTCTTGAAGCTCCGCAGTGTCAGTTCGAGCTATCCGGCCAGCCTGGAGGAGGCCAGGGCCAACGGCGGCGATGTGAAGGTGGTCTACAGCTTCCTCGACGCCTTGAAGGATGCCCAAAAATACAAAAAGAATAGCATCTTTTTCGCGATAGGATTTGAAACCACGGCACCGAGCTATGCGCTATTGCTCAGGGATGGTATGGTCCCGGAAAATTTAAAGATCCTCAACGCGCTCAGGTTAACGCCACCAGCCATGAGACACACCATAAATCTTTACCAAGAGCGTGGCTTGCTCCCGATAAGGGGAGTGATTGCCCCGGGCCATGTATCGACGATAATCGGGGCTTCTGAATGGAACTTTCTTCCAGAAGAACACGGGCTCCCCACGGTTGTCGCAGGCTTTGAACCCATCGATGTACTACTGGCCACGGCCCAGATATTGCTCATGATCAGGGATAACAGGCCCGCGACGGAGATAGAGTACAGAAGACTGGTGAGGTGGGAGGGAAACCCTTACGCGAAAAATGCGATCAAGGAAATCTTCGAAAAGGCCGATTCGGCGTGGCGGGGTTTGGGAATCATACCCCGGAGCGGACTCAGGCTCAGGGGAGAGTTCTTTGACAATTACGATGCGTTGGAGTACTTTGACATACCAGACGTGAAACCCGGTGATGCTGTAAAAGAGAGCTACAAATTGGAATACGATATACCCACCAGTTGCAAGTGCGGCGAAGTCGTCGTCGGGATATCAAAACCCGTGGAGTGCCCAATGTTTATGAAGAGATGCACGCCAACTGAACCTTGGGGTCCCTGCATGGTTTCCTCCGAGGGCACCTGCAACGTTTGGGCGAGACAGAGGACGAAAATACCTGTAATATCTGGGCAAGGGGCTGGTGATTAGTGTGTGCTGGGGAGTTCCTGCAAAGGTGATCAGCGTAAGCGGGCGGACGGCCACGGTGGACTTAGGAGGCGTGAGAAGAGAGGTTCTAGCTGGCTTCGAGGAGATTTCTCCCGGGCAATTGGTTATGATTCACGCGGGCGTCGCTATAGGAAGCATGAGTCAAGAGGATGTCGTGGCCAACATTGCAATTTATCGCGACCTAATCGAGGAAGAACTCATCGATTCCGGATTGGATGAGGTCTCCGCCAGAAAAAAAGCCAACGAAGAGATGAACCGGCTCTTGGTTCTGTTTGGCATTGAAAAATCAAACGATGGCATACCTGCGGGAGAAGAACTGAAAGGAGATAGTAGCGGCTAAGGTGGCCGCTTTCTTACCGCTAGATTTTGCGAAGGTTGCAGATAGTAAACATTCCAATTTATGAAGACGCTGGAGCCTGTTGATGGGTAAAACAGTTTTATTACAGCACGTGTATGTTCTTGGGACATAAATGGATTTGATACCTGTTGTAACCACATTTGGAATAGTGGCGGTGGCGGAGCTGGGGGACAAAACCCAGCTTGCTGCTATAACTCTCTCCGCTAACTATCGGGCGGCCCCGGTGTTCACCGGGGCAATGCTGGCTGTCCTGCTAATCGATGGCTTAAGCATCCTCGCCGGCTCAGCGTTAGTTGAGCTGATCCCGCTGCAATTTTTAAGGTTTTTCGGAGCGGCCATCTTCATCGGCTTCGGCGTGAAGACTTTTTTAAAAGATAACGAGGAGATAGACACCAAAGGCGGCAAATCAGCCATCCTTGCATCATTTTCTATGGTTGCGGTGACGGAGCTTGGGGATAAGACGCAGTTTTCGGTGATAGCACTTGCCGCAGAATACAACGCACCGGTTTTTGTCTTCTTGGGGATGATGCTCGCCTATGTTTTACTGATGGGAACCGGCGTAGCCTTGGGGCGAAAATTGATTAAATTTGTGCCCAAGAGATATCTTAAAATAATGTCAGGAGTGCTGTTTATTATTTTCGGGCTGATGTTCTTGCTAGGTGCCACAGGCATAGTGTTTTAGCAACCCCGGAATACAAATATTAAACTCCGAGCTTAAGATATAGTTTTTCGCTCATATTCAATAGCCATTTTGTACTCTCAAAATTGTCTGAATATTGGCCTTGGATAATTTACAAATTTTGCTTGCTGAATAGAAAGTTCTGCGTTGCAAGCTAAAAGAGGCTAGACAACGGAACTGGTTTTAAAGTAAAAACCTCGCTAAAAAATTTCAACTATTTGAAATTAGAATGTTAATATTTGGATCTCTGGTGAAGTACCCTACGATGCAGGTTTTTACAAGAAGGTAAAACAAATTATTGCAGTTTTGGAGCGATAAGTGTCCTGAACGGGTTGCTGTTCCCATCGGAGTTTTCGTTTAGTTCTCGAACAAAGGGGGACAATAGAAAAACCATTTAAATTAGGATTACCTAATTAGGATAGCATAATTAAAGGGCGGCTCAATGATTGGCCAATACCTTATATCGTTCAGGGAAGTTCTTGAGGCAGCTCTAATAATAGCGATAATCCTAGCTTATCTTTCAAGAACTGACAGACGTCGCCTTTTCCGTTTCGTCTGGTACGGCGTCTGCTCGTCTGTGGCAGCTAGCATGGCGGTTGGGGTATCGGTTTGGCTGGCATATGGAGCCCTTTCCAAATCCACTCAGGTACTGTTTGAAGGCTTGACAGCATACCTAGCTGTTTTTGTTTTATCCTACATGGTCTTCTGGATGGCAACAAAAGGGAGAGAAATTAAAAAAGAGATTGAACGGCGCGTGAAAGCTATGGCTGCTAGGAGGGCGATATTTGGTTTGGCCGCTTTTTCTTTTGTCGTGGTCTTCAGAGAAGGATTGGAAACTGTGTTATTCCTTACCAACACGCTAGTTACCGACCCATTTGGGACAATTGTTGGAGGAACTCTCGGTGCTATAACTGCCTTTGTCCTTACTTACGCGATATTCATCGTCGGAAAAAGCATTGATATGCGCAGGTTTTTCTACTTCACAGGCATCCTTCTTTTACTCCTAGCAGGTGGGTTGGCAGGATATGGAACACATGAGTTAATCGAGTACAATGAGCTAGAGGGTAAAAACTTGGGCTGGTTACAAGATCCAGCATATGATTTGGGAATACCGGCGAACAGCCCTTTTCATCACAAGGGCGCCATAGGCTCTGTTTTCGCCGTCATGTTCGGCTATACGGTTGTGGCCGAATGGGCTCGAGTTATTGTACAGGCGACATATCTCATCATTGCTATCCCAACTTTGATAAGAGTTTATTCTCCGAGAAGATTCCACAGCCTTGTAAGTCGGATTTTTCGCAGATCTGGATAAGGCTGGCCAAAATCTAGTGCATCAGCAATCAATCTACCGAGGCGGGACCTTTTGCATGATTATCGCCATCGCCTTTCCATTAAACACTGTCACAACCCTACATGGCGATGTATCTCGGTCTTCATAATTTTTGCAGCGTCGGCCTGAGCCCGCAAGAGTGCTAGTATGCTCGGCCAAGTTCATTCGAGATTAGCATGCTGTGGGCTTCTTGAGCCACAATTAACTTCTTTAAAATATTATCTAATGCATCATTTGGGCTTTGCTAAAAACAGACCGCAGTGGCAGTGGCCCATCTTACGTATTTCTTCCTTGTGATAGACGCAGGGGCAGATGATCCTGGCGTCTTTAACACGGTCTCCCGTTATGACGCGGCAGGGGCAGTATCTGTAGCCGAACTTTCTTTGATTCTCCAGCAGACCTTGAATTATTTTATCACGGTGTTCCACATCGGGCTGGATCTGGAAGCCCAGTTTCTCGGCATAATTTTTCAGGAGCTCTAGGAGTCTCTCCTCGTTCATGTCTTGAGCGCCTCGTCTATCCTCTTCGGGTCAAAGCCCACGATGATTTTGTCGCCGATTTCTATGACGGGCACGGCATCCTGTCCAGACTTTTCAACCAGCTCCCGGGCTGCCCTCAGGTTGCCCAAGACATTTACCTCCTCGTACTTCACGCCTTTTTTGTTGAGGTAATCCTTAGCCCTGTGGCAGAAGGGACAGTAGGGCGATGTGTACATTTTTATTTTCATACCTATCACTACCTAAATATCCTGAAAGTTTTTATAGATGATTAAACCAGCCGCAGGGTGATCCGATGTTGGGTTATGCGGGGAAAATTTTGTATATTGATCTGAAGGACAAATTGGTAGAGCCGCGTGAAACTTCCGAGAAATTGGCCAGATCCTTCTTGGGTGGCAGGGGGCTAGGGTCCGCCCTACTGTATCAAGAGATCGGGCCTGCTGCTGAACCGCTTTCACCGGAAAATGTTTTAATCTTCATGACCGGGCCGGCCACCGGGACGCCGGTCCCGGCCTGTCCGCGCTGGACGGCCGTGACAAAATCGCCCCTGACGGGCATGTACATGTGCTCATCAGCAGGTGGCTTCTTCGGGGCCGAACTCAAGTTCGCCGGATTTGACGGGCTGGTTATTCGGGGCAGGGCGGAGAAGCCAACTTGGCTGCAAATAACTGATGGAACGGCTGAACTGCTCGATGCGAGCTGGCTCTGGGGCTTGGATACCGAGAAAACCGAGATCGAGATCCAGAAGGAACTGAAGGACCGGCGTACGCGTGTGGCCTCGATTGGCCCGGCGGGTGAGAACTTGGTCAGGTTCGCCTCGATACAGGTCGACATGTGCTCAACAGGGCGCTGTGGCTCGTTCGGCAGATGCGGTGGTGGCGCCGTCATGGGATCTAAGAAACTAAAGGCGATCTCGGTCCGAGGACACTACAAGTTTGAGGTGTTCGACGAGGAGGGGCTATCGCTGTTTGTAAGACAACTCATCAGCGAGATGAAAGATAATGAATCCATAAATAAATTCAGCAAATGGGGCTCTTCGCAGTTCGTGGGGCCAGTTAACGAGGCGCGGATGTGGCCCACGCGGAACTTCCAGCAGGGATACTTTGAAGGCTCCGAGGGGATAAATGCAGAGACCTTGCGGAAAAGCTTGGTGATAAAAGACACTGCCTGCTTTGCCTGCGTGATAGCCTCAGGGAAACTCAGCATGGTTACTGAGGGCAAGTATGCCGGGACAATCGTGGATGGACCGGAGTACGAGACAATCTGGAGCTTTGGTCCTCAGTGTGGAGTGGACAGTCTTGAAGCCATAGCCGCAGCGAACATGTGGTGCGACCGCTATGGGCTGGACACCATCTCTACAGGCAACCTCATCGGATTCGCCATGGAATGTCACGAGCGTGGTCTTCTAGAGAACGATGATGGCCTAGGTCTTCATTTTGGCAACGACGCTGCGATTTTGGAACTGATCAGGAAAATAGCCTACAGGAAAGGCTTGGGCGACTTGCTGGCGGATGGTGTCAGCGCGGCCGCGAAAAAAATCGGGCGGGGCTCAGAGCATTTCGCCATGCACGTCAAAGGACTTGAACTTCCGGCTTACGATCCGCGGGGCGCTTGGGGTATGGCGCTGTCTTATGCCACGGCCAGCAGAGGCGGCTGTCATCTCAAGGGCTGGACCTTATCCGCCGAGGTGTTCGCACCGAAGTTTGATCGTTTCTCCATGGAGGGCAAGGCAAGGCTTGTATTCGACCTGCAGAACACTAGAGCTGTGGTGGACTCCATGGGGGTCTGCGTTTTCGGCTCGCGGGCGATAGGTGTCGAAGACATGGTAAAAATCCTATCGCTCACCGCCGGAGTAAACTTGAGCGCGAATGAGCTTATCGGAATTGGTGAGCGCGTCTACAACCTGGAAAGAATGCTTGCCATACGCGACGGGATCTCAAGAAGAGATGACACACTTCCTCCCAGAATATTCGATGAAAAGTTGCACGGCATCGACGGGCCCAAGCTTGAGAGAAGGCATTTTGAGCAAATGTTGGACGAATACTATGAAATTCGAGGATGGAGCATGGACGGAAAACCTAGGAGGGAAAAGCTAGAAGAACTAGGCCTGATAGACTTTTTGTGAGGTTGGAAATGCTCGGCAAAAGGCTCTTCGGCACGAGAGGTATCCGGGGGCCGATAACAACTAAGGTAACTCCTGAGCTCATGCTGAAGCTCGGCAGCGCTCTTGCCGAATATGTTGACGGGGGAGAAGTGGTCGTCGGAAGGGACACCAGAACCTCCGGGGAGATGTTGACCCGCGCTTTTACCGCCGGACTCCTCTCTGGAGGTTCGGATGTCATCGATATTGGCGTGGTGCCGTCGCCCTGCGTCGCGTTCACGACTAGGGAACTAGGGGCAGGAGCAGGTGTAACCATAACCGCATCCCACAACCCTCCCGAGGACAATGGAGTAGCCATGTATCGCTCAGACGGCTCCGAGTTCCTGACCGAGGACGAGGTCTCCATAGAAAGGATACTGTTCGGGCTCGGGACTAAAATTTCTGGGTGGAAAGAGCTGGGCAGGGTGCGGCGATACGAGGCCATCACACCATACCTGAATGCCATAAAAAAATTGGTGAAGGTCAAGGGTGGCCTCAAGGTGGTGGTGGACTGCGCGAACGGCGCCGGCTCTCTAACGACTCCACGGCTGCTCAGAGAACTCGGGTGCAAGATCGTGACGCTAAACTCACATCCGGATGGTCACTTTCCAGGCAGGCGGCCTGAGCCGCAACCGTGGCATCTGGTCGACCTCATGTACACCGTGCGCGAGGTGAACGCTGATATCGGGCTGGCCCACGATGGCGACGCTGACAGGATTGCGGTGGTCGACGAGCAGGGCAACTTTGTAAAACACGATGCAATAATAGCCTTGTTTGCAGAGCTCGCGGTCGAGAAGTCTGACAATGGTGCTGTGGTGACGAGCGTCAACACCTCCACCGCGATTGACGAGGTTGTGGCAAGGGCGGGAGGGAGGACCTACCGGACCGCACTGGGCAACTTCACCGAGGCCATGCTGGAGCACGAGGCCTGTTTTGCGGCTGAGCCTGAGTTCGGCCCGTGGGCAGACGGAGTCCTTGGCGCGGCCAAGCTGGTGGAGCTGATGTCGGACTTGCAGAAGCCGATTTCAAAAATCATCTCGGAGAGGGTTCCGGATTACCCCATGTATTTTGGCGATTTCGATTGCCCAGAGGAGATGAAGGAGGAGTTCATGCAGGAGATGCGCAGCTATATCATGGCCAACGTTGACGAGATCCAGGACGTTGTGGACGTTGACGGATTGAGGGTCAACAGAAGAAATGGCAGCTGGGTTCTGGTGCGTGTTTCCGGGACCGAGCCGAAGGCGCGCTTCGTGGTCGAGGGTCGCGACGAAGCGGAACTTGAAAGGCTGAGGGATGTTGGACTGAGCAAGATTAAGGAGATTTTGAAGGTCAAATCTTAGAACTTTGGCCCGTTAAGGAAAACTCAGGCGCGTATTTTTAAAGATAGCAGCAAAATATTAAATTGGAGGTATTGGGATGGTAAACGCGTACAGCCTGATTTCGGCAGAGCCAGGCAAGACTGCTGAAGTTTTCAAGAGGGTAAAGATGATAGAAGGCGTTAAGAAGGCCGAAGCCGTTGCTGGCCCATATGACATTGTCGCCCGAATAGAGGTCGACTCACTGGAAAAGCTCACGAAGGCGGTCTTCGGAGACGTTCGAAGCATCCCCGGAGTCACCAACACCACCACGTTGATCGTGGTTGAATTGTGATGGCCCTCAAGGTAATAGGCATCGTCGGCTTGCCTGGATCTGGTAAGACCGAGATCGCCAAGGCCTTCGCAAATTTTGGCGCACCCAGCGTCAGGATGGGCGATGTCGTCTGGGGCGAGCTGAGGCGCCGCGGTCAAAGGATAACGGAAGCAAACGTTGCAAGACTATCCAACGAGTTCCGGAAAAAGGACGGGATGGGGGCCATCGCCAAGCGGTGTGTTCCCATTATCAGGAGGGTGGGGAAGGGCAGGCGGGCGGTCGTCGTTGACGGGATCAGGGGAATAGACGAGGTTGAGGTGTTTAGGAAGGCCTTCGGCAAAAATTTCCACCTCATCGGAGCTTGGGCGAGTCAAAAGACCAGATATCGAAGAGTAGCTTCTAGGAGGAGGCCGGACGATGCCATCAGCCCTGAGAGCTTTCGGGAAAAGGACAAACGGGAGCTGAGCTGGGGGCTGGGGGACGCCATCGCGCTGTCAGATTTTATCGTTTTGAACGAGGAAGGCATCGAAGAGCTGCGGGCGAGGGCGGAGGAATTGTTTAAAAAAATCGTCGGTGATGAGGCTTGAAGCTACGGGTGGAAACAGGGATCAAGCCGACCGAGTCGCGGCAGAAGGTGGAGACCGCGGTCAGGAAGATATTCCCGACGTTAACGCTTGAGCTTGTCGGACAAAGGCTTATCGGCGAGTCGACTGATATAGCATCGCTTACTAGGTTTCACCAGCTCCTCAGGCAGCAGGCGATCCTAGACACAGCCAGGTCTGTAATGTTCGCGAACAAAAGCGGCAATGCCACGCAGCTAATGCTGAACAAACAGGCCGCCTTCGTCGGCAGGATCAGCTTCACCGAGGGGGAGTCACCGCTAGGCCCCATCACCGTTAACCTAGAAGCGCCGGACATAGAACTGCTCATCGATTACCTTGCCCCACGAACGCGCGATGGCAGACCCGTCGTCGAGCTAGAGCCTAAATCCCTCCAGAACTGAATTCCGTTAGCCACCCGCGGCGGCCCTGCTGAACCAAATATTTAAAACCTGTTGAGCAGCGTTTATTTTAATTATAACAATCGGTGTTGGCATGGCAAAGATAATCTCAAAAACCAAAATAGCTCCGGACGTCTACTCACTTGTGGTTCAAGCGCCACTGATCGCGGGAAGGGCCAAGCCCGGGCAGTTCGTGATTTTAATGGTTTGCGAGAGTGGGGAAAGAATCCCGCTGACTATCGCCGATTACAACCGCACGGGTGGCAACATCCGCATGGTCTTTGAGGTGGTGGGAAAAACCACTGCCATGCTGTCAAGACTAAACGAGGGTGAGGAACTTTTCTCCCTAGTCGGTCCCCTGGGCACACCCTCGGAAATCAAGAACTACGGGACTGTGATAGTCGTGGGGGGAGGGATAGGCGTGGCTCCGGTTTACCCAATTGCGAGGGAGCTGAAGCAAGCCGGCAATAGGGTGATCGGCATCATCGGCGCAAAGACGAGGGCAATGCTGATAATGGAGGAAGAGATGAGAGGGGTCTGCGACGAACTCTTGATCACCACGGACGACGGCAGCTACGGGCAGAAAGGTTTCGTGACCCAGCCCCTGACCGAGGTGCTGGCGAGGGGCGAGGAAATCAAAAGGATCTGGGCCATAGGTCCAGCCGTGATGATGAAGGCCGTTTGCGATGTCACCAAGCCGTACGGTGTGGAAACCATCACCAGCCTAAACGCGACCATGCTTGATGGAACCGGGATGTGCGGCACCTGCCGGGTCACCGTGGCCGGGGAGACGAAGTTTGCCTGTGTAGACGGCCCGGAGTTTAACGGTCACTGCGTTGAGTGGGCGGAGTTCATCAACCGCTTGGCCCGCTACAAACAGCAGGAGAAGCAGGCTTACGAGCTGTATAAAAGCAGGGGTGGTGCCTGAATGGCCCAGCCAATACCGGTGTCGGAAAGAATGAAGAGACAACCGCGTCCGATGACGGAGCAGAAGCCTGAAGAGAGGATCAAAAATTTCAACGAGGTCCCGCTGGGCTATTCGGTGGAGGACGCCATCTACGAGGCCCAGAGGTGCCTGCAGTGCCAAAATCCAACCTGTGTCGCTGGATGCCCTGCAGAGGTGAACATCCCGGGATTCATCCAGAAGATAGTTGACGAGGACTTTGCCGGCGCCTACCTTGAGATACTGAAGACCAACAGCCTGCCGGCGGTGTGCGGGAGGGTCTGCCCGCAGGAGGAACAGTGCCAGAAGACCTGCATCTACGCCAAGAAGGGTAAGCCCATCTACATCGGGAAGCTAGAGCGCTTTGTCGCCGACTGGGCCAGAAAAAACAACGTCAGGGAAAACCCCCCGCAGGTTAAAAAGGAGCAACGTGTCGCAGTTGTCGGCTCCGGCCCCGCTGGCTTCACCTGCGCCTCCGACCTCGCCCGGAAGGGATACCAGGTGACGATCTTCGAGGCCCTGCACAAGCTGGGGGGAGTGCTGATGTACGGGATACCGGAGTTCAGGCTGCCAAAGGAGATAGTTGACTGGGAGATCAACAAGGCCAAGGACCTCGGAATTAAAATGGTCACCAATTTTGTCGTCGGCCTCACCAAAAGTGTGGACGAACTCGCCGAGGAGTTCGACGCCATCTTCCTCGCCAACGGCGCCGGGGCACCGAAGTTCATGCAGATACCGGGGGAAAATCTGAACGACGTTTGTTCGGCCAACGAATTCCTGACGCGTTCCAACCTCATGAAATCCTACCTCTTCCCCGAGTACGACACACCCATCAAGACCGGGCGGAAGGTGGCCGTCATAGGTGCGGGGAATGTGGCGATGGACGCTGCCAGAACTGCCCTCAGGCTCGGGGCCAAGGAGGTGCATATCGTGTACCGGAGAACAAGGGATGAGGCCCCGGCGAGGGAGGAGGAGATCGTCCACGCCGAGGAGGAGGGAGTGATCCTGGACTTCTTAACCCTACCCGTGAGGATTATGGGAGATGAAAATGGGAACGTGACGGGAATGGAGTGCATCAGGATGAAGCTGGGCGAGCCGGATGAATCGGGCCGGAGGAGGCCAGTCCCCGTCGAGAACTCCAACTTCGTCATCAAAGTGGACATGGTCATAGACGCAATTGGAACAATGGCCAACCCGCTGCTGGCCAGAAGCGCGACAGGGGTGAGGACCAACAGATGGGGTTACTTTGATGTCGACGAAAAAACCTGCGCTACCAGCCGTGAGGGGATATTTGCTGGCGGTGATATCATCAGGGGTTCCGCGACCGTGATCTCGGCCATAGGCGATGGAAAGAGGGCTGCTAGGGCCATTGACGAGTACCTCTCCAGGGGTGGCAGCCTGAGAAAATGCCAAGCCCGGTGTTAGTAGTTATACAAACAAAAATGTAAAATATTTGAAGGCGCAGTGGAAATGGGCGATGACGAGAAGAGGGTTACGTGAGAAAAAGGATGAACGGGACCTCCAGCCTGAGCCCGTTAACGGCATTGCTGTGCGGCGCCATTCTCCACTAACGGATTACTCTAATCTCGCTGGCGAGGAGGGCTCTTTCTTTATCGGTAAATGCTGATAAGTCAACGGGCATGAGCAGGACAGCTTCGCTGTCCATGATGTTAAAGCGCTTCTCCTGCAGGAATTTATAGACGACATCAAAGCCCCACCTGCTTACCAAGTACTCAAGGCCGTCCAGAAGCACCACAGACCCCTTGTTTTCCTTGAGGAACTCTGAGATCCTCAGGCTGATCTGCTGGATTCCATCAATGGTCTCGAACCCGGCCAGCGGCACCGAGGAAATGATGATTGTCACTTGCTTGGGGACGCCATACTTGGTCAGCACTTCGGGTTTCTCTCTTGTAAAACAGAGTCCCACGACGCCGTGCAAGGTGAGCTGGGCGAATATATTGAAGGCCGCCTGGTGGGAATGGTGGAGGTAGCACTCGCCGGGATAAATGTCGTTAACCTGATAGATGAACTCCCTCATCTTTTCCTCAGCTTTCACGCGTTCCGTGATGTCCCTTATCATGAATATAAAGGACGAGGGCCTGCCTGTGGCATCCGGGACGGTGGATATCGAAATTTCGGAGGGAACTCTAACACCGTTCATCAACTCATACCTCAGTTCCCTTTTTAGGCCCGATTCAAAGGATTCCTTAATATCCTTGATCATCGAACCATGGTTCCCCGGTGGGATTAAATCGAGGATATCTTTGCCTAGCAGTTCCTCTTTATTTGAGAGGCCGAGCATTCTCAGCGCTGATCGATTGCAATCGATGATGATGCGACTCACGTCCGTGATTATGATGCCATCGGGGGAAAAATCG
>Ga0315298_1006090_pt1 | contig 16671 bp, 10 predicted proteins | sample WHS_1_MG_FD_203077 | JGI IMG/M metagenome (GOLD analysis project Ga0315298, IMG submission 203077) | Extremophilic microbial mat communities from Washburn Hot Springs, YNP, Wyoming, USA - WHS_1_MG | ecosystem: Environmental > Aquatic > Thermal springs > Hot (42-90C) | place: USA: Wyoming...
TTGATCATTCAAAGGTTTGTTGGATTTTTCATCTTGGACTTTCAATGCAAAATAAACTACTTCACGCTTTTTTGAAATTCGATTTACAATTAGCTATCATCTCTTTTTCAACACTTTGACTTTTAAAGGAAGTCATGCTCACAAGGCAATTCGTCTTGTTTGAACAAAAAAAAATCTTCTTGTATCATTGTAGCTCAAGATTTATGCTATCTTCTGAATTTTTATGTACCTTTGTACACATTTTTTAAAATCATTATGGGAAAAATAGACGAACTCGATCGCAAAATTTTAAGCATTATCACTCAAAATGCCCGAATCCCTTTCAAAGATGTGGCCGAAGAATGCAATGTTTCAAGAGCTGCCATACATCAGCGAGTACAACGTTTGATTGAATTAAAAGTCATTACCGGTTCTGGCTATTATGTTGATCCAAAAGCACTTGGTTACCAAATATGTGCCTACATCGGAATTACGTTGGAAAAAGGTTCCATGTACAAAAAAGTAGTTCCTGAATTAGAGAAAATTCCTGAAGTAGTCGAATGTACCTACACCTTAGGGCCTTATTCGATTCTAATTAAAATCTATGCTAAAAGTACCGAACACTTAATGCAACTGCTAAATGGTAAAATACAAGAAATAAACGGAGTGGTGGCAACAGAAACGCTTACGGCGTTAGATCAACGAATTCAACGTCAACTGCCGATTCAAACAAAAGACGAAACAGAATAAATCAAGCAAAAAAAGTATTCATTTGGAGGAATGTCAAAAAAAGTGAGAATCCGAAACATTCTTCGAACCCTAAAAATACGTATATTCAAGGAAATGATTATTTTGGCGAGTTCCAACCATCCTTCGTGTTCAAAATAAAATTAAACGTATGAAAATCAATGTACAAGCTGTTTTTAAGATCAGAACAAGTTGAGCAACAAAAGAAAGTTAAATATATGTAAATAACTTGTCATGCTCATTTCCTCTCATTATTTTTGTTTGTTTTGTACAATACTAAATAATAGTAAAAATAGCAACAAAATAAAATGCCTTCTTTATTGCAATATATTGAATATGAATAAATTGATGACATCATCACTTAATATGAAAAACAACATCAATCACTATTAAGTAACCATTGAGTTTAACTGTGATTTTACATACATGAAAAAAAATTACTTTCTCCTCTCTCTTTTATTGCTTTTTTCATTTCATTTCATAAAAGCACAAAATTTTCTGACTAAATACTCTTCTGATCAAGCTATTTCGATTGCCATTGGACCGGGTTATTTGTATGGAGATGCCGCTGCCAAAAACATTTCTTTAACCAATCACACTTTAACCGATTTTGCTCCGGTTAATGTGGGTTTGTCCATTGACGCAGACTATTCAAGGTATTTTGTTCCGGGACTTTCCTTTGATGTGGCTTTATTATACTCTCACTTTAAAGGAAATGAAGCCGATTCGCATCTATCCTATCGAGGACATGCGTTTGAATCACACTTGGGGGAATTATCAGGAAAAATTCAATTTGAACCAATCTCTTTTGTTGAGAAGGAACGCATGTTGCTGGATCCTTATGTGCTTGTTGGTGTGGGAGTTGTTGGCGCTTATGTTCCATCATGGAAATTTGCGAAAGACTCAGGAAGACCTAATGATACTGATCATCTTAAACATCATACGCTAGGATTCTCTGCCATTGGAGGAATTGGATTAAAGTTTCCAATCGCACCTTCATTGGATGGAAAGTTGGAATTTACTTTTCACAGCACATCCACAGATTATTTAGATGGGTTTCATCCAAAGGCTTCCAAATACAATGATTTTTTTATCATCAGCCTCATCAAAATCAGCTATCGCCTCTTTCAGCATCAAGAATTTGAAGGATACGATTAAACATCGTTATTTGAGATAAGATGATAAAAACTGCGTGATATTGGTTTCAATACGTTGCAAGACATCTTCCGATGATTCATCTTTGACGAAAGATTCTCCCAGCAAGTGTTCGTACAATTCAATGTATCGATTACTGATTTGTAAAACAACGTCATCCGTCATTTCAGGGATTTTCTCGTCGGATTTACCGTGAAATCCATGTTGCATTAACCATTCACGAACAAATTCCTTTGATAATTGCTTTTGAGGCAATCCCTTTTGGAAACGGTCTTCATAACCCTCCGCATAGAAATAACGGGATGAATCAGGCGTATGAACCTCATCAATCAAAAAGATCTGTTGATCGTGTTTCCCAAATTCATATTTAGTATCTACTAAGATGAGCCCTTTTTCAGCAGCAATCTGAGAGCCACGTTCAAAAAGTTGCAAGGCATAGCGTTCTAATAACGCATAATCATCGGCATTCACCAATCCGGAACTCAAAATTTCTTCTTTTGAAATATCCTGATCATGACTTCCCTGTTCTGCTTTCGTTGTAGGAGTAATGATCGGGTGAGGAAGTTTTTCATTTTCATGCAAACCGTCTGGCAGAGGCACTCCGCAAATTGAACGAATTCCTTGTTGATAGCTTCGCCAAGCGCTGCCACACAAATATCCTCTAACAATCATTTCTACTGGGAAAGAGTCACAACGAAGGCCTACCGTTACCATTGGATCAGGAGTGGCTACTTTCCAATTGGAACAAATATCTTTTGTTTCATCTAAAAATTTGGCAGCAATTTGATTTAATATTTGTCCTTTGTATGGAATACCCTTGGGCAAAATGACATCAAAAGCCGAAATTCGATCGGTTGCGACCATCACTAACACATCGTCGCCGATGGTATAGACATCTCGTACTTTACCATGATACACATGTGTTAATCCTTTGAAATTGAATTGGGTGGCAATAATTGGCTGTGGCATACAATGTAAAATTAAGGTATTAAACAAAAAGAGTCATCAATCAAATTTCCCATGATTCAATCGAATTCATTAAATCACTGAATGTTTTCACAGTTGATTTGGCTTGTACAGCTTGGATTTGTTCAACCATGGCTTCTTCATACGTAGTTTCCTCCACATCTCGAATCACTCCCAACGCAATTGGAAGATCGGGACCGCTCATGGAAGCAAGCCGTTGATGTAGAAAATAATCTTTGGTTGTGGCATCGTGAACTAAAATATCTTTTTCCGAGATCCCATTTTCACCCAACGTGACTGCTTTCAACGAAAAACCGTCAAGCACTAACCCTTTCTCTTTGTTTTTCCCAAAAAGCATCGGCTCGCCGTGATGAAGGAAAATAGCATTTTCGGATCTCAATTCTTTTGTACTGACCATCTTGTAAGCTCCATCATTAAAGATGACACAATTTTGCAGTACTTCAACCACAGATGTCCCGTGATGTTTGGCCGCTGAAACCATGACATCTACAGAAGTTGGAATGTCAACATCAACCGTTCGTGCAAAGAACGTCCCACCAGCCCCGAAAATCAGATCAGCCGGTTGAAAAGGACGTTCAAAAGTACCGTAAGGTGATGATTTAGTGACCAACCCTTTGGGAGATGTTGGTGAGAACTGCCCTTTAGTCAACCCATAAATTTCATTATTATGAAGCACGATGTTAATATCTATGTTTCGTCTCAATGCATGAATAAAATGATTTCCTCCAATGGCAAGGCAATCGCCATCACCGGTAAATTGCCATACGGACAATGAGGGATTGGCTACTTTTACTCCGGTAGCAATGGCTGTAGCTCGCCCGTGAATGGTGTGAAACCCATATGTATTCATGTAATAAGACAATCGGGACGAACAACCAATACCCGAAATGACAGCAGTTTGAGCAGGACTGACATTGACGGCAGCCAATGCCTTGTAAATCGCATTTAAAATAGCAAAATTACCACAACCGGGACACCACCGAACGTATTGATCACTTTTAAAATCTTGCGGTGAATAGAGTGAGTTTGTCATAATGATCTTGACTTAAAGATATTGCTCAATATGTATTGATCGAATAAAAAAACAACGTAATCATATCATGGATGAAATGAAATGAACAATTTCTTCCACTTCGAAAGGTTGCCCTTGTATTTTGTTGTATTGACTCATTTCGATTCCTGTTACTTTAGTTCTCAAATAGGAAGCAAACTGGCCGTCGTTGAGCTCGAAAACGATAATTTTTTTGAACGCACTCAATACCTCCTGCGTATTTTTAGGAAGAGGCATGATGAAATTAAAATGAGCCAAAGCTACACGTTTTCCTGAATCATTCAGTTCATCGACGGCTGTACTGAGATGCCCGAACGTACTTCCCCATCCCACCATCAAAATATCGGCTGTTTGATCTCCATAAATCGATAACGGTGGAATGTAATCGGCAATTTTTTCTATTTTCGAACGTCGAATGGCTACCATTTTTTGGTGATTCTTCGGATCCGTTGAAATTTCACCCGTGACATCCGATTTTTCCAATCCACCAATACGATGCATAAATCCTTCCATGCCGGGAATCATCCAATAACGGTTCAATTTTTCTTGATCACGCAAGTAAGGTTTCCAATCGGAAGCAATCATGGGCGCACGAGGAGGTGTGATATCGGGAAAATCGTTCAATGAAGGTAATTTCCACAAAGCTGTGCCATTGGCAATGAAACCGTCAGTCAATAAAATAACCGGAGTGACATGTTCAACGGCAATTTTTGCAGCCCAATAAGCGTAGTCAAAACAATTATCAGGTGTGCTGGCTGCCATGACAACCAACGGACTTTCGCCATTTCGACCATAAAGCGACTGAAGAAGGTCTGCCTGTTCTGTTTTTGTCGGCAGTCCGGTAGATGGGCCACCACGTTGAACATTAACAATTACCAAAGGCAGCTCAGCCATAACAGCCAAGCCGATGGCTTCGCCTTTGAGTGCTAATCCGGGTCCTGATGTTGATGTAACAGCCAGATTGCCAGCAAAAGAAGCTCCAATGGCTGTTGAAATGCCGGCAATTTCGTCTTCTGACTGAATGACTTTAACACCCAAATCTTTTCGTGCAGCCAATTCGTGCATGATATCCGATGCCGGCGTGATGGGATAACTTCCAAGAAAAAGAGGTAGATGGGCTTTTTCAGCAGCTGCAATCAAACCGTAAGCAACAGCTTTATTCCCATTGATGCTGGTATAACGCCCTTTTTCAATGTTCGATTTTACAATCCGATAAGTGGAAACAGCTGCTTGAATGTTGTCACCATAATGATAGCCATCCACTAATGCTTTGATATTGGCATTTAATATTTCAGGTTTCTTAGAGAATTTTTTGGTCAAAAATGCTTGTGCTTTGTCAATCGGACGATTAAACAACCAGCAGATCAAGCCTAAAGCAAACATGTTTTTAGAACGAACACCCAATTTGTTATCAATGGACGTTCCTTCCAAACTTAATTTTGTCATCTCGGTGAGTGGAATTCCCAGCAACTGAACATCCTGAAGATTCAACTCCGTGAAAGGATTATTCGTTTGAAATTCTGCCTTTTGCAATCCTGAATCGGTAAAGGTATTTTCATCATAAATGATTACTCCGCCCGGTTTTACCTCATGAGCATTCACTTTAAGAGCTGCTGGATTCATTACCACTAGCACATCGGCCTTATCTCCTGGAGTATGGACTTTCTGAGAACCTAAATGAACCTGAAACCCCGACACACCACCAATTGTTCCTTGAGGAGCTCTGATTTCAGACGGATAATCAGGGAAAGTGGAAATTTCATTTCCTAAAATGGCAGATAAATTGGAAAACAAGGTTCCTGTAAGTTGCATGCCGTCGCCCGAATCACCTGAAAACCGAATAACGACATGATCTAATTCGATAATTTTATGGGATGGTGTCATAATATAGAATTCCTTTTAAAAGGTATAAGATACACTAATTCAAAGCCTTACTTATTTTACTATTTCCATGATGTGCACTGCAAAGGTACTTTTTTTTTATAAGAAATGATTCAATCTCCTTTTTATTTTTTACGCATTTATTTTCATTTTTCATACGCAACCAGTTGTGTCGGATGCTAAGGTTGTTTGAAACTGACAAAAAAATCATTCGCCTGTGAATGAGTACATCGATGGTTCGTTTCAAACATCCGTTTTTCACCAAAGATAGATGACATGTGATCTGCCGTTAGACTATGCATGGATGCTTTGCCCTTTTCTTAGCATTAAAATCATTTTCGAATGAACCTAAAAATGGGCAGAAAAAAGAAGAACACACTGCTTTTTTAACATTCATCCTGCAAAGGCAGGCAAGGAATGAGTGTCAAAAAGATGCTGAGCAGCAGAAAAGATCAAAAAGAATAGCACACGAATTAAAATAGTTCACCAATCAGAACACATGAAAAAAAATCACAACCAAAGAGTCAACAAGAACGAATTGGTCAATCTATTTTAAGTGAAGAAAGACTTGGAATGACTTTTTCTTCATTGATTTTTCGATAAAAAGCGAACAGAACCAATTTTTTAACGATTTTGAATTGGAATATACGGTTTCCGTTCGCTAACATTTTTATATGCAGGGCGAATAATACGTTTGCTTTCGAAATTAAGTTCTTCGATCCGATGCGCCATCCAACCGGCAATGCGCGCCATGGCAAAGATGGGAGTAAATATTTCCCTTGGAAGGCCAATCATCTCATACACAAATCCGGAATAGAAATCAACATTGGCACAAACTTGTTTGTTGACATTCATTCCTTTGAATTCCATAAAGGTTTCGATAGCCAATTTTTCCAAGCGGGTTAAAAAATCAAATTCTTTTTCGCGTCCTTTTTCCCGAGCTAAATCATGTGCCATGTCACGAAGAATCACTGCTCGCGGATCGGAAATAGTGTAAACGGCATGACCAATCCCATAAATTAATCCTTTTTTGTTGTAGGCTTCTTTTTTTAATATTTTCAACAAATAAGATTTGATTTCTTGTTCACTTTCCCAATCACTGATTGCTTCTTTCAGATGATTGAACATATCCATTACCTGGAGATTGGCGCCACCATGCAAAGGGCCTTTTAAGGAACCAATGGCCGCAGCAACTGACGAATAAGTATCAGTACCTGAAGAACTTGTCACGCGGATGGTAAAAGTAGAATTATTTCCGCCGCCATGTTCGGCATGTAACACTAAAGCCATGTCCAACACCCTGGCATCCAATTGTGTATATCGATCTTTCCCTTTCAACATGTAAAGGAAATTTTCAGCAATCGACAAATCATCTTTAGGATGTCGAATGGCCAGCGTTTGTCCCTGATAATTGTGGCGCATGCTGTGATAAGCATAAGCAATGATGGTTGGAAATTTAGCAATCAATGACACGGCTTGTCTCATAAGATTTTCAGGGGTAATGTCATCGGCTTTTTCGTCGAAAGTGTACATAATCATGACTGAACGAGCCAGAATGTTCATTATGTCATGCCCTTGAAGCTGAAGGATGCTAAATTTTGAAAGTTCTTCAATGGAACGCTGTTCCGAAAGCAATTGATTAAATGAACTCAATTCATCCGGCGAGGGAAGATAACCAGCCAATAACAAAAAAACGGTTTCTTCAAATCCGAATCGTTTTTCTTTTTCAATGGAAGAGGCTATTTCCTCCACATCGATTCCGCGATAAATCAACTTGCCCGGAATAGCTTTTAAGGCAGCTCCTTCCTGACGCTCATAGCCAATGACATCTCCGATGGTTGTTAAACCCACTAATACACCCGAATGATCTTCATTTCGTAACCCTCTTTTTACATTGTATCGCGTAAATAATTCAGTGTCAATATGACTGGTTACTTTAATGGATTCCGTCAATTTCTTTATTACATCATCTGTATTCATAATGGGTTATGTTTTATTTTGTTGTTTTGTTAAAAAAAAAAGCAACCGGATGAGACATGGGAAGAAACAAAATGAAATAACTCATGTTCAAGAATTTGAAAAAGAGACCTTTCATTGGTTCGTGTTCATCCTATTGAATGTGAAATTTGTTCGATCATTTCTTCAGTAAATTGAGTAGTCGTCAGCAATTGTGCATGTTCTGTCTGTGAATAAAGATCTGCAGTCATTTTCCCCGCCGCCATCAGATTTTCGAGCGCCTGTTCGATGTAAGCAGCAGCTTCGGTCCATTCAAGATAATTCAGCATCATGACACCGGACAGCAACAAAGAAGAAGGATTGGCTTTTCCTGTTCCTACAATGTCAGGCGCTGTCCCATGAGTAGCTTCAAAAATGGCATGGCCGGTGATTAAATTTAGATTTGCACCCGGTGCAATCCCAATTCCTCCCACACAAGCTGCTAACTGATCAGAAATATAATCACCGTTGAGATTCATGGTAGCAATCACTGAATGATCTTCAGGATGAAGCAGTGATTCCTGCAAGAAAGCATCGGTAATGACATCTTTCACAATCACTTTTCCACCATTTTTAGCTTGGATCAGCGCCTCATCGGCAGCTTCTTTCCCCTGATTCTTTTTCAATTCAAGATAAGTCGGCCAGCAAAAAGTCTCTGCTCCAAATTCCTGTTGAGCAACCTGATAACCCCATTGTTTAAATGCACCTTCAGTAAATTTCATAATATTTCCTTTATGCACTAAAGTGACGCTCGGTAAATGATGCTCCACAGCATAACGAATAGCTGCCCGCACCAATCGTTCCGACCCTTCTTTCGAAACAGGTTTTACGCCCAAAGCACTGCTCTCAGGAAACCGAATTTGATGTACGTTCATTTCCTTCAAGAGAAAATCACGAAGTTTACTGTTTTCGGCGCTGCCAGCTTCAAACTCAATCCCGGCATAAATATCCTCCGTATTTTCTCTGAAAATGACCATATTGACCTTTTCGGGATGTTTAACAGGTGCCGGCACTCCTTGAAACCAACGCACAGGACGCAAGCAAACATACAAATCCAACGTCTGACGAAGAGCTACATTCAACGATCGAATGCCGCCTCCGATGGGTGTTGTCAAAGGCCCTTTTATGCCAACACGAAATGTTTGAAAAGCGGCCAATGTCTCATTGGGCAACCATGTTCCTGTTTTTCGATAAGCCTTTTCACCGGCCAACACTTCTTTCCATTCAATGTGTCGTTTTCCCTGATACGCTTTCTTGACGGCGGCATCCATGATTTTTTTGGCACTCGCCCATATTTCCGGACCGATGCCATCCCCTTCGATAAACGGGATCGTCGGTTTGTCGGGCGTGTCTATTTTTTGATTTATATATCTGATTAACATTAGAATAAATATTTTGAAGCAAGTTAATTCGTTGTGGTGTTTTTTAATTTGTTTAGGGCACTTCCGGCAACAAACCATTCAATTTGTTCTTGATTGTAAGTATGATTCACAACAATCATTTCCTTTGAGCCATCTTGATGATGCAGTTCCACGTTCAATGATTTGTTCGGTTCAAAAGAAGTTAACCCAAGTACATCGAAGGTGTCATTTTCCTGAATTTTGTCATAATCGGCCGGATCAGCAAACGTTAGAGCCAACATGCCCTGTTTTTTCAAATTGGTTTCGTGAATGCGCGCAAATGATTTAGCCAAAATGACTTTTACTCCCAAAAATCGAGGTTCCATTGCTGCATGTTCACGCGAAGAGCCTTCTCCATAATTTTCTTCAGCTACCACAATGGATGCAAAACCTTGCTGCTGAATGTGCAAAGCAACCGATGAGACAGCCTCATATTTTCCGGTGAAAGGATTGAGCACTTCGTTGGTTTTTCCGTTAAACGCATTAACAGCTCCCATTAATAAATTTTTAGAAATATTGGCCAAATGACCTCTGAATCTTAACCATTCTCCTGCCATCGAAATATGATCCGTTGTGCATTTTCCTGAAACTTTAATCAACAAACGCAGATTGTGAAAATCACGACCATCCCACGGATCAAAAGGCTTCAAAAATTGCAATCGCTGCGAATCAGGACGAATGTCAATCACCAACGAATCCCCATCTTCCAAAGCGGTGATGCATCCTTTATCTACCAACTCATAGCCTTTAGCCGGCAACTCATCTCCGTTAGGTTCATGCAGTTGAACAAGCTTACCATGAGCTGCTGGCAATGCATCGGTGAGCGGATTGAATGTCAAACGACCGGCTAATGTCAACGCCGTCACTAAACTTGGCGACGCAACAAAATGAAAGGTATTGGGATTGCCATCCGTTCGTTTAGCAAAATTCCGATTAAAGGATGAAACAATGGAATTCCGTTTCTCAGGATGGTCTGTTTGCCGCTTCCATTGTCCAATGCAAGGGCCACAGGCATTGGCCATCACCATCCCGCCGAAATGCAGAAAGGGCGTTAACAAACCATCTCTTTCTGCGGTTGCTCTCACTTGTTCTGACCCGGGTGAAATAACAAATTGTGATCTGGTAGAGATGCCTTCTTCCATAGCCTGCTTGGCAATGGACGATGCTTTCGATAAATCTTCGTAGGAAGAATTGGTACATGATCCGATAAGTCCTACCTCAACTTCTTCGGGATATCCTTTTTCTTTAACCATTTGCACAAAAGTGGATACAGGATATGCTGCATCCGGTGTAAAAGGCCCATTAATATAAGGTTCCAACTGATTCAAATCAATGGTAATCAACTGATCAAAATATTTTTCAGGCGATACGGCGATTGCATCATCGGCTTTTAATTCACTCTTAACCGACTCGGCAGCACGAGCAATGGCTGTTCGTTGCGTTGCTTCAAGATAAGCCGCCGTTTTCTGATCAAACGGGAAAATGGAAGTGGTCGCTCCAACTTCAGCTCCCATATTGCAAATAGTTGCCCTGCCGGTAGTGGAAATAGACGAAACTCCCTCTCCAAAATATTCCAATATGGCATTGGTTCCTCCTTTTACGGTGAGAATGCCTGCTAATTTCAATATCACATCTTTGGGAGAAGCCCATCCATTCAATCTCCCAATCAACTGAACACCAATCAATTTTGGCATTTTCAATTCCCATGGCATTCCAACCATCACATCAACTGCATCAGCGCCGCCCACACCCACAGCGATCATTCCCATGCCTCCGGCATTAGGCGTATGAGAATCCGTACCAATCATCATACCACCCGGCAAAGCATAATTTTCAAGCACAACCTGATGAATAATGCCTGCGCCCGGCTTCCAAAAATCAATGCCGTATTTTTGACATACTTGTTTCAAAAAATAATATACTTCATCATTGTTAGTCAATGCTTGTGCTAAATCTTGTTTTGCCCCAAACTGAGCCGTGATGAGATGATCACAATGAACGGACGAAGGCACAGCCGTTCGTCTTTTTCCTGCATTGATAAATTGAAGTAACGCCATTTGTGCGGTCGCATCTTGCATCGCAACGCGGTCGGGAGCAAATGTTGAATAATCTCGCCCTCGTTCAATCTCCTTTTTAAAAGGAGATAAATGCGTAAACAAAATTTTTTCGGCTAGTGTCAACGGCCTTTGCAATTGGCTGCGAACCTGATCCAAACGGCTTTTGTATTGTTGATAAAAAAGAACAGCATCTGAAGAAGTCATACGTAATGTTGCTTAAATTAAAAATAAAAAGCGAATCCACCATGAAAGGAAGAATCAAATCCTTTGGTGAGAATCTTTATGCTTGTTTTAAAAAACGATCAATGTCCACAGCCGCATCTCGACCTGAAGCAATGGCACGTACCACCAGTGAAGCACCCAGAGCGGCATCACCTACCGCAAAAACGTTCGGAAGACTTGTCCGATGTTGGGCATCAACAGCCACATTTTTGCGTTGATTCAACTCGATCCCAAGTTGTTCTAAAAACCCTTCGTACACAGGATTTGTAAAACCCATTGACAATAAAACCAAATCCGCTTTGATCACTTTTTTGACCCCAGTGCGAGACATGACCATCGTTCCGTCGTCATTTTTTGACCAACTCACTTCTTCCACTTCAGCACCTTTGACAAAACCGTTTTCTCCAATAAATTGAACTGTATCCAAATTCCAATATCGGACACAACCTTCTTCGTGTGAGGAGGAAGTTTTAAGCACCATCGGATACAAAGGCCAAGGTGTTTCTGGATTGTGATGAGCCGGAGGTTGTGGTAAAATCTCAATTTGTGTCACGCTCAATGCTTTTTGACGAATGGAAGTTCCCACACAATCGGAACCGGTATCACCGCCACCAATCACCAGCACATTTTTGCCTTTAGCCGAAAGCAAATCCTGATCGTCATACGGTTCGCCGGCATTGATCCGATTTTGTCTTTGAAGAAATTCCAATGCAAAATAAATGCCTTTCATCGAACGTCCGGGAACATTTAAATTTCGAGGCACTCCCGAACCAATAGCAATGCAGACTGCATCAAATTCATTCAAAAGGGTCGTTGCCGGTATGTCCACTCCAACATGAATGGAAGTTTTGAATTCCACTCCTTCCGCCATCATCAAATCCAATCGGCGATCAATCACTTGTTTGTGAAGTTTGAAGTCAGGAATCCCAAAACGCAACAATCCGCCGATTGCTTCATCTTTTTCAAATACCGTCACTGAATGACCTTTATGATTCAATCGATTAGCACAAGCTAAACCAGCCGGACCGGATCCAACGATAGCCACTCGTTTGCCGGTACGATGTTTGGGAATCACCGGTTTGATAGAACCTTCCAAAAAAGCCTGCTCAGCCACTGCTGCTTCGTTTTCGCGAATCGTAACAGGTTCTTCGTGCAATTTCAGGACACACGATTTTTCACAGGGCGCCGGACAAACACGTCCGGTAAATTCAGGAAAATCATTGGTGGAAGATAATATTTTATAGGCCTCAAACCATTTCCCTTTATAAGCAAGATCCTGCCATTCAGGCATTTTATTTCCCAAAGGACAAGCCCAATGGCAAAAAGGAATGCCGCAGTCCATGCAACGGGAGGCTTGCAATTTCCGATCTTCTACATTGAGGGTCTGTTCCACTTCAGAGAAATCATAAATACGCTCAGCGACAGGACGATAACCTGCCTCTTTGCGATGTATGGTCATAAATGCTTTTGGATTTCCCATATCTTTGTTTTGTTAATATTTTTAATAATTTCAAGTTTCCTTGACGGGGAAGTAACCTAGTTAATAATCACGCTCAACGTTGGCAATTTTCGCCTCAAGGGCTGCAACTCTCTGAGCATGAAGCACTTTTTTATACTCAATCGGCATAATTTTGATAAACTGGGTAAGCGATTGTTCCCAATTTTCCAACAATTCCTTTGCAATGGCACTATCCGTGTATCGAACATGCGATTCAATAAGGTCGGTCAATTCTTTAATATCAGCCACTTCTTCTACCAGTGACAATTCAACCATCTCCATATTGCAAAAATAATCAAAATTATTTTCAGGATCCCAGACATAAGCAATGCCACCACTCATGCCGGCAGCGAAATTTCGTCCGACATTACCCAAAACGACGGTACGACCTCCGGTCATATATTCACAACAATGATCTCCCGTTCCTTCCACAACAGCAATAGCACCGCTGTTTCGAACACAAAACCGTTCACCTACCCGACCACTGATATAAACTTCACCGCCGGTTGCTCCATACAATAAGGTATTGCCGGCAATAATGTTTTCGTGCGATTTGAACGTGCTGCCAACCGGCGGTTTCACAATGATACGTCCACCGGAAAGTCCTTTGCCTAAATAGTCATTGGCATCACCTTCCAATTGAAATGTAATTCCATTGACCAAAAAAGCGCCAAAACTCTGACCTGCTGAGCCTGCAAAAAGAATGTTGATGGTGCCATCGGGCAATCCGGTTTCACCAAATTGCTCAGCAATACGCCCTGACAACATCGCTCCCACAGCGCGATCGGTGTTGTGAATCGGATATTGCAACTGAACGGGAATGAACGTTTCCACCGCATTTTTCGTCGCATCGATCAACTGAAGATCCAAAACATCGTTGATTTTATGTTTTTGTTCAGTCACTTTACGCACCGGAAAGAGATCAGCTTCTTTAGGCCGATAAAGAATTTGCGAAAGATCTATTTTCTTTAGTTTTGAATTCATCTGTTCCATTGATTTTGGATGAATCAAATCAGCCCGCCCGATAATATCGTCTAATTTCGTAAAACCGAGTTCAGCCAAGTGTTCACGTACTTCTTCCGCTAAAAATGTAAAGAAATTGACCAAATATTCATATCGTCCTACAAAATGCTGACGCAGCTTTTCATCTTGCGTTGCAACTCCCATCGGACAGGTGTTCAGATGACATTTGCGCATCAACACACATCCCAATACGATCAATGCACTTGTTGCAAAGCCAAATTCTTCGGCGCCCAACAAAGCCATCATGACAATGTCACGACCTGTTTTAATTTGACCGTCAACCTGTAACCGAACATTTCCCCGCAGGTTATTCAACACCAACGTCTGTTGTGTCTCGGCCAATCCTAATTCAGCCGGCAATCCGGCATGTCTGATGGAACTCATCGGACTTGCCCCGGTGCCACCTTCACATCCGCTGATGAGAATCATATCGGCCTTTGCTTTAACAACGCCCGCAGCAATAGTTCCCACGCCAGATTCAGAAACCAATTTCACACTGATGCGTGCGTTGGGATTGACATTTTTCAAATCGAAAATCAATTGTGCCAAATCCTCAATGGAATAAATATCGTGATGCGGAGGCGGTGAGATAAGCGAAATTCCCGGAATGGAATGGCGCGTTTTGGCAATCATTTCGTCCACCTTAAAACCAGGTAATTGTCCTCCTTCGCCCGGCTTTGCTCCTTGTGCAATTTTTATCTGAATTTCATCAGCATTCACCAAATAATGAGTTGTTACGCCAAAACGACCGGAGGCCACTTGCTTGATAGCACTGCGAGCAGAAGTCCCGTCAGGACGAGGCTTAAACCGTTCAGGATCTTCACCTCCTTCACCGGTGTTGCTCTTTCCTCCTATGGCATTCATTGCCAATGCTAAAGCTTCATGTGCTTCCCGACTTATCGATCCGAATGACATGGCTCCCGTGACAAAACGTTTCATAATTTCGCTCGCCGGTTCCACTAATGACACATCAATAGGATTTCGTTGATACGTCATTAAATCGCGAAGGAAAATCGGATGTTCTTTCTCGTCCACTAAACGTGAATATTCCTTAAATTTTTTATAACTTCCCAAACGGGTTGCCAATTGAAGTTTGGAAATAGTTTCAGGATTCCATGCATGCACTTCGCCATACACCCTATAGGCATAATTTCCATAACTATCCAACAAATCATTTTCGGCTTCGTATTCAAATCCGTTTCGATGTGCGCGCAACGTTTCTTCGGTAATATCTTCCAAGTCAGCGCCTTCAATTTTCGAATGCATCCCTTTGAAATATTTTTCCAAAAATGAATTGGACAAGCCCAACGCTTCAAAAATACGAGCCCCGTTATAACTTTTAATGGTTGATATGCCCATTTTGGACATGATTTTCAACAAACCTTTATGAATGGCTTTCAAATAATGTTTCTCGGCTGTATCAAAATCCAATTGAATTTCTTTGCGATTGACCAAATCATTGAGAACGGCAAATGCCATGTAAGGATTAACACCACTAGCACCAAACCCTATCAATAAAGCAATGTGCATTGTTTCGTATGCTTCGGCTGTTTCTACAATCAATGCAATTTGAGCACGTTTGCACTGATTGTTCAAATGCGTATGAACGGCAGACAAAGCAAGCAACGATGGAATGGGAGCCAACTCAGCCGTAACGCCCTTATCGGAAAGAATAATATAATTATATCCCGAATCAACGGCATTCTCCGCATCCAGACACAATTGCTGAATAGCCGCTTCCATGCCGGCTTGTTTGCCGGAAACAGGGAAAAGCATTGACAACGTTTTGGTAGTAAATCCCTTATATTTCAAGTTGCACAAAATATCCAATTCAGTATTTGTCAACACAGGCACAGGCAAGCGCACAACCTTACAATGTTCAGGCGAAGGATGAAGGATGTTCCCGCCAATGGAACCGATGTAATTAATGGTTGACATGACTAATTCTTCGCGAATCGGATCAATCGCAGGATTGGTTACTTGTGCAAATTGCTGCCTGAAATAAGTAAACAAACGCTGAGGCTGAGTGGACATGACAGCCGGCGGAATGTCATTTCCCATAGAACTGGTAGGCTCAGCGCCGGTCATTCCCAACGGAATCATGATTCGTTCAATGTCCTCTTTGTTGTAGCCAAAAACACGCAACATGACATCATACTGATCTACATGGTGTTTCACTTGCCGTCCGGAAGAAAGATTCCCTAAAATTACACGGTTTTTTTCTAACCATTCTTTGTAAGGATAGGCCGTTGCCAACTCCGATTTTAATTCCGGATCACGTAAGATAATGCCTTCTTCCGTATCCACCATTAACATTTTTCCGGGTCGCAATCTCCCTTTTTCTTTAATTTGCGAAGCATCAAACGATAACACGCCCGTTTCTGAAGCAATCACCATCACATCATTTTTTGTGATCAGATAACGTGCCGGTCGCAGGCCATTTCGATCAAGCATCCCTCCCGCAAAACGTCCGTCAGAAAAAATAATAGTGGCAGGACCATCCCAAGGCTCCATAAAAATGCTATGATATTCATAAAAAGCTTTTAATTCGGGCGAAATGGGATTTTTATCATTAAAACTTTCAGGAATCAACATAGCCAAAGCGTGAGGAATACTCATCCCACTCATGACAAAAAACTCGAGCACATTGTCTAACGTCGCGCTGTCGCTCATGCC
>Ga0315298_1006091_pt1 | contig 16666 bp, 17 predicted proteins | sample WHS_1_MG_FD_203077 | JGI IMG/M metagenome (GOLD analysis project Ga0315298, IMG submission 203077) | Extremophilic microbial mat communities from Washburn Hot Springs, YNP, Wyoming, USA - WHS_1_MG | ecosystem: Environmental > Aquatic > Thermal springs > Hot (42-90C) | place: USA: Wyoming...
ACACTGCCATCGTGGGAGCAGTTGATGATACTTACAGCTCTAGAAAGAATTTGCTTTCTTCTCGATTCAACGGAAATTGACACAAAGCCACCGACGAGATGAGATAATTGGATTTGCATAAAACCAGCCCTAGGTTCTTTGACTCCAGCTTTTGGCTGGTGCAGCTTTCTTGTGGGAATGGAGGGATGCAATATGGGCGAGGATCACCATGGGAACGCCAGAACGCCAGCGGCGATCCATCGTGTGATACAACATAGCCCAGAGAGCCTGATGGCTCAGGCGAAGCGCTACGGGATCAACCAGAAGACCGTGGCAAAATGGAGGCAGTGGAGGTCGGTGGCCGAATGATCGGGGTTGTGCCCTACAAAATCCACACGATGCTCACCGACAACGACATCCAGTTTCGATATCCGCCGTGATACGCCGACGGACCAACCACCCAATACACGACCCATATGTTCGACATGAGATGCCGTGAAAATGGAATCGAGCACAGCTTCACGAAGATCAATCATCCATGGGCCAATGGGCAGGTCGAGCACATGAACCGCACCCTCAAGGACGCTACCGTAAAGCGTTTCCACTACAACAGCCATGAACAGCTGCGCCACCATTTGTGCAACTTCATCGAGGTCTCCAACTACGCCCTCCAGCGCAAAATCCTCATAGGCCTCACACCATACGAATTCACCTGGAAACGATGGACTGCAGAGCCAGATCAAATCGTCATTAGCAAAATCCATCAAATGTCGGGACTAAAAAGTCCACACATCCTAGCTCTTGATGATAGGTGAATTTCATGACATCAACAATTAAACTTGATATGTTCGATTTGCGAATTCTTCGTGAAATTCAGCAAGAAGGTCGAATCACAAAGCTTGCTCTAGCTGAGCGGGTTGGTCTGTCCTCCACGCCGTGTTGGATGCGTCTCAAGCGTCTCGAGGAGGCCGGCGTCATAGCCGGCTATCACGGAAGGCTTGCGCTCAGGCTACTAACCCCTTTCGCAGCAGTCTTCGTAGAAGTTACGCTTGGATCTCATCGACAGTCTGACTTCGACCAGTTTGAGCGTGCCGTAAAGGACATCCCGCAAATTGTTTCCTGCTGGGCAGTCGGGGGTGGCATCGACTACCTTATGAAAGTTGTGGCTCGCGATATCGACACATATCAGCGTCTAATTGACAGTATGCTAGCCGAAAATATCGGGATCGACCGCTACTTCACCTATATCGTTATGAAGGTAGTGAAAGACGATCCAGTTCTGCCTGTCGACGATCTTTTGGATATCTGAGAGCACGACTCTGGATGGTAGTTTGGCTATCCGTGGAGGGCGATTTTTCGTGTGGCCAGCTAATGCATAATGCGGGCAAACTGGCCTGTTGTCCCTCTATCAGTCGAGAATCGATCTAAGAAATTCTTGCGTCCGCTTCTCACTCGGCGCCCCGAATATATCGGAAGGCGTTCCCTGCTCAACTACCCTGCCCTTATCGAAGAAGCAGACGCGGTCGGAAATTTCGCGGGCGAAGCGCATCTCATGAGTCACCAGGAGCATGGTCAGGTCGTGCTCGTGCGCGAGGTCACGTATGACTGACTGCACCTCACCTACGAGTTGCGGGTCGAGTGCCGAGGTCGGTTCGTCAAAAAGGAGAACTCTCGGGCGCATGGCGAGGGCGCGGGCGATCGCGACGCGCTGCTGCTGACCGCCGGAGAGCTGGCGGGGATAGGCGTCCTTCTTTTCGGCGAGGCCGACGAGGTCGAGCAGGCCGATCGCCCGCTCGATCGCCTCTTCCTTCGGGATCTTCAGCACGGCGACGGGCGCCTCGATGATGTTGCGCAGCACGGTCATGTGCGGGAACAGGTTGAAGCTCTGGAACACCATGCCGACGCGGGTGCGGATCTCGCGCAGATGCCGTGGCGAGGCCTTGAACGGACCCTTGCCGCCGGATTCGTGATAGGAAATGCCGTCGAGCTCGACACGGCCAGTTTGAAACCGCTCAAGCGTCATCAGGATGCGCAGCACGGTGGATTTGCCGGAGCCGGACGGGCCGATCAGCGTCACCTTCTCGCCGGGGATGACGTGAAAGTCGAAATCGTCGAGCACGGTCAGCGCGCCGAAGCGCTTCGTCACCTTCTCGAAACGGATGATCTCGTCCGGGGCCGTGCCGGGTTCGGCGGGCGGGCTCATCGCAATGGAACTCCTTCCTTGGGCAGCATCCGGTCGAGCCGGTTGACGGCGGTGCTGGCGATCACGGTCAACAGCAGGAACAGGGCGCCGACGATGCTCAGCGGGATGAGGTAACGATAGGTTCGGTCGCCAATGATCTGGGCGAGGTTGAGCATTTCCAACACAGTCACGGTCGAGAGCACAGGCGTGTCCTTGATCATCGAGACGAGGTAGTTGCCGAGTGCAGGGATGATGCGCGGGATCGCCTGCGGCAGGATGATGGTGCGATAGAGCCGCGCGCGGGAGAGGTTCAGCGCCGTCGCCGCCTCGATTTGGCCGCGATCGATCGCATCGAGCCCGGCGCGGTAGACCTCGGACGTGTAGGCGCTGTATTGCACGCCGAGGGCGAGCACGCCGGTGAACAGGGCGGGCAGGGTGACGCCGTATTTCGGTAGCACGTAATAGAGGAAGAAGAGCTGCACGAGCAGCGGCGTGTCGCGGAGGAATTCGATGACCACCGCAGTGGGCCAGGCGATGATCCGCAGCGGTACCCGCCGCAGCAGGGCGAGGACGAGGCCGAGCAGCAGGGCGACGAGGAAGCCGAGGATGGTCGCCTCCACCGTCACCTTCATGCCGATCAGCAGGATGGGCAGGATCGAGATCGCGAAGGCGAGCGGGCTGTGGAGATCCCAGTGGATGCCGTAGATCATGCGTGCGCTCCCCGTGCCGGGGCGAGGTGGCGGCGGCTCCAGCGCTCGATCATGCGGATCAGCACCGTCAGCACCAGCGCCATGCCGAAATACATCAGCAGGGTCAGCGTGTAGATCGGCGTGCTGGCGAGGGTGAGGTTGCGCAGCGCGTCGGCATGGAAGGAGAGGTCGCTGATGGTGATCAGCGAGACCAGCGAGGTGTCCTTCAGGTTCTGGATCGCGAGATTGCCGAAGGGCGGCATCATCTCGGCGAGGGCCTGGGGCATGATGATCCGCCAGAGCGCCTGGCGGCGGGTGAAGTTGAGCGCGGTCGAGGCTTCCCACTGCTCGCGCGGGACGGCGTTGATCGCGCCGCGCACGACCTCGGCGCCATAGGCGCCGATATTGAGCGAGAGGGCGAGCACGCCGCTGGCCATCGGCGGCAGCGAGGGGCCGAGCAGGGGCAGCGCGTAGTAGAGCCAGAACATCTGCACCAGCAGCGAGGTGCCGCGGAAGATCTCGATATAGACGGCGGCGGTGACGCGGACGGCGCGGCTGCGCGAGACGCGGCCGAGACCGGCGGCGAAGGACAGGGCCGCGCCCAGCACCGTCGAATACGCCGTGATCTCGGCCGTGATCCACGCGCCCTGGGCGAGTGGAGCGATATAACTGGTCCAGTGCATCAGTTCCGCTCCGCCGCGCCCCGGGTCATGCCTTGCAGCGATCCGCCGTGGTCATCTTGCGGGCGGCTTCGACGTCCTGCTTCGTCAGGCCGTATTTCATCAGCGTGTGGGCCCAGGCGTCGGTTTTCTTGTAGGCGTCGAGCGCCTTGTCGAAGGCGGTGAGGAGGGAGGTCTCGTCCTTGCGGAAGCTGAAGGCACCGTAGCTGCGCACCGAGTGACCATCGACGACCGGCTGTGTGAAGGGAGCGGCGGGTTCGACCGCCTTGCTGTGGCGGGCGAGGCGGGCGACGGTGAGGCCGGTCGCGGCATAGGCGGCGACGCGACCATCGGCCACGGCGGAAAGCGCGTCGGCGTTGGCGCTGAGATTGACGATCTGGCTGTCATGGATGCCGACGGCGTGGGCGAAGCGGAGTTCATCAGCGCCGGCAACGATAGCGAATTTCGCGTCGCGGTGTTTAAGGAACCAGTCATAGCTATGGATGCCGAGCGGGTTGCCGGCCTTGACCAGCAGGCCCTCGCCATAGCTCGAATTGATCGCCGAGAAGGCCACCTGGGTGCAGCGCGCCGGCAGGACGTTCTGTTCGGCGGCCACCATGTCGAACCGGCGGGCCTTGAGGCCGGGGATCAGCGAGCCGAAGGTGGTGACGACCCATTGCTGGCGGTGGATGCCGATTTCGCCGAGAACGTGCTTCGCGACGTCGGGGCCGATGCCGTGGGCCTGGCCGTTGGCGTCCATGTAGCCATATGGAACCTCGTTGGCGATGGCGATGCGGATGAAGCCGCGGCGGCGGATGTCCTCGAGCACGGTCGCCGCCTCGGCCTCGCCGCCGAGGGTTACGGCGGTCATGCCGGCGCCGAACAGGGCGAGCGCGCCGCGCCGAGTTGTTGATAATGTCATTGTATATTTCCTCCGTTCATTTTTGCGAAAAGTAACGAGATATGTTAGCTAGCGGTGTGGTGGGTCTTCCTCCACAGCGATTACGGCAAGGCAATTTCCAGCATGGATCAGCCCAGGCACGTGACGAGTAACGAGAATTCCGTCCATCTGAGCAATACAATCCAGCGGTGCGATGCCAGTGCGACCAATCGGATGAATCCGTGCAATCACATCACCTGCGCGAATATGATCACCAAGTTCCGCTCGCGGCTCGAGCAAACCCTCGTAATCGGCGAGGTGAAAACACTCGGCATCAGGTGGCATAGTCAGCCATCGAGTTGGCTCAGTATGAATAACGGGTTGGTCTCTAAGTATTCCAGCGTGGCGTAAAACATTACGAACGCCCCTGCAAGCAATGTCGACGGTTAGAGCGCGTGCAGTGCCGGCCCCACCTAACTCGGTAGTAACAAACGTCTTACCGAGCGCCTCAACAGTTGTATCCAGCATACCGACAGCATCAAGCTCACGCATAATCATCGACCACGGAGCGCCGAATGCACGGACTGCTTCAATACTATTATGGCGTTGGGATACGTTTGCCACATCATGTGTCGCGGCGTACGGCAAAAAGTCAAGTGTCCGACCGCCAGAGTGAAAGTCTACCACAATATCAGCTAGTGGCAATAAATGGCGGGTAACATAGTCTGCAATCTTGGAGGTCGGGTTACCGCGTGGATCACCGGGGAAAACGCGATTCAGATTAACGCCATCAATTGGCGAAGTCCGAGTACCGGCACAGAACGCGGGCCAGTTCAGTGCTGGCACAATAATGACACGACCCTCGATTGCACTTGGTTGAAGCGTTCGTGCAAGGTCCAACAGTGCTATAGGCCCTTCGTACTCGTCACCGTGGTTACCACCGAATAGTACTGCAGTTGGACCGAATCCATTAGCGATAACCGCGATGGGGATAACGATCGCGCTCCATGCGGCCTCATTCGAACTATAAGGCAGTCGGAGGACACCGTGCTGCACTCCTTTAGTAGAAAAATTAACAGTAGCTGTTATCGAGGAGTCAGGCAGGTCGATAGAGGACATGTGGATTCAGCCCTTGATAAGTAGCCGACGCGGTACATTTGCCAAACATTCGGGAGCGCTATCGGTAATAACAATGCTCTCCGTGATTTCAAAGCCCATGGTATCAAGCCATAACCCGGTCATGAAATGAAACGTCATGCCTTCCTGAAGGACAGTTCGATCGCCTGGGCGCAGGCTCATTGTCCTTTCACCCCAGTCGGGAGGATAGCTTAAACCAATCGGGTAACCACACCGATTGTTTTTCTCAATACCATATCGCCCAAGCACACCTAGAAACGTATTAGCCACGTCCTCGCAGAGATAGCCTGGTCGTGCGACGTCTAGCGCTTCTTCCATACCTTCAAGTACGGCCTTCTCAATATCTAAAAACGCTTGAGGAGGGCGCCCAAGAAAGATAGTACGTGAGAGTGGACAATGATACCGTCGATAGCATCCAGCGATCTCAAAGAAGGTACCGACACCAGCACGAAGCGGCTCGTCGTCCCAGGTAAGATGAGGTGCTGCCGCTTCTTCGCCAGAAGGGAGGAGCGGGACAATCGCCGGGTAATCACCGCCAAACTCAGGAGTACCGCGGATACCAGCATCGTAGATATCCGCAACAAGATCGCACTTACGCATTCCCGGCTCAATGCGTTCGGCAATCCGGCGATGCATAAGCTCGACGATACGCGCAGCACGGCGCATATAATCAAGCTCTTTGGGACTTTTTACCGCTCGTTGCCAATTTACAAGAGCTGTCGCATCGATAAAGCGGCACCCCTCCAAATTATCGCGAAGATGCATGTAAGCGGCCGCCGAGAACCAATAGTTATCCATCTCGGTACCAATAGAAAGCCCCATGCCAAAGCGTTCCGCGATTAGTCCTCCGAGCAACTGATACGGATGTCGGTCTGTCGACTGGACATAATGATCTGGATACCCGATAATATTATCGGCATCTAACCAGCTTGTATATTTAGCTCCGATGGCGTCCTGTCCGCGGCCAAACCAGATCGGCTGACCGTCCATCCCTACCACTACTGTTTGATGAACATAAAACGACCAGCCATCATAGCCGGTGAGCCACGCCATATTAGACGGATCACTAACGATCAAAACGTCAATACCTCGCGCCGCCATAGCCGTCCTAGTCTTGACAAGGCGAGACTCATATTCTGCTAACGAGAATGGCATATGTGATGGCATTTGGACAAACTCCTGTGGGGTTAGGCAAATATTACGGATAATTCGGAATATTTTTACGGTCACCTCACGATTCAAATATTATGCCAATATCAGCATCATCAGCGCGCTGTCCAGCGAGTGTTGCAATCGCAGTATCCTGCGCACCAATACCTGTCAGGTCAGCGAACGTGACTTCTTTATCATTTGTCCGACCACGTGTCAGTCCAGCAACGATTGAGCTGAGTTCCACAAAACGCTCTTCCTTCAAAAAATCGCATGACGAAAGTGCGTGATGGAGTTCACCAATCAGCTTCGTCTGACTAATTCTATCGGCGACATAGAGGTCAGCATACCCGATAATTGATGGGTCTATCTCGTTTTTGTGCTCCGCATCTGAGCCCATCGCAGTAATATGTTGCCCGGGTTCAATCCACGCATGGTGAAGAATTGGGGTGCGTGACGGAGTCGTGGTAGCAATGATATGTGCGCCGCGTACTGCCTCTTCAGCCATATTGTATGCAAACGCAGGGATACCAAGCCGGTCGGTGACATCGTTGGCCAGAAGTGCGGCACGGTCAGAGCGACGCGCCCAAATGCGCACCTCGCTAATAGGGCGAACAAGGACGAGACCCTCAAGTTGGAGGCGCGCCTGCATACCAGCCCCTAAGATTGTAGCAATCGATGCATCAGATCGGGCAAGGTGCTTCGCAGCAACAGCGCCAGCGGCCGCAGTACGAATATCTGTCAAGTAGCCGTTGTCAAGAAGTAGACGCCGAACTTGGCCAGTACGAGAGTCAAAGACTACCATCAACCCGCTTGTGCTCGGTAAGCCGATAGACGGATTATCAAAAAATCCAGGACTTATCTTGATCGCGAACTCAGGTAGGCCGGGCACATAGGCAGTCTTCACATCTACCTCGCCTCGGTACGTTGGGATATCAAGACGAAGGACTGGTGGCATTACTACATCGCCACAAGCAAGTGAACGGAATGCGCCCTCAACGCAGTCCACCGCGCTCATGTCAAACGGCACCAGACCCCGCAAGTCACTTTCCGTCAAAATACGTATCTTGGGCATCAGACACCTTCCGATTCTATTATGCGCTGAAAAAGCCTAAGATCGATATTTGATCCAGAAAGAATGGCAACAGTCGGCCCACGGATATCTATCTTGCCTGCCAGCAATGCCCCGATACCGACTGCGCCCGCACCTTCTGTAATTTCACCATCGGCCGCGGCAGCCCGAATACCGTCACGGATCTCGTCCTCCGAGAGCAGGACAACACCGTCAAGTAGATCACGAGCCATAGCAAACGTATAGCGGTTATCCAGACCAATGCCGCCGCCAAGAGAGTCTGCAAGTGTTTCTTCTTCAGGAACCAAAACAGGATGCCCAGCCTCGAGACTTGCATACATAGCGGCGCCACGGACCATGCTGACGCCGATGACACGGGCCGCGGAATTCCGAAATTTTATGGCAGCGGCAACTCCTGCGGCTAAGCCACCGCCTGATAGAGGCACAAGCACCAATTCGACATCTGGCAGATCGTCCATAATTTCGGCACCGATTGTTCCCTGTCCTGAGATGATATCGCTAGAATCAAACGGTGGAACAAATGTATAGCCACCCGATAGCGCCTCGGATCGGGCAGCGGCCTCTGCCTCGTCCTGGGAAACTCCAATTACCCGCACCTCTGCGCCAGCTTCTTCTAGGGCTACTACTTTATTTTTCGGTACCATTTTTGAAATATACACAATGCAGTGTACTCCTATGGCATTGGCTGAGTACGCAAGCGAGCGCCCATGATTGCCCGTTGATGCAGTGACTACGCACTGTAAACCACTTTCTTCAAGAAGGTGGATTATGGCGTTTGTAGCACCTCGTAGCTTGAAGCTTCCAGTTTTCTGCTGGTTTTCAAGCTTGTAGTAAATCGGGACGCCCTTTAACGAAGATAGCTTTTCTGCCCGCCGTAGCGAAGTCCTTATGATCCTGCCGTTAAGCCGTTTACTAGCCTTCTCAATCTCTTGGTTCCAAAACTCAAGGTCGGACATCTGCTACCTCGGTTATTCAAGAGGTGGGCAATAGAATTGCCCACCATCTTGGTCATCTATATTTTGGCTAAAACATAAGCCCAGTCTCAAGTACAGCAATCATCTGATTGCGACCATTACCGCGGCTGCCGTATCCTATGCCAGAGCCGAGACTTGTAAGATGAAGCAGGCCGATATCACCACGTACAAATATATTTTGGTGCTGCCACGTTGGCGTAACGGACAAACCCCAACCGGCCGCATGCGGGCTAAGGAACCAATTATCCGGCCCATTATTCCGGAAATATTCTACAAATCCCCCGAGCGACCACGGCGTCTTATTGAATTGATAATTTCCAAAAATCGCCAGGCCGAGGTTACTAGAGAATTTATTTAAGCCAATTTTGTGATCCGCTTTTGCGTATACGTATTGCACCTCGGGCACAAGGTTCAGATTGCCGCGGGTATAGTCATAATACCCACCGATCAATGTCGAGTTCACATAATATGTTCCATAATCAGAAACGCGGCATGTTCCAAAAGGACAACCCGAGTAGCCGGCAATCGTTGCATTAGGCGGTGTCTGCCCAAGGTTAGTTGCGCCATAAACTGTGAGTGAATTATCCGCATTGAATGTATAAGAAGCTGTTCCTTGTAGAAAGTTCCAAATTCCTGTATCGAACCCATCGCCAAATGAAATAGTTGTTGAAAAGCGATTATTCGAATAGCTTGCCGAGATTCCACGACTTGATGTATTTTCTACGTACCAAAGATCAGTAAGCAAGGCATTTGAATTATGAAAGTCAGCTGAATACTCCCAGCCTTCAACCGAGTATAGTTCGCCCGCAGAAAATGAGAAATGCTTATTGGGTGCGATCGTCGCGAATGCCGCGTAAACGGGCCCAAGAGGAAACTGTTGCATATACGGGCTATTTGGCTTGGTACCAAGTACCAACGAGTTCTGTGGTCTCAATTCGAATGTAAACCGAAGTGGACCAGTAGGCTTTGTTATTTTAATCTGAGTACTGTACACCTCGGCACCGGATGACTTACTAGTCCCAAGCAGACCCGGGGAGTTTGTGTTACCAGCGCCTGACAAAGCATAAAAATATCCATCAAGTCCACCGCTGACTTCAAGGGTACCAAGCGGTCCCCCATCGATTTTGAGCGGTGGTGGCATATTCATCGCATTCGCCTGTGCCGTAAAGAAGGCTCCAACACCGATTGCACAAGCCATACAACGAACCACACTACTAACTTTGCCGTTTGTTTGCATTTCGCTTCTCCCCTAGTTAAGGCGTTTACAACCATTATTAGGAACGCGCATCTCATTTATTCTTGCTTATTTGTATAAATAATTAGAGAATACTATGCACCTTTACACCTAGCGATTTCGCGACCTCTGGATGGGTAATTTCACCATCAACAATATTCAGGCCCGCCCTCAAATGGTCATCAGCGATCATGGCCTGCTTCCAACCCTTACCAGCAACTTTCAAAATATATGGCAATGTTGCTTGGTTTAATGCAAATGTTGAAGTCCGTGGTACAGCGCCAGGCATATTTGCAACACAATAATGCACTATGCCGTCAATGATATAAGTTGGATTATCGTGCGTTGTTGGTTTGCTTGTTTCGAAGCAACCCCCTTGGTCAATTGCGACGTCGACTACAACTGAGCCTGGGCGCATATTCCTAAGCATCGTCCTGGTTACAAGTTTGGGCGCAGACGCACCAGCTACCAGCACTGCCCCGATAACCATATCCGCATTGAACACGGCCTGCTCAATTGCTTCTGTTGTTGCAAAGAGCGTTTTCAACCGCGGGCCATAAAGATCATCAAGCTGACCGAGGCGATTTGTTGATTTATCAATGATCGTTACATCGGCGCCCATCCCAAGCGCGATGCGAGCAGCATTTACACCAACAACGCCACCGCCCAATACCACGACGCGTGCCGGCGGTACGCCCGGGACACCCGCAAGTAGGACGCCGCACCCGCCGTGCACCTTTTGAAGAGACACCGCACCCACCTGTACCGCCATACGTCCGGCAACTTCGCTCATTGGCGCTAACAGAGGTAGACGGCCACGGTCGTCTGTAACTGTCTCGTAGGCGATACAAATGGCGCCTGACTTCCTCAGGAGTGCCACTTGATCAGGATCGGGAGCAAGATGAAGATATGTAAATAGGATCTGCCCTCGATGTAAACAGTGGCATTCGGCGGGTTGGGGTTCTTTCACCTTAACAATCATATCCGCCTGGTCGAAGACATCTTTAGCGTCAACTGCAATGCTTGCACCAGCTTTTACATATGATTCGTCACTTGCGCCAATTCCTTCACCGGCACGTGCTTGGACTATAACCTTATGACCATTTTCGCATATTTCGCGCACCGAGGCCGGCGTAAGGCCAACGCGAAATTCATTATTCTTTACTTCCTTTGGGACACCGATCAGCATTGCAATAACATCCTTGTTCAGAGACTGCTTTGGATTGAAATGATGGCATCCCGTGTCGCTTGAACAACAATGTCTACTTCGTCCTGCGTAATACAAAGTGGCGGGGCGAACCCTAGAATATCACCTTGAGGCATAGCGCGCGCAATAACGCCGCGCTCAAGAAGCGCGGCAGAAATTCTCGGCCCAATTTTCATCGACGGATCGAAGAGTACACAATCGTCCTTGTCAGCAACAAACTCAATGGCGCCTAAAAGGCCCTCGCCCCGAATATCGCCAACGATCGGTAGGTCGGCAACCGCGTCGTACATTGCTTTCTTAAGATAGGCGCCAGTATCTCTCGCGTTATCAACCAGTCCAAGCGTATCAATCAAATTTAAATTAGCAACACCTGCGGCTGCACAGATCGGGTGAGCTGAGTAAGTCCAACCATGGCCAATGGGACCTAGTTCATCGGATCCCTTCTCCAAGACCCGCCACACCTTCTCTGACACAATTACGCCTGACAGGGGTGCATAGGCTGAGGTTAGCCCCTTTGCAATTGTAATCAAGTCTGGCTTAATGCCGTAATGATCGGAACCAAACATCGATCCAAGTCGGCCAAATCCAGTAACGACTTCGTCCGTAATCAGCAAAATATCGTACTTTTTCAGTATTAGCTGAATGCTCTCCCAATAGCCAGCAGGCGGCGGAACGATGCCGCCAGTACCAAGTACTGGTTCTCCGATAAAGGCTGCTATTGTATCAGCGCCTTCCGTCAGAATCATTTCTTCAAGTTTTTCTGCACAGTGTTTTACAAACATCTCCTCTGTCATTGCCCGATCTTGACGTCGGAAATAATAGGGAGCCTCGGTGTGTATTATTGGCGCAAGGGGTAGGTCGAAAGCAGTGTGGAATGCGGCCAGTCCTGTTAGACTGCCAGTCATTAAGCCCGACCCGTGATAGCCCCGCCAACGGGAGATTATCTTTTTCTTCTCTGGTCGTCCGATGATGTTATTGTAATACCAAACTAGCTTTATATTTGTTTCGTTCGCGTCAGATCCTGACATACCATAATAAACACGGCTCATATTGTCAGGTGCTCTGTCTATGATCATTTTTGATAAGCGTATAGATGGCTCACTGCCATGACCAACATAGGCATGATAATAAGCTAGCTTAGATGCCTGCTCACCTATCGCCTTTGCGATTTCCTGTCTGCCGTATCCCGCGTTAACACAATATAGACCTGCGAATGCATCTAGACTTTGTCTGCCATTGATGTCGACTATATATACACCCTCTCCACCGGCAATGATGCGGTTTGGGGTGTCGCCACGTGCGTGCTGAGCCATATGGGTTGACGGATGAAAGAAGTGATCACGATCCCAGGCATGAAGGTCGTTTGGCTGATCGATCATGGTGATATTAGCTCCCGATATGCTAATCGCAGTTAGGCTACGTCGAAACAGACATATTTTAGATCTGTGAAGGCTTCCACACCGTGGTGTGAGCCTTCACGGCCTAGACCGGATTGCTTTGCACCACCGAAGGGTATTGGCGCACCCGTTATCTTGGCCCTATTGATGGCAACCATACCATATTCAAGAGAACGGGCCATGCGTAGCATCCGAGCGCCGTCTTTGGTCATTACATAGGCAACTAGTCCATATTCCGTATTATTAGCATTTGCGATTACATCATTTTCATCGTCAAATGGAGTTACAGCTGCGACCGGACCAAATGTTTCCTCTTGCATGATACGCGCTGTATTAGGCACATCTACTAACAATGTAGGTGTGTAGTATAGTGGCCCTGCCGCATGTCGGTGCCCGCCCACTATGCAGCGTGCGCCAAGGCTAACTGCGTCTTTTACCTGTCCATCTACCTTTTCGAGAGCACGAGAGTGCATCAGCGGCCCAATCTCGGATGCCTCGTCAAGACCTGGGCCGACACGTAATGCCGCAATACGTATGGCTAACGCCTCACAGAATTGCTGGTAGACTGAGCGTTGCACATAAAAGCGATTGACTGCAAGGCAATCCTGACCTGATGTCGTGAATTTCGCGCTTATTGCAACATCAACAACCTGATCGAGATTTGCGTCGGAGAAAACTATAAATGGAGCATGTCCGCCAAGTTCCATCACGATGCGTTTCATAGTTTTTGCGCACTGCCCGGCGATTAGCCGTCCAATTTCGGTCGATCCGGTGAAGCTGACCGCTCGCACACGCGAGTCATTTGTCATTTTGTTTACAATCGTTGCCGCATCACCAGTCACGACGTTGAAAACACCGGCAGGTAAGCCAGCTCGGTCTCCAAGTACGGCGAGAGCAAGCGCCGAGAGAGGGGTGAATGAAGAGGGATGGGCGACCACGGTACATCCGGCGGCAATCGCAGCGGCGGCCTTTCGCGTTAGCATGGCTGCAGGGAAGTTCCAGGGGGTGATGACGCCAACAACACCCAGCGGAACTCGGTGAACGATCATCTCTGCATTGTTTAAGTGTGCTTTGGGCACCTCGCCAGAAAGGCGCTTGGCTTCTTCTGCAAACCATTCAACGAATGATGCAGCATATTCTATCTCATTTATGGATTCAGCGAGCGGCTTTCCTTGTTCAAGTGTCATCAATAAGGCGAGGTCGTCCTTTGCGTCGAGGATTAGTTCGTACCAGCGCCGAAGAATTGCCGCACGCTCCTGTGGCATTCTACCTGCCCATGTCTTGAAGGCGCTCTGAGCAGCGTCAATGGCTTTACCAGTGTCTTCAGCTCCCAATTTGACAACCCATGCGACTATCTTACCGGTCGCAGGATCCTCGACTTCGATCATCTCACGTTTTTGGCCCGCAACCCATTTGCCCCCGACGTAAGCGAGTTCACGCAGCAGACGCGGATCCGTAAGCTGAGACAGGGCAGGATGACTAGACGGGCGTCCGAAATGCGCGTTCATTGAATTCTCCACGCAGAAGAAAGCCGTAGGAAATCTACGATTTTGCGAAGAATAGGCCTAGGCAATCGGAAAGTGGGACCTAGTTCAGGTCGTCCTGGACTAAAAGTTTTCGCAGTCGGCTGTAATTTGAGAAAGATTATCTTTCTTGCGGTAGAGCTGGGTACCCGCGTTTGTCCCAGTCGGCGTCTATGGTGTTGCGGGCGATCCGGGTGTCTGCGAGGTGATCGCGATCCCGCCGGAGTTGCGTTGTGGTGTCAGGCCTCAATGGTGACGCCGGCGCTCAATTCCCGTGATGATCTCCATCCAAACACCCGCTCATAGCGTCGCTCTTACAGGCGCATTTATGAGCGAATCACTCCATCATCGATAGGCGGCCTTCATCGGATGGTTACAGCATCTTCGACATGCTGGGATATGCAACGGAGGATATTCATGGCCTGGTCTGGTGGTATTCCCATGTTCATCCAGACGACTAGCCGCAAGCCAGATTCGGCATCCAACGTACCCTCGACGCAGGACATTACACGCATCGCTATCGCATAATGCACTGGAATTGCAGCTATCGCTGGATAGAGTGTCGGGCTCAGTTTCGGAGGTCGACAAACGTCGTCGTCGTGTTGTCGGGGATGCGCCCGATAAATTGGTTCGTCTGAAATGGGTTCGCGTGCTGGGACGAGGCAACGGTGCGGTAAATGTTTCGGCCGGTGCAGACCGGCAGCCCGCCCCCGGTCGGAAAGGTCGGGATATTGGTCAGCGCGCACTTTGCGTAGACCTCCTCTCCGCCAAATATCGAGACAACCAGCGCGAGTCAGATCTATCAACATGCCTCGCTCCAACCGAGCCATCAGGAATATTCCGCTTCTGACGCGTGGCTCGAACCGGTGAAGTTGGCTCTGTTCCCAGAGCAGGTCAGCCTCATCCGGATCCGCCCCGAACATAACGAAAACCGATACTATCATATCGATATCGTTACAGACCTGTTCGGCGCCGTAGGCCTCGCACGAGCCTGGGGGCGGATCGGACGTTCCGCACGCTCCCGGTTTGACCCCCTGCCCGACCTCGGCACCGCCATCGATGCACTCCGCCATCTGGCTCGCACCAAACGCCGTCGCGGCTATCAGGACCGCTAATCTGTCAAAGTCAGGTTCAGGCGCAATCGAAACGCAAATCTTGCCGAGACGCTTCTCGGCTACACCGCGCAGCCCAGATACCTTAGTTGGCAGAGCCTCATGATTTAACGCCCCGCCGTTGCACGTCGTGTCTGCCGCTTCTGCTCGGGCTGCTCGGCTCGTTCCGTCCGCCGGATTTCAGCACCGCTCTCAGCGGCCCGCTGCCAGTAACCGCGCGCCTGCTCACCCGCCTGGCTGTCAGCCCGGCCAGTGATCTGCCCTGCCTTCTGCTCGGCTCGCAGCGCCATCAGATACCCGGAAATCTTCTCGGCATCGGCAGCCGCCCGGAAGATCTCTCGCGCGTCTTGCTGCAAGGCTTTGATCCAGCTTCCGACATAGGCCGCATGCTGGCCCGGATCATGGCCGATCCCCAGCTTGTCCGCGATCATCAGCGAGGCGATCTCCGCCCTTAGCTCCTCCCGCGCGTAGGCTTCCGATCCAAACGGGGTGCCAAGATCCGGCCGGTTCAGCCGCGAGGGATGCCCTGTGGCGTGCCCCAGTTCATGCAGGGCCGTGCTGTAAAACCGATCCGCCGTCTTGAATTGCTCGCGCTCGGGCATCGTGACCCGATCTTGCGCCAGGGTGTAAAAGGCCCGGTCGCCGGGCCGGTAGATGATCGGCACCCCGGAATTGTTCATGATCTGCTCGGCTGCGGCGTGGCGTTCCCACTCCGCCAGGGCGGGCCGGGCCTCGATCATCGGCATGCCGGCGATCTGCTCGGCATTGAACACCACGGCCGAAAACACCCGCGGCCGTTCCAGCTCGACGCTGCGGTAAACCTGATTGCCTTCGGCATCCTTCACCGGCCGTCCCTGCTCGTCCTTCACCGGCACCCGATCAAACTTCTTGAAATACTGGATCAGCGTGCCCTTTTCGCCCTTCATCACCTGGGCATCGAGGCTCTGCGCCTGCTTGTAGGTGGTCCAGCGCGGATCGCTGTAGCCCCTCATCTCGGTCACTGCCATCAGCCAGATTGCGTTGCCGCCCTGGTAATCCTTGCCGGTGATCGCGTTGTAGGGAATGAACCGGAGGCCGCTGGGCTCCCACGGCTTCACCCAGGGTGCGGTGCCATCCTCCAACTGCTTGACGATCGAGGCGGCAACCGTCTGGGCATAATCACCGGCCATGGGTGGCCTCGTTGGCATTCTCCACGTCCGCATTGGACTCCCAGGCATCCGCCTCATCGAGTGCGGTTTCCTCAACCAGTCCCAGCTGCTCGACCTCAGCCGGGTCGATCTCCACCATGACGCCCGGCCGCATCAGATCGGCCAGATCGCGCGAGATGATTGGTGGCTTCGGGTCCATCGCTGTCCTCCTTCTCAACGTGCCCTGTATCGTCCGGCGCAATCGGACGGCCCTACCTCGGCCCCCTACCCTTCCCCGGCACGCGCGGGAGGGCTGCGCAAGCC